>OLNJ01000059.1_pt1 | contig 106747 bp, 97 predicted proteins | sample 1672191 | NCBI WGS metagenome assembly OLNJ01 (sample SAMEA3136657, study PRJEB25190) | human gut metagenome | biome: human gut; feature: human-associated habitat; material: faeces | place: Austria | collected 2013
TCTACCGGTACCGGTTTATATTCCAGTTTACCGCTTTCAATGCGGCTGATATCCAACACATCGTTAATCAGTGTCATCAGATATTCTGAGCTCTGCCTGATCTTTTTCAGGCAATTCTCCACTTCTTTGTCCGGTTTCCTCTTCATGGCAATATCCGTGAATCCAATAATTGCATTCATTGGTGTCCTGATATCATGGGACATATGGTTCAGAAACGTCGTTTTTGCAATATTCGCCTCATTTGCATTCTGTGCTTCTTTCAGGGCTTCCATCTGTTTTTTTCTGCTTACTGAAAGGGAATAAACCAGAAGAAGTAATACCAGAATAATTACAGATGAAACTCCGATAGCTACACCTGCATACTCTGCAAGGACATCCTGCAAGGTCATTTTCTTTTCCGAAACAGAGTTCTGCGCAAAGACAACACCATTCAAAATATTGGAGGACTGCTCAATTGCTTTATTGATAATGGTAGCTGCTCTTCTGTTTTCTCTCGTCGTGAACATCGCTAATTCCTGCCGTTTTGCCATTTCTGCAAATGACAGACTTCTGGTCAGTGAACTTTCATTAAGAAGATTGATCTTTGAAGATGGAATAACAGTTGCTCCCACTTTTCCATTTGCAACTGCTTCCAGACATTCTTCCTGTGTGCCATACAGTTTGATCTCTGCATCTGGAAAAAGAAGGGACACCATCAATTCAGAATACAGTGAAGTCTCTGTCGCTGCTATTGTAGTGAGACTGCTGCTATATTCATTTCCTTTGTAAATAACAACCGGCGTAATATCAAAGATTTCATCCGTCAAAACTACCTGAAACTGTTCCTGTGTATAAAAATCCTGAATGATAGGACCTGCAATATCTATTTCACCAGATTGCAATGCCTCATTCATCTCTACTCCCGTGGAACATGGAACTGCCTTGATCGTAATTTTATATTTTTCCTGAACCGTATCCAGAACGGTTCCAAGGATTCCTGTCAGTTTCCCATTTTCTTCACCACAAAAAGGGAGATTATCCTTTAGGTATCCCACACGGATTGTGTTTTCATGTGCATCCAGCCATTGTTTTTCTTCCTTGTTGAGCACATAATTTATGACCGCTTTTCCTTCATAACGAGCATACAGCTTGCTGCTGTAGTCCGTTTCTGTATTGTTGATTTCTTCCATGGCAGAATTTAATTCCTTTAACAGATCCGGTCGGGATTTTGATACACCGAAATAACAGTCACTTGCACCGATATTGGCGATTGCAATAAAATCGCTGTTGACAGACAGTGCCGGAACCACAAGTGCATCCAGTTCATCTGCATCCAGTTTTTCTATCATTTCATCATAGCCTTTACAGACAACCACCTCTGCCTGGATCTGATTGCTGTCCAGCCATTTTTCCAGAAGTTCTTTCTGATAGCTTCCATCTGCTGCACCAATACGACAGCCTTTCATCTGCTTTGGATCACCACCCGTAAGATCTGTATGATCTTCCCGGGTATAGATCCAATATCGTTCTGTTCCCTCTGCATAGGTCGAAAAATCGATAGATTCTGCTCTTTCCGGTGTATAACTGACACTTCCAAGTATATCTATTTCTCCATCTGCCAGCATTTCCAGACACTCTTTAAATGAGCCATAGACATATTCATACTTCCAGCCGGTTATATAAGAAATCTTCTGAAGATACTCATAGCCTGCTCCCTGCTTGTGTTCCCCATAGCCGCCTTCCTGAAAATTGGCATATGGGAAATACCCAACTCTCACTGTTTTATTCTCTTCCTCTATTCCCTGAGTTGTTTTCCCGTCACTTTTAATTTCTGACGCATAAGCAGAAAGCGGTACAAAGAGTAACATGATAAGTGCTAAAATGCTCAAACATAATCTTTTTTTCTTACCTTTTTTTCTTATCCGTTTTTCTATTTTTCTGTTCATTCTTTCCCTCTTATGTTCCATTAAATCGAACATTCGCAATCCGCTTTCGCTTCTTGCTCATGAACGCAGTCTGTTTGCGTTCATGCTGTTGTTCTTTCCATTCTGTAAGCTTTCCTGTTTTTCCAATACAGAAAGAATGACCTCTCCCAGTTTCTCAATATCAATGGGTTTTGCAATATGTCATTCATGCCGGCATCAAATGCTCTTTTCCTGTCTTCTGCAAAGGCATTTGCTGTCATGGCAATGATCGGGATCTCTGCCTTCATCTTATCATCTAAATGCCGGATACACTGGGCTGCCTGATAGCCATCCATATTTGGCATCTGGATATCCATAAGTATCAGATCATAAGTACCCGGTGACATTTTGTTCGTTATATACGAAAAGGTCTTTCTGCAAGAACAAAGAAAGACGCGTACTTATACTATTGTATTGCATAAAAAACATTATGTGATAAAAAATATTATAACAAAATAGTATGAAATTATCATCACATATGGCAATCCGTTTCATCTGTCATCTTCTTTCCCCAGACTTCCGCCAATGTCGAGAGCAGTTTATCAACCTGGATTGGCTTCACGATATGACCATTCATTCCGGCTGCAAAAGCATCTCTCTTATCTTCTTCAAATGCATTTGCTGTCATTGCAACGATCGGTATGCATGCTTTATCCTTATCTGGCAGGCGTCGGATTACCTGTGTTGCTTTATAACCGTTCATTTTCGGCATCTGAATATCCATTAGGATCATATCATATGTGCCTGCCGGCATTTTTTCTATCTTATTTACACACTGAATGCCATCCTCCACACGCTCTGTCTTAAGACCGTCACGTTCAAGTATTGCCTCAGCAATCTCTGCATTCAGATCATTATCCTCTGCCAGGAGGATTTTCCTGTCTTTAAGGATTTCACTATATGTTTCTGGATTTTCAGCATAATTTTTTACATAATAGTTTTCATCCGCTATCTTATGTTTCAGTGTAACTGTAAAAGTACTGCCCTTTCCAAGCTCACTCTCTACATCTATTGTTCCACCAAGCAGTTCAACATATTTCTTGACAATTGACATTCCCAGTCCGGTTCCTGCAATTTTGCTCTTTGTAGTATTCCGCTCACGCGTGAATGCCTCAAAAATATTTGTCAGATACTCCTGACTCATACCAATTCCTGTATCACTCACCCTGGTCCTCACCATCATATATCCAGGCTCATTGCATGGTAATTCATCTACGTTTATCATAACAGAACCACCGGATGGAGTATACTTCATGGCATTACTCAGAATATTAACAAATATTTCTTTTATCTTTGTAGCATCTGTCAATATGTGCTCATGTTCTACATTTATCGTATAATGAAGTGCAATATTCTTTTTCTTTGCTTCATCATCAAATATTTCAAATAAGGTCTGCCAGATATCTTCAATCATGCCATAGTTCTCATCAATCTCCATTCTTCCACTTTCAATCCGAGCCATATCAAGTACATTATTTATGATTGACAGAAGAAGATTTCCTGACTGCTGCATTTTTTTTAAGTATTCTGAAGTTTCAGGCAAATCCTTTTCTTTCAGTTCATCCTCCATAAGCTGTGCATATCCCAAAATCGCATTCATAGGAGTACGGATGTCATGGGACATATTGTTAAGGAAACGGGTCTTTGCGAAACTGGCATCTTTTGCTTTTTTCAGAGCGATTTCCAATTTGTCATTAAGCTTTTGTGTATCATTTGCAGCAAGCTTTGCGGCAGCTTCTGCTTTTCTTGCCTTCCGTAAAAGTACCAGGATAATGCCAATGATGACAAGTGACAAAAATCCTGCCGTGACAATAAAAGCAAGCATATTGTCATTTATAAAATCCAAAAATGTAACCTTATCTGGTGTACTGTCATAGATAGCAAGTGCACTTGTAAGCATATCAGATGGCATAGCCTTTAAGGTTTTATTCAGTATTGATAAAAGGCTTCCTTCTCCGCCTCTTACTGCAAAGCATGCCTCCATTGTTTTTGTAAGTGGAAAACTCTTGAAATTTTGTCTGTTATCATATATCAGCGCCTGGCTTGCTCCCATGAGGAAACAGTCTGCTTTTTCCTGTATGACCATATCTGCAGCATCGTCAAGCGAATCACAATCTACAAGCTTCCATTGGGGATAATTAAATGCAATATGCTGTTTTAAAGCATATTTTTCCTTTGGCACAGCTACAGTATACGCCTTATTCTCGTCAAGATTTTTCTCATCAGTTACCGCCATCAGGCTATAGGTCCAGGCTGTGTTTGTAAGTGCATAGCCATTTTTTTCTGCAAAATATGGATTCCTGCCGGCATAAAAAATCATGTCAATCTCACGATTCTGCAACGCCTGAATTATTTCATCATAATTATCATATGCCTGTATATTAAATTCCAGTGTCTGATTTCCCAGACAATCTTTGGCATAGGAGATATATTCCGCCAGCATACCGGTAAGTTTTCCAGTCTCTTTATCCATGGAAAAGATTGCCGGATCATTGTTCAAAAATCCTATCTGGATACCTCCATGCTCTTCCACCCAGACCTTTTCTTTACCTGTAAGTACCTGAATATAATCAAGCGTAAAATACTTCTTATACAGATCTGCTTTAAAAAAAGGACTATCCTGATCAAGCTGACGCATAGCATAGTCCAGCTTCGTCTTGATATCGCTGCGTCCTTTATTTATTGCAAAATATATGCCAGATTTACCAATCGTGGTAACGGATGATATTCCCTGTTCAGACCAGATAGATTCCTCCAGAGATACAAAACAGTCGATCTCATGATTTGCTAATTTCTTTTCGACATCATCATTATTATTCACATTTACATGTTCTGTATGTATGCCATTCTTATTTTCCCATTCTGTCAGCATGATTTCAGGTTCTGTGCCTAAGAGCACGCCTACACGTTTTCCATCCAGCGACTTAAAATCAGAGGTTTCAATATCCATATCCGATAAATCAGCATAAAGGATATATTTTTCCTCACCCATCGGTTCATCCGGGAAAAGCATCTTTTGTGCACGTTCATCGGTGTAAGAGATATCACCCATGATATCAATCTCACCATTTTCAAGCTTATCAAAACAGTTGGACCAGTCACATTTCACATACTCGAATTTCCATCCGGTATAACCTGCCAGAGCCTGCATGAGCTCGTATCCATAACCCCGTCTGACACCATTTTTGTCGACATAATTGAAGGTATCCTCAAACGACCCGATACGGATGGTCTGTGGCTGTTGTTTTTCATCATTATTCGTCTCAGCAGCCTGGCAGTGTACTGATAACATCACCCACATTCCCAGGATTACAAATATAGCTGTGCATAATACAGCTAAGTTTTTTTTGCTTTTATTCATTCTTCTATTTCCTTTATTTATGTGGCTTTTCTTATACTCCTGACACCTGATCCAGATTCTTCTGTAATGTACTGATCAATTCCTCAATAACTATTGGCTTGGATAAGAATCCATCCATACCACATTTCAGGGCTTTCTTTCTGTCCTCATCAAAAGCATTGGCAGTCATGGCAAGGATTGTAATTCCCGCCAGCGCCGGATCATCCAGCGCACGGATCTGCTTCGTAGCTTCATATCCGTTCATTACCGGCATCTGCACATCCATCAGCACCAGATCATAATTACCTGGCTCCGAATTCTTAACTTTCTCCACTGCCTCTGCTCCATTTTCTGCGCTATCAATCAGGAATCCATATTCATTAAGGAGCTCCACCGCAATTTCTCTGTTCAGTTCATTATCTTCCACAAGCAGTATACATCTGCCTCTGAAATCTGAACCTGCTGCCGGAAGAACCGAATCTTCTGGTTCAGACTGACTCTGGCCGATGGCAGTCATCAAAGTTTCTCTGATATCCGACATGAACAGAGGTTTCGCACAGAATGCAGTCACTCCTGCTGCCCTGGCTTCTGCCTCAATATCAGACCAGTCGTAAGCAGTCAGAATAATAATCGGTGTATCATCCCCAAGACTGCGGATCTGACGGGTTACCTCAATGCCATTCATATCCGGCAGACGCCAGTCGATGATATAAGCGTGGAATGCATCTCCCAGTTCCATAGACTGTCGTGCACGGAGAACAGCCTCCTTACCGGAAAGTGTCCATTCCGAACGCATTCCAACCCTCACAAGCATTTTTGTCACACTGTCGCAGGTATTAAAATCGTCATCTACAACCAGTGCCTTAAGTCCTTCCAGTTCTGCGATCTTCTCTGTGCGTTGATGCTCAGGCTGAGTTCGAAATGGCAGACGGACTATAAATTCGGTGCCTTTGCCCTGCTCTGTCTGAACCTCAATAGTACCGCCCATCATATCCACAATATTCTTGGTAATGGCCATTCCAAGTCCTGTACCCTGAGTCCTGCTGACTGTGGAAGTACGCTCCCTCTCAAAAGGAGAAAAAATCTTCTGTACAAATTCCTGACTCATACCGATTCCATTATCCTTAACCCGGATTTCGTACAGCTCACTGCCTTTCTGTGTTCCATGACACTGTCTGATCCGAACAGAAACGGTTCCTCCTGCAGGTGTAAACTTAACTGCATTGGACAAAAGATTCAGCAGCACCTGGTTCAGCCGCGTCTTATCACAATAGACATCCTCATTTGTAACATCCATTGCATCCATATAAAGTTCCAGCTGCTTTGCATGGATCTGACCACTGATGATCGTCTTCAGGTCATGAAGCACCTCCGACAGACTGACCTCCGTTTCTTCCAGATGGATCTTTCCACTCTCAATCCGGCTCATATCCAGTATATCGTTGATCAGTGAGAGTAGATGGTTGCTGGATGAAAGTATCTTACCCAGATAATCCTGAACCCTTTTTTTATCATCAATATTGCTTACTGCCAGTGTGGTAAAACCGATGATCGCATTCATTGGTGTCCGGATATCGTGAGACATGTTGGAAAGGAAAGTACTCTTTGCCTTGTTTGCTGTCTCTGCCGCACGTACTGCCTCAGAAAGTGCCTGGTTCATTTTCCAGTCAGAGGTACGGTCTGACATAACCAGGATATATTTCTTTTTCCCGCTTACCTCACTGCCCATTGCAATATTATGGAACCAGCGTTTTTCCCCTGTCTTCAGATGAACATATTTAAAATCCCCTTCCCTCTGTTCATGAACCTGGATCTCCTCCAGATAATTCTTCTCCGGATCTTCATGTTCTGCCGGATGCAGTTTTCCCAGAACACGAATATCTTTACGAATCTGTTCTGCCGTAATACCCAGCAGCTTTTCCGCATTTGGGCTGACGTAATCTGCCTGATATGTTTTGGCATCCAGCATCAGAAACACGTCATCCACGTTCATTGAAAGTTTTTGAAACAGCTCATCACGGTACAGGATCTCCGTATCCTTTCTTCTGAGATTGGTCCTGTTTGTTTGAATAATAAGACTGATAAGAAAAGCAGCAATACAGAGCACCACCGCACCAACAAGAAGCATTGTACTACGCTGCAGACTGTTCATACTGGCATTGACAATATCCGCCTGGACAAGTCCCAGGAACATCCAGTCCTGAATATTCGATTTTTCATAGACCAGATAATAATTTCCTCCATCCAGATTCAGCAGCATCGCATCGGTACGTCCCGCTTTAAACTTCTCCAAAAGTTCATTGAGCTCTTTTTCAGACATATCAGAATGCTCTCTCAGAAGACCAAAAAAATTATACACGTTCCCCCATGACTCAGAAGAATGATCAATCACAACACGACCATTCGGATGAACAATTAAACTCTGGGCATTTCCATTGAAAGCAGAAATATCCAGCACTTCTACGATATCAGAATTTTCATAGGCAATGGCAATCGCATCATATTCAAATCCCTGATATATTCCATGAGCCTCAGGTGTGGCAAAAACAAGCAGCTGGGATTTCCCGGGAAGTGCCGCATTCGCTATCACATCATTTCCCTGCCGGATATCCTCTCCAATATCTTCCTGTAATCCAAGGTATCCGGTTTCCCCTGTTGCCATCTTATAGTTCCCCTCAGCAGACAGAAAAAAGAATTCCATAAAGCCGGCATCTTTCTGCGCTTTCTTTATATAATCACGGATTTCATCTTCGTTGGAAATATCCTGCAGATTCTCGCCCCACATATGAAGATATGTCAGATTCTTATCTGTCAGTTCTCTCAGCATGTTATCAGACTGATGAAAAACTTCTGTCAGATGAGAAACACTTTCCTCATAAATAGTTTTCGACACAAATCTGAAATACTGGAAAACCATCAAAACAATTCCCACCAAAACAGCTATGAAGACCGCAATCCTTAACTGTTTTCTCATAACAGTCTTTTCTCTGTTTGTATTATGATTTTTAATATTCATTCTTCTCATCTCACATTAATGTAATCTTCTGGCTCTGCAAGAACGGCATCACCATTTGAAATATATCCTGTCCAGATATCCTTCACAGAAGTATCTCCTCCGTCAAACACTATATTCTCATCTGTCGGATAGGCCTCCATGTGTTGTGGTGTCGCCAGGCAAGTTACTGTAAAAGTATCATCTTCCTGAATTTGTTTTCCGTCCTTTGTAACTTTGCTCAATGTGTAACCATCATCTGTTTTCTTAATTTCCACAGAAATACCACTGACTACAGGCAGAGAACCACAGTTAAACGGAATAAAGCCTCCCTCATAGCCTTCTACAAAATTTTTAACTGTCTCTTTCAGTTCAGCACCGCTCATCTTACTGCTGTAAGCCGAAAGACCATTTGGCATGATCATGTCTCCCGCCATTTTTTCTGTGTAACCGGCTTTCAGTACGTTTCCCGTAAAGCTGTTTCCGGTCGCGATCAGCACATCTGTCCCATAGATGCCACGCAGAGTGTTTGCCATAACAGAATATGCTGCATTTCCTCCACTGCTGTGAAAGCGGTTGGAATAGGATTTCTGCGAATCCAGCACGATATCCTCAGAAGCAGATTCTTCCTCAAGAAGCTGAGAATTAAATGACTGATACGCCTGCTCTGCATCGTATTCTCCAGAGATCATTTTGGAAACCACATCCTGGGAAACAGAGAAGAAATCATTTGACGCAATGCGGATATACATATGGTTTTCTTCGATCACAGGTTTCACATCCTTCAGATATTCTGTAAGCTTAAGATCCACATCCTGACTGTAGCTTAACAGATCCTGTCCATCATAAACAATCCTGTTCTGCGCATCCGCTGAAAGCATTGTGTTCAGCACCTTCATTGCTTTCTTTCTGCGTGTTTCATCTTTTGTCAGATCACGGTTTAAAGCCACCTGGAAATATGGCGTAGTCATAATCCACTTTTCACCGTTCTCCTGAAAGAATGGAAGAAATGTCGTGTTTATGCCCTGATCCTGAAACATTTTTACACCGGCAGAACTGCCAAAGTACATGGCAAGCTTGCCGCTTTGATACATCTCAACTATATCGTCATAATTCATATCCAGATCATCCTGGCTAAGCCCTGTATCCTGGATGAACTGCTCCATACGTTCAAAAGCCTTCGGCCAGACAGTACTGTCCAGGCCTTCTCTCTTTGTATTATCCGGGTCACTGTAGGTGGTACGCCACTTGCGTCCGTCTACAGAAGACAGCTCTGATGCTGACAGACCCTGCAGTGTTTCCATACAGGTATAATCATAATAATAGTCTGCGGTAAACCCACGGATTCCCACCTCTTCAAATGCCTCGCAGGCAGAGACAAAGCTTTCATAATCTGTTGGCAACGGGATATCGTATTTTTCAAAAAGGTCTTTATTCACTACAAAGCCATGCGCATCTGCACACACCGGAAGCCAGTTTACGCTTCCATCTTCATTCATAAAACTACTGAGATATGTATCATAGACAGCTCCTGCCACATTGGTTGTGGAAAGATCCATCAGACTGTCTTTCAGCGGACTTGCATCATGCAGTGAAAAACGACAGCAGGTTATAATATCCGGCAGTCCACCGTTTTCCTTAAGAAACCTGTAGAAATCCAAGTCATTGTTCCCTACTACAAATTCAACATTGATATCCGGGAGCTGTTCCTGAATGTATGGTGCATATTTCTCATACAGGTTTGTGGTCCATAAATACACCGTGATTGTTTCTGCATCTCCTTTTTCCGCACTCTTCCCGCCACAGCCTGAAAAAAGTGTTATGACTGTCACCATCGCCAAAAGCACAGCCAAAACTCTGTTCCATTTTTTCTTTTTCATTATGAATCCTCCTCTGAGTTTCCTTTTCATTTCTTCTGTTTTACAGTGTCAAAATACCCGATAATTCCTATATATACGTCTTTCTTCACAGGCGACCACAATGTATGCAATTTCAGTTTATACATCTGACTGTTATTTTCCACCGTCGCTTTTATCTGCACAGAGATTTCTTTATTTTGTACAGATGTCTGGTGTAACAAACCCCGAATATATTGAACATCTTCTTCAATTACTCCAAATTCTTTGAACAGATCAAATTTCGGATCATCCCTCTGACATAATATCTGCTGTTTTCCGTTTAATATAGTAAGCTGACCTGAAACCGCATTGTAATCAATCGAATTCATGCCACTGTTCGATTTGAAAAAATCGATTTTTTCCTGCATGACCTTGACAAGACTCTGTGAATAAATCTGGTTCGGTAAGGATTTATCACGGAGTATTTCATTCGAAAGTCTCTGTATTTCATGAGAATATTTATTATCGTCCATCTCTTTACCAGACATTTTTGAAAGCTGAAGACTCAGTTCTTTCAGGCACTTAAGAAGGAGGGGATTAAATTGTCCGCACTGTCCATCCAGGATCATTTGAATCGCTGTGTCGTGATCAAATGCTTTCTTATAGCATCTTTCACTTGTAAGTGCATCATAAACATCAGCAATCGATACCACCTGTGCACAGATTGGTATTTCTTCACCTTTCAATCCATCCGGATAGCCCTTTCCATCCCATCTTTCATGGTGCCACCTGCTGATTTCCCATGCGGTATGTACCAGTGGATGATCTTGTGGAAAGTCCATATCCTTAATTATAGCTGCGCCAAGCTCACTATGTGTTTTCATAATCTTAAATTCTTCATCGGTAAGTCTGCCTGGTTTATTCAGTATTTCTTCCGGAATACGGATCTTACCAATATCATGAAGGGACGAAGCAGTTGTGGTCAAAGCAATATCTGCCTCTGTCAAAGGATAAGCATCTGTTACTTTTACCAGTTGTCTCAGCATCATCTCCGTTGCTGTTTTAATATGCAGGATGTGTTCTCTGCTCTCACTGTTACGGGATCCCAATATATTACTCATAATTCGGATCATGATATCATTATTTTCTTCTTTTTCGTAAACCTGATCATAAACCACATTTATCAGATGCTTTTGGTTCATATAGAGGCCCAAGGTATTCTGAACTCTTTTCTTTACAATCACAGAATCAAACGGTCGTGTGATATAATCTGTGATTCCCAGCTCATATGCCTTACGCATAGTATCAACAGCATCTTCAGAAGATATCATGATTACAGGAGTTTCAGCAATACACTGGCTTCTTTTCATTATTTCCAGGACTTCAAAACCATTCATCTGTGGCATATTGATATCTAAAAGCATCAGATCAATTCCAATATTTTCTCCTATCATCTGGATTGCCTGATTTCCATTTTCGGCTTCCAGATAATTATAAGTATCTCCGAGAATCTCCTTCAACATATCCCTGTTGAGCTTTGCATCATCAACAATCAGTATTCTTTGCCTTTTATCCATATTTTTATCACCCTACCAATTTATGAATTACTTTTATCAGTACTTCCACATCAACAGGCTTGGCGATATGTTCATCCATTCCTGCTTCTTTTGCTCTTATTCTGTCCTCCGTGAACGCATTTGCTGTCATTGCAATGATCGGTACCTCCTTTGCATCCTCTCTGTCCAGAGACCTGATCATCTTTGTAGCTTCATAACCATTCATTACCGGCATCATAATGTCCATAAGAATGACATCAAATTCACCAGGTTCACTTTTTCTGAACAGTTCAACCGCTTCCTGCCCATTCCACGCTTTGATCACGTCCGCGCCCTCATTCTGAAGCATAAATTCAGCGATTTCCATATTCAGCTCATTATCTTCTGTCAGAAGAATATGCAGCCCCTTTATAGATTTTTCGGATACATCCTTCTGTTCTTCACGTTTATCCGCATCCGGATCTATTTTAAATGAAACCTGGATCACAAATGTCGACCCTACGCCTTTTTCGCTTTCAAAAGTAATGGTTCCACCCATTTTCTCGACCAGTTTCTTTGCAATAGCCATTCCCAATCCGGTTCCGGCAAACTTTGTGCGGCTTCCCGTATATTCCTGTGCAAATGGTTCAAAAATATGTTTCTGGAACTCCTCAGTCATTCCGATTCCTGTATCCCGGCAGACAAATTCCATTGTCGTCATTCCTGGCTGTTCGGATGGTATTTCCATGCAGCTAAGATAAATATGTCCGTTTTCTCTGTTATATTTCACTGCATTGGACAGGATATTCATCATCACACGTTTCACATACCCCGGACTTCCAATAAGATCACGGTGTATGATTTCTTTTTTCTCCCATACAATCCGGATATTCTGTTCTGCAGCAATCTGTTCAATCACAACAAGCACTTCCTCAGAAATTTTACTCAGGTTAAATGGTCTCTCTTCCAGAACAACTTCACCCGACTCCAGCTTACTCATGTCCAGAACATCATTTACCAGTTCCAGCAACAGATTGGATGCCGCTTTAACCTTTGTCCTGTATTCCTTCTGCTTCTCCATATCATCTGCATAATACTCTGCCATATTGATCAAACCGTAGATTCCATTAATCGGAGTCCTGATATCGTGGCTCATACGATGAAGGAACTCTGTTTTTGCCTCGTTGGCGGCTTCTGCCTTTTTTGCTGCTGTCAGAAGTTCTGCTTTATATTTTTCATCTTTTTCAAATTCTTGTCTCCGGTGCGCCAGATTGGTTCTGTATGCCCAGAACCAGAATACACTGAACACCAGAAAATAAAGAAAAATAACGCTTATCACGCTTAATGGAAGATCATGAAACACTTCCGTATCTGGAAGATATGCATAGATATAATAATCCCGCTGCTTCAGCATGATTCCGTAACATCCGGTTCCTCCATTCTTCAAATGAAAAATATGCTGACTGTCTGTATGTTTTTTCATTGCCTGAACAACCTCGTTGTTGGCTGTATTCTGTCCCAGCAGTTTCTCATCATTGCTGGCAACTACGGTTCCTTTGTCTGCAACAATAATCGTTCCATCTTTCTGGATACTATAACCGTTTAAAAGCCCCTGTATCGTCAGTGTATAGTTTCTGGCAAATTCAGGAGATGTGTAATAGTAGATTGCAACAATACCCGGTGCATCTTTTCTGGCGCAGGCTGCAATGTCAATAAAGGATCCATCTCCCCTAGTAAACCGTTCCGAATAAGATCTTTCTTCATATCCGGCAAAATCCATGATAATTTCTTTTTGCAGATACTCCGTAATCTCATTAGCCAGAGACTCGTCCGTGCTGTATTCACAGTCTGTCTTTCCTTCTGTATCCAGCACAAGGATGCCATCCACCCAGAGAGTCTGCAGATTTTCTTTCAGAAAATCCTCGCTTAGCTGGCCGCCGTTTTCCATTTCCATGTTAATATTTGTACTCATCTGTCGGGCACTTTCAATGGCACGGAGAAGACTTTTGGATTCCGAAGATTCATTATAATGGGTGTAGGTGGAACACTGCACTTTGACATAATTTACAATCTCTACCATTCTTTTCTCTGCTTCCGCTTTCTCCGCATGAAAGAAATAAAACAGAGAAACTACAGCCACACAGATTCCAATCAGACCACCGAATAGCTGGTTTCGTTTTTCTTTTTTCTTTCTCTTAATATCCAAGATCATCCACCTCCAGATACTTCTGGGGAGCATCCAGATATTTTTCAATAATTTTCAGGGATGTGCCATCCTGACGCATTTCTTCCAGAGTCTGGCTCATCTGCTCACAGATTCCCCTGTCATCATCTTTTGCAAAAGCAACACCTATTCCAGTGATCATCAAAGGTTCTTCCAGAATACGGAAACTTGTATCATAATCCTTCATGTACTGGACAACAGATTCCTCATGTGCGGCGACTGCATCCACATATCCTTTTCCCAGAAATGTATAGATCAGCTCCCTGTGTCCCAGGCTGATCAGATTTCCCAGTTTTGGGATTCTTTCATCTGTCCGTTTCAGAAAGATACCTTCTGGTTTGGTTGTGGACTGGACAGCCAGGTTCTTTCCCGCCAGGTCACTCAGTTTATAGATATCACTGTTCTCATTTACAGCAACCACCTGACGGCTTGCTATGTATGGTCCTGCCCAGCGGTAATCGTCAAGGCGTCCTTCCATGGAAAAGCAGCCCATGATACAGTCAATCTCTCCGCTCTCCACCAGTTCTTTTTTCTCCTCCCAGTCAATCTGGACAACATCCACCTGATATCCCATTCTTTTGAAAGCTTCTGTAGCCAGTTCTACATCTATTCCCGTTGGTACACCATCCTCATTCAGATAATTGTATGGTGGATAGTTATCACTGCCGAGGGTAATAACAGGCTTTTCTGTTTCTTTTTTACCGCTCCCTGTGTTTTTACACCCTGTCAGGGTGACTGCTAAAATTCCCACAAGCAGAATGCCTGCAATCACTCTTTTTCCTTTCATTTTCCTTCTATCTCCTGTTGATAATTTAAGTTGTTTTTAACTCAAAAAAAACACTGCCAAGCAGACAGTGCACCTCGTTTTATGCAACTGGCTGCCATTTTACAGGCCCTGTAGCTTTGCGTCCCAGACTTTCATCTGGTTTGCCGATTTCCGTATTATAACTTTTAACGTGTGCAAAAAGCTGATTTTATTATACCCTAATACTCTATTGTACACAAGAAAAACCTCACCGTCTTAACGCTTTCAGGTAATCCTTCGTTTATTATCTTGTTTGTTCTGACCATCTTCACCTCCATCCCTTATAATTCAGCAAAAGTACCTTTATCTTTCTTTCATGTTCAAACTATCACATTTTTAAATCATATAAAATTTCTGTTCTCCCAAAATACCGGACATTACCATAAGTCATCTCTCCCTTTTCTTTTATGATTCCATTTTACGTTGTTCAAGAATATTTTTAGTATGGCACGTTTTCTGGTGTGAAACAATTAGATAAAACTTCTCATATAATAACATCTTCCATTTTCGACTCAGAAACCTGCTGTTTTTATGGTAATCCATATTTTTTCAAGATTATCCATATCAAAAAGTTATAATTACAATGCAATATTGCTATTTTACGGAATATTTTCGTTATGATAGGATATTCCTGGTTAAAAAAATAACAAAAATCATCTTATCAACAACCATTCAACCATTTATGAGTAATGACAAAAGAAAGAGGTAAGAAAATGGAAGACAACAAATTATGTCTGGAAAAGCAGCCTTTGAATCAGGAAATGCTTGACAAGATCGATGCTTACTGGCGTGCTGCCAACTACCTGTCCGCCGGACAGCTTTATCTTCTTGATAATCCGCTGCTGAAAGAGCCACTGACTATGGACCAGATCAAGAAAAAAATCGTTGGACACTGGGGAACCGTACCTGGACAGAACTTTGTTTATGCACACTGCAACCGTGTCATCAAACGTTATGATCTGGATATGATTCTTCTTTCCGGTCCTGGACATGGCGGAAACTTCATGATCGCAAACACTTATCTGGAGGGCTCCTACAGCGAGGTATATCCGAACATCAGCCAGGATGAGGAAGGTATGAAGAAAATGTTCAAGCAGTTCTCCTTCCCATGCGGAGTTCCGAGTCACTGTGCACCGGAAACACCTGGTTCCATCAACGAGGGCGGTGAGCTTGGATATTCCATCGCACACGCATTTGGTGCCGTATTCGATAATCCTGACCTGATCGCAACAACTGTTGTCGGTGACGGTGAAGCTGAAACTGGCCCACTTGCAACATCCTGGCAGTCCAACAAGTTCCTGAACCCGATCACAGATGGTGCTGTACTTCCGATTCTTCACTTAAACGGATATAAGATCAGCAATCCGACAATCTTTGCACGTCTTTCCCATGAGGAGCTTGAGTGCTTCTTCAAGGGCTGTGGATGGAAGCCATACTTCATTGAAGGCGACGATCCGATGACCATGCACAAAAAGATGGCCGAGACCATGGACACTGTTATCGAAGAGATCAAAGCAATCCAGAAGAACGCACGTGAAAACAACGATCCGGAGCGTCCGGTATGGCCAATGATCATTCTCCGTACTCCGAAAGGATGGACCGGCCCAAAAGTTGTTGACGGACTTCAAATTGAAGGTTCTTTCCGTGCTCATCAGGTTCCGCTTTCCATGGAATCTCCGGAGCATCTTGACCTTCTCAAGGAGTGGCTGGAAAGCTATCGTCCTCAGGAGCTTTTCGATGAGAATGGACGCCTGATCCCTGAGCTTGCAGAGCTTGCTCCTAAGGGAAATGCACGTCTTGGTGCAAACCCACATGCAAACGGCGGTCTTCTTCTTAAAGATCTTCGTCTCCCGGATTTCCGCGAGTATGGCATTGATGTTCAGCCTGGAAAAACAAAAGCTCAGGATATGATCGAACTTGGCGGATATATCCGTGATATCTTCAAGCTGAATGAGGAGAACAAAAACTTCCGTATCTTTGGACCGGACGAAAGTATGTCCAACCGTCTGTACAAAGTATTCGAGTATCAGAAACGTGACTGGAATGCAGAGATGGTTGAATCCGATGACTGCCTTGCAAGAGACGGACGTATCATGGACAGTATGCTCAGCGAACATATGTGTGAGGGATGGCTGGAAGGTTATCTTCTTACAGGCCGTCATGGCTTCTTTGCAAGCTACGAGGCATTCATCCGTATCGTTGACTCCATGGCAGCACAGCACGCAAAATGGCTGAAAGTCTGCAATCAGCTTTCCTGGAGACAGCCGATCGCATCCTTAAACTTCATCCTGACATCCAACGTATGGCAGCAGGATCATAACGGATTTACACATCAGGATCCTGGATTCCTGGATCACATCGCCAACAAGAAGGCAGATGTGGTACGTATGTATCTCCCACCAGACGCGAACTGCTTACTCTCCTGCTTCGACCACTGTATCAAGAGTAAGAACTATGTAAACGCGATCGTAGCTTCCAAACATCCGAGCTGCCAGTGGCTGACCATGGAGCAGGCTGTTAAGCACTGCACACAGGGTATCGGTATCTGGGAGTGGGCAAGTAATGACTGCGGCGAGGAGCCGGATGTTGTTATGGCCTGCTGTGGTGACACACCTACCCTTGAGATCATGGCTGCTGTTACTATCCTTCGTGATGAAATGCCGGAGCTTAAGATCCGTGTTGTAAACGTTGTCGACCTGTTCAAACTGGAGTCCGACCACAAGCATCCACATGGCTTAAGCGATGCAGAGTATGATGCGATCTTCACAAAAGACAAACCTGTTATCTTTGCATTCCACGGATATCCGACTCTGATCCATGAGCTTACTTACGGCCGTCACAACCACAATGTTTCCGTTCATGGATACCAGGAGGAAGGTACTATTACTACTCCGTTCGATATGCGTGTGCAGAACCAGATCGACCGTTTCAACCTTGTAAAAGATGCGATCATGCATCTGCCACAGCTTGGCAACAAGGGCTCTTTCCTGATCCAGAAGATGAACGACAAGCTTGTTGAGCATAAACAGTACATTGCTGAGTATGGTCAGGATCTGGAAGAGATCAGAAACTGGGAATGGCATAAATAAAAAATCCAGTTTATATTAATTAATCATAATCCTCGAAATAACCAGATACAGGGCAGACACACTGTGAGATCACAGATGTGCCTGCCCTGTTTTTTATTTTTTTGACCAGAGATTTATCTGATCAGGATATTATATGGAATTTGTTTCTTTTTCTGCTTCCCGGTCCATAAGGAATTTCTGAAATGCCTTGGAAGCAATACTCTGTGGATATTCGATATCGTGGATCAGAAGAATATTTCTTTCCGGAAGTGCTTCATTTACGTGAACTTCAAAAACCTTTCCGGATTCCAGATCATCCCGGGCGAATTCCCGCGGAATAAATCCAAGTCCCAGATTATAGCGCACAGCCGGAAGGATCATATCCGTTGTGGCCAGCTCTACATCCGGCGAAAACTGCAGTCCGTTGCTGTCAAAGTACGCATCCAGAAAGTTTCTTGTAATGGCTTCAGAGGTAAGACTGATCCATGGATAAGAGGAAAGCTCTCCAAGGGAAATTTTTTTATCCTTCAGATCTTCAAATCGGCTTCCTGCGATCAGAATATCACGATATTTTTTTACTACCTTCATTTTCAGTGGCTTGGACACCTGAAGGGATGCAGATACCACAGCCAGGTCTACTTTTCCTTCTTTCAGCGCATTTACCGAATCTGTTGTACTGTTATTCAGAATTTTGAAATGTACATTCGGATATAAAATGTTAAAATCACGGACAGCTTCAAACAGATAACAGTGAAGTGCCGTTTCCGTTGCGCTGATATAGATCGTGCCGTTTTCCAGGCTGATCAGGTTACTCAAGTTACTTTCTGCTTTAAAAAACTGTGCACAGCCGGCTGATATGTATTCATAAAAGATCCTGCCTTCGGGCGTCAGCTTCATTCCACTCTTGCTTCGGATAAAAAGCCGGCATCCCAAAATATTCTCAAGATTATGAATCGTTCTTGTCACAGCCGGCTGGCTGGTTTTCAGTACTGTTGCTGCTTTTGTAAGATTCTCGTATTTTGAAACATAATAAAATACTTTGTAGTATTCGAAATTTGCGTTCATACCAGTTTAACCTCTGCCGTTCAGGAAAGGATCTGTCTGCGCAGATCTTCTTTTCTGGCATCAGATGTAAACGCTGCTTTCACAGAATTCAGAAGAAGCTGTTTCTCCTGTTCTGGCGAGAGCTCTACAAGCTGTTCCATATAAGTGAATTCCCGGGCAAGCGTTGTGCGTTCGATCGCAGGATCGTCGGTATTCAGCGTTACCTTAATTCCTTTTTCCAGAAAATCCTTCAACGGGTATTTGCTCATATCGTCAACAGCTTTTGTCTGGCGGTTGCTTGTAGGGCACATTTCCAGGAATATTCCCTTATCTTTCACCAGTGCTATGACATCCTCATGTCCTGCGATACGGACTCCGTGCCCGATCCTCCGCGCCCCCATGCGGATGGCTGTTCTCACATCGTCTGCATCCCCGGCTTCTCCGGCATGGATCGTAAACGGGATATTGTATTCTCCTGCTTTCGCAAAAAGCATCTCAAAATCCTCCGTCGGGAAAAGTGCCTCTGCTCCTGCAAGATCTGCCGCAACAACGCCTCCGTCTTCTGTAAGATACCGACGTGTAAGCTCAAGGGTTTCCAGATTTTCTTTTTCGTTAGAATCTCCCCGCATACAGCACAGGATCAGATTACCGGGAATCGGTGATCTTTTCAGACCTTTCAAAGCAGCCTGTACCGCCATTTCCTGTGACATTCCTTTCCGTGTATGGAACTGCGGTGCAAAACGAAGCTCTGCATAGATCACACCGTTTTCTTTCATATCAGAGAGAATAAGATACACCGCCTCCTCCAGTGCTTCTTCTGTCTGAAGAAGAGAAAGAGGCAGATCAAAGCATTTCAGGAAATCATTAAGATTCTCACAGGAATCCGGTACAGAAAGAAGGGAAAGCAGTTCCCCGTCATCCTCTGTCGGAAGAGTTCTCTGTTGTAATGCCGCCAGTTTCCTGGCAATATCTCCGGTAATACAGCCGTCAAGATGTGCATGGAGGTCAATATATTTGTCAGCAGACTTTTGTTCTTTATTCATAATTCCGTTACCTCACTGTATAATTATTTTTTACATTTCGGGAAAATCCTCTGATCTTTACTCTTATTATTTCTGGAATGGTTTTACATTCGCTACCGCATCTGCCGGAAGGATCTCCTTATCATCCTGGTCGATATCGATCAGATGATATCTGTCATTACCCATATGAAGTTCCTTCATATAGCTGAGCTGGCGGAGGCCATGACGGGTTTCAATTCTTTCTACCAGATCCTTGTGGTCTGCATCTTTCAGTGCATAGACAAGATCTACGGAAGCCTGGTCTGCTGCAAGGATATCTGTAGAAGCTACAATGCCGATGTTCGGCGTTACAACCGGTGCTGCTGCGGTTCCCTCACAGTCACAGGAAACAGACATATTCCGGAGAGCATTGATAAATACGATATTTTTTCCGAAATGATCGACTACGGATTTGGTGGATTCTGTGATACGCTCCATAAGCTCCTCTTCTGCGATGCTCCACAGATTATCGGAACCTTTTACTGTATGAATCATTCCCTTACCGATACGTCCGTCTGCACAGCCAATACCGATATTTTTATTAGAGCCACCGAAACCACCCATTGTGTGCCCCTTAAAATGTGTCAGCACAAGAAGGGAATCATAATCAGCAAGATTCTTTCCAACGCTCATCTCAGTGAACCATTTACCATCTTTTACCGGAAACTTGGTGGTTCCTTCTTCATCCAGAATATCCACCGGGCAGAAAGTCCAGCCGTTTACCTTCAGAGTCTCACGGTGCAGCTCTGTAGTATAGCGGTCGCCCTCGTAGTAAGTATTGGTTTCTACGATGTGGGCATCCGGAAGCTTGTCCTCGATCAGTTCTTTTACCCATTGAGCCGGGATGATATTCGGCCCGTGCTGTTCTCCCGTGTGGAGCTTAACACCAATTTTTCCCTGAATGTTTGCGCTTATGCGCTCAAAGATCTTCTTCACTCCCTCTGCGGAAAGGTCTTCTGTAAAATATACCGTAGACTTCTCGCCTAAACGCTCTTTATATGGAATATAGTGTTCTCCGCCTGTTCCTGGTACCATTTTTTTATGTGCCATTTCAATACCTCCTGCATTGTTTATAAAAAAATTTACTACTTTTAGCATACAACCTGAACCCAGGTTTAGGTCAAGTTCTTTTAGCAGGAATGGCTAAAATTTATATTTCTCTGGTGACTTCTTTCAGCCACTGCTTCTCTTCCTCGTTCAGATACGGAGAGATATTCCTGTATACCAGTGCATGATACTGATTGAGCAGATGACGTTCTCCTGTTTCCATCTGAAGAGGATCAATGCCGTCCAGATCAAAGGGAACCATGGTCAGAGGTTCGAATTCCATAAACTGGCCATATGCTGTTTTTGCGGATTTTCTGCACACGATAAGGTTTTCGTGTCGGATTCCGAACTCGTTTTCCGCATAATATCCGGGCTCATCGGAGGTGATCATGCCCTCTTCCAGTACAGGTGCCGGATGGTTCGCAAGATTTTTCCAGCGGAAGCTTTGTGGTCCCTCATGTACATTGAGAAGATAACCGACACCGTGACCGGTTCCATGGTTATAGTCCTCTCCCATTGCCCAGAGCGGTTCTCTTGCAATGGCATCCAGGTTCAGCCCTGTGCAGCCGTAACGGAATTTCGCAGCTGCCAGGTTTAAGTGACCACGGAGCACTGCTGTAAAATATTTCTTTTCTTTTTCTGTGAGATCACCCAGCACAACGGTACGTGTGATATCGGTAGTTCCTTCCAGATAATGACCGCCGGTATCCATCAGAACCAATCCCTTCGGCTCCAAAGGAATATTGGTTTCTTCGGTTGCGCTGTAATGAACGATCGCCCCGTGTGTTCCATAGGCTATGATCGGATCAAAGCTGTTTCCCTGAAAATTTTCCTGTCCGCTCCGGAATTCATAGAGCTTGTCTGCTGCGGAAAGCTCGGTGATCGTCTGGCTGCCGATATTTTTTTTGAGCCAATAGATAAATTTTGTCATTGCTACACCGTCTTTGATGTGAGCCGCTTTTTCATTTCTTACTTCTGTCTCATTCTTGACCGCTTTTGGAAGAAGCGTCATATTTTCACCATCCAGAATCGTTACTTTTTCCGGGATATTGTCAACAAGTCGGCTGTTCACCTGTGCTCTGGAAAGATATACTTTTTGATTTTCCGGAATCGTCTGTACATAAGTGTAAATATCGTTGTACGGATAGATCGTAACACCATCGGCTGCCAGAGAATCCTTTATTTCCTGGGAAAAAGCACTCTCACCTGCAAAAAGACGGATCTCTTTTTCATCCATCACAAGATAGGAAAGCACTACCGGACAGCAGTGGATATCATTGCCACGGATATTTAAAAGCCAGGCAATATCGTCAAGGGAGGTGAGAACAAAAAGATCTGCTCCCTTTTCTTTCATTTTTTCACGGATTTCCCGGCATTTATCTGCTCTGGAGCGTCCGGTCCATTTCTTTTCCAGTTCCATTACCGGTTCACAGGAAATCGCCGGACGGTCGTTCCAGATCTCGCCGATCAGATCCTCATTTACAGAAAAACGGATCTGTTTCTTCTGAAGAATTTTTTTCAGCTCGTCTGCTTCTGCTGCACTGACAGTCCGACCGTCGAATCCAAGGCACATCCCCTCTTTCAGATGCTCTTCCAGAAACTTGTAAATGGTCGGAACATCCGGTTCTCCCATTTTAAAAAGGGTGACCGGTGTGCCCTCAAGCTGTGCTGCTGCCTGGATAAAATACCGTCCATCCGTCCACAGTCCTGCCATATCCTGCATGATCACAGCAGTTCCTGCTGAGCCTGTGAAACCTGTAATGTATTTACGACATTTAAAATAATCTCCTACATATTCCGAACCGTGAAAATCATCAGTAGGAACAAGATAGGCGTCTATCTTTTTTTCTTTCATCAGCGTCCGAAGTGCTGCGATCCGTTCTGTAACTGTCATAAGTTTTCTGCCTCCTCTGTATAGCTGTTTTTTATTGCAAATCCATGATCCATAGGGCCGCTTCCCCTACCAAGATCCAGCATGGCGGCAAGCGCACCGGATATGTAATCTTTCGCCCGGTTCACAGATTCTTCCATGGAAAAGCCTTTGGCAAGGTTGGATGCGATCGCGGAAGAAAGGGTACATCCTGTTCCGTGAGTGTTTGGATTGTCAATACGTTTTCCTTCAAACCACCGGTAGCTTCCATTTTCGTAGAGAAGATCATTGGCATCGTTCAGCTTATGTCCACCCTTACAGAGCACTGCACAGTTGTATTTTTCGGAAACTCTCCTGGCTGCTTCGATCATATCTTCCGCACTTTTTATCTGCATTCCGGTAAGAACTTCTGTTTCCGGAATATTGGGTGTGAGAAGATCTGCCAGAGGAAACAGTTCGTTCTTCAGAACTTCCACGGCATTTTCACTGATCAGTCTCGCTCCGCTGGTCGCTACCATAACCGGATCCACAACGATATTTGCAGCCTTATACTGACCAAGCTTCTCTGCGATCACACGGATCAGTCCACTCTCGGATACCATTCCGATCTTCACTGCATCCGGGAAAATATCTGTAAAAATGCTGTCCAGCTCCTGACTTAAGAACTCCGGTGTTGCATTTAAAATGGCAGAGACACCCGTTGTGTTCTGCGCGGTCAGAGCTGTAACGACACTCATGGCATAAACACCGTTGGCCATCATGGTCTTGATATCGGCCTGAATCCCGGCACCGCCGCTGGAATCACTGCCTGCTATGGTTAATGCTTTTTTCATGTTCGTATCCTCCGTTTTTTATAAAATTTATCCAAAGTAATTCAAAAGCTCATTTAAAGAACTGCAGTAAACATCTGCCTTTTCTTTTAACTGAGCCTGATTCGGTTCGCCAAAAGGATCAAAGATCCCGGCAGTCTGGAATCCGGCATTTTTTGCTGTATTTAAAGCATATAAGGAATCCTCAACAACAAGGGTATCCTGTGGCCTGGTCTTCAAAAACTCGGCTGCAGTAAAGTATATTTCCGGTGAGTACTTGCTCGCGTTGATCTCACTTGTTGTATAGATCTTTTGTAAATAAGGAAGCAAGTGATTTCTTTCCAGAGCTCTTCTCACATGCTCCCTGGGACTGGAGGTGGCTGCTGCTGCCGGAATTCCAAGCATATTCAGCTCACGCAAAAGCTCCTCTGCACTGGATTTTGCCTGTACTTCCTCAAAATAGTAGCTCTCTATCTGCTGCATCAGTGCCTGCATGATCGTTTCTTCTGAAGCTTCCATAGAAAATATATCCTTCAGCCAGGCAGCTCCCTGTTCCATACTCATGGGAAAAAGGATCTCGTCCATATCCGGAACCGGCTGATATCCGAGCTTTGTGATATAGCGCCTTCCAAGCTCCCTCCATATAGAAAGTGAATCCAGAAGTACTCCATCTACGTCAAAAATAACTGCTTTTATGGGGTATAGCATTTTTAACTCCTCATTTATATACGACAACAAAAACACGGATATGCCCCCAAAGACATATCCGCATCTTATTTTTTTATGGTTTTATTATAAGCTGTCAGAAAATGAAATGCAACGGGAAGTTTGCGGCACCGTTTTATTCTTTTCCGTTAAAACAGTATGTACATACATTACATGGATCGATACCAATAGACTCCAGAAGATCATCCAGTCTGTGGTAACGGAGGGTGGTAAAGTTCTGCATCTTACAGATATCCTGTACCATCTGCTCATATCTCTCAGTATGTGGATCTGCATATTCATCCAGGATCTCCTGTGGGCAGTTCGGCCCCTCTCTCTTTTCAATCACCTGGCGCGCGATCAGCTCCATCTCAGATTTTGAACGGGAGAAATTCAGGTATTTGCAGCCGTACATGATCGGCGGGCAGGCCGGACGTACATGGACTTCCTTCGCGCCACTGCGATACAGGAATTCCGTTGTCTCACGAAGCTGTGTTCCACGGACGATGGAATCATCGATGAGCAGAAGTTTTTTTCCTTTGATAAGGGCACGAACAGGGATCAGCTTCATACGTGCGATCAGATTTCTCTGGTTCTGATTGGTGGGCATGAAGGATCTTGGCCAGGTCGGTGTATATTTGATAAACGGTCTTGCGTAAGGAATTCCGGATTCATTAGCATAACCGATAGCATGAGCGATACCGGAATCCGGAACACCGGCTACAATATCCGGATGAACAGAATCGCCATCTCTTTTTGCAAGCATGCTTCCACAGCGGTAGCGCATTTCCTCTACATTAACGCCTTCATAGGCTGCAGTGGGATAGCCGTAATATACCCAGAGGAAGGAACAGATCTTCATTTTCTTTCCGGGCTCTACCAGCGTTTTTACGCCATCTGCTGTAACAAAAACGATCTCACCAGGTCCCAGCTCTTTATAGTCCTCATATCCCAAATTAATGTACGCATGACTCTCGAAGGAGAGGCAGTACGAGCCTTCTTTATGGCCGATCTCCACAGGGGTACGTCCCATCTTGTCACGGGCAGCATAGATTCCGTCTTGCGTCATAAGAAGCAGTGTCATGGAGCCATCGATCAGACCCTGCACATACTGGATACCTTCCACGAAATTGTCTTTTTCACAGATCAGGGCAGCGATGAGTTCTGTTACATTGACGGTTCCGTTTGTCATTTCCTGGAAATGTACCTTAGTAGTGTCATACATTCTCTGTAAAAGCTCATCATAATTGTTAATCTTTCCCACAAATGTGAGGGCAAAGCTTCCGATCCGGGAGCTGAAAAGAAGTGGCTGCGGTTCATAATCAGAAATACATCCGATTCCCATATTTCCTTTCATGGAACCTACATCGCCGTCAAATTTCGTACGGAAAGGTGTGTTCTCAATGTTGTGAATGGCACGGTCGAATCCATTTTCACCGTAAACTGCCATTCCGCCACGACGTGTTCCCAGATGGGAGTGATAATCTACTCCGTAAAAAAGTTCCAGTACGCAGTCTTCTTTTGATGCTACTCCAAAAAATCCGCTCATAATGTGCTCCTCTCTGCTTCCATAGTTTAACGATTCTTTATTTTTCGTACATCCATAATCGTTTTTCAGTATAGCATACGGTACAGAAAAATAACAATTAATTCAGAGGATATTTCGTCTTTTTCAAAATAAATCATAAGGATATTAGCCATATTTATAAAAGATTTCTGCTTTTTCTAATTCCACAGTGCAATAAAAAGATTCAGATATCCGGCAAACGTCAGCCATATAATATACGGAATCATCAGATAGACAGCTTTTTTGGAAAATCCTGCAAATACACGAATACACCAATATACCAGTCCCCACAGAAGAAGCAGCCACAACAAGGCAAATGTATACCAGCCGGCACCAAAAAAGAAAAACGGCCATAAAAAGTTTACCGCAAGCTGAATCCCATATAAAGTAAGTGCCTGGTTTCTGGCTTTGCTTTCCGGTCTGGACGCGACCAGCCAGGATGCAGTTCCCATCATGATAAACAAGATCGTCCACACAACAGGGAACAACCATCCCGGCGGAGATAAAGGTGGTTTGTCAAGCCTGGCAAATATCTTCATTCCATTTCTTGTAAAAAATCCCGAAACTGCACCTGTAGCCAACGGCACTGCTATACAGGTTATCAGCTTTTTGGTTTCTTTCTTCAAAAAACATCCTTCCTTTCCTCTCATCCAATGAGTTTCATGTAAAAGGGTTATTTAACAGCCTGTTATTTTTTGATTTAGTATATTTCCGGAACCGGATTTTTATACATAAAGAAACAGCCCTGCTTTTTACACAGAGCTGCTTCTTTACAAAAAATTTATTAAAGGGATTGGGATTCACTTATTCCTGTGTGATGCCTTTGAACTCGTAGCCGGCTTCTTTGATCACTTCTTCAACCCTGGCCTCATTAACCTTCTCCGGTGCAGTGAATACGGTTGTTCCGCTCTCGTGGGAAGATACCACATCCTCAGCACCAAAAGCTGCCTGGATTGCTTTGTTTACATGTGCCTCACAGTGACCGCACATCATTCCTTCTACATTAACTGTTACTTTTACCATAGTTTTTGTCTCCTTTTCCTGTTTTTTATTTTCTTTATTTTCATCATGACTGATGTTTAAAGCTACCGGATTTTTCAGTGCCTTATCACGGGCTGTGCTGTGAACCTTGAACAGATTCAGTCGAAGTGCATTGGTTACCACACAGAAGCTTGACAGACTCATTGCCGCAGCACCGAACATCGGATTCAGTGTCCAGCCGAAGATCGGGATCCATACACCTGCTGCTAGGGGAATACCGATCACATTGTAGAAAAATGCCCAGAAAAGATTCTCGTGGATATTCCGAAGTGTGGCACGGCTCAGACGAACTGCAGCCGGAACATCACTTAAGCGACTCTTCATCAGAACAACATCGGCCGCATCAATGGCAATGTCTGTTCCTGCTCCGATGGCGATTCCGATATCTGCCCTTGTAAGTGCAGGTGCATCGTTGATACCATCGCCTACCATGGCAACCTTACCCTGTTCTTTCAGTGAGCGGATCACGCTCTCCTTTCCGTCAGGAAGAACTCCTGCGATCACATCGTCAACGCCAGCCTGCGCCCCGATAGCTCTTGCTGTCCGCTCATTATCACCGGTCAGCATCACCACACGGATTCCCATATTCTGAAGCTCTTTTACCGCACGCGGGCTGTCCTCCTTGATCACATCTGCCACTGCGATGATTCCCAGAAGCTTTCCGTTTCTGGTAAAAAGAAGCGGCGTTTTTCCCTGTTCCGCAAGTGCTTCGGCTTTTGCCTGAAGATCTGACGGAACACGGGTCTGGCTGCTGATAAATTTCATACTTCCGCCTGTCAGCGTGTCATTTCCAAGCACTGCTGAAAGACCGTTACCCGGAAGTGCCTGGAATCCGGTAACCTCTTCCGGAACCAGCTTCTCTTCCTCGGCTTTTTTCAGAACAGCTTTTGCAAGGGGATGCTCGCTTTTTTTCTCCAGGGCACAGGCAAGTGTGAGAAGTTCTTTCTCTGTAATGCTCTGTGCAGGCAGAATATCTGTCACTTCCGGCTGACCGCTTGTGATCGTTCCTGTTTTATCCAGCGCAACGATCTGGACTTTTCCCGCTTCTTCAAGGGAAACCGCTGTTTTAAAGAGGATTCCGTTTTTGGCGCCCATACCGTTTCCTACCATAATAGCAACCGGCGTTGCAAGACCAAGTGCACACGGGCAGCTGATAACCAGAACAGAAATGCCTCTTGCCAGCGCATAACCAAAGCTCTGTCCGACCAGAAGCCAAATGATCGTCGTGATCACGGCAATGGTAATTACGGCCGGAACGAACACTCCGGAAACACGGTCTGCAATCTTGGCAATAGGAGCTTTTGTAGCGGCTGCATCACTGACCATTTTTATGATCTGGGAAAGTGTGGTATCCTCTCCCACACGGGTAGCTTCACATTTAATGAATCCAGACTGGTTGACTGTTGCCGCGGAAACCATATCTCCGGTTTCTTTATCTACCGGAATACTCTCACCGGTCAGTGCAGATTCATTGACTGCGGTAGTACCTTCCAGGATCACACCATCCACAGGAATGTTCTCACCCGGACGTACAACAAAGATCTCACCTTTCTGTACCTGTTCAATAGGGACGTTAAGTTCCTGCCCGTTTCGTACTACAACTGCTGTTTTCGGTGCCAGCTTCATCAGGCTTTTCAGGGCATCGGTGGTCTTACCCTTTGAGCGGGCTTCCAGCATTTTTCCTACAGTGATCAGTGTCAGGATCATGGCTGCGGATTCAAAATAGAAATCCATCATGTAATTCATGACTGCTGCAGAATCTCCATCTACCTGTGCTCTCGTCATGGCAAACAGTGCATAAACACTCCATACAAAGGATGCCATGGAGCCAAGTGCTACCAGGGTATCCATGTTCGGGGAACGATGCCAGAGACTCTTAAAACCGCTGATAAAGAATTTCTGGTTGATCACCATGATAATTCCTGCAAGAAGCAGCTGTACCAGTCCCATGGCTACATGATTATCATCAAACCATTTCGGCAACGGCCATCCCCACATCATATGTCCCATGGAAAAGTACATCAGAACAAGCAAAAAACCTACCGATGCAATAAGACGCCTTTTCAAAACAGGTGTCTCATGATCTTCCAGTGCTTCCTCGGCCGCTGACATGGAAATTTTTTCGCCGGCGGCACCTTTCAGGGAAGCTCCGTAGCCTGCCGCTTCCACTGCCTTTATGATGTCCTGTGCAGATGCGCTTCCCTCCACTCCCATGGAGTTGGTAAGAAGGCTCACCGAACAGCTGGCCACACCGGGAACTTTGGATACGGTTTTTTCTACCCGGGCAGAGCAGGCTGCACAGCTCATACCAGTTACGTTATATTGTTCCATTCTCTCTTAATATCCTCCTAAAATATATTATCCCTATTTCATCAGCTTCTGGAGGGTTGCTACAAGCTCATCGATCGTCTCGTCCTTACCTTCCCGGATATCTCTGGCAACGCAGGTACGGATATGGGTGGCAAGCAGCTCTTTATTAAAAGCATTGACTGCGGCATTGACCGCTGCGGACTGGATCAGGATATCGTTGCAGTAAGCATCATTCTCCATCATTCCTATGATGCCCCTGATCTGTCCTTCAATACGTTTCAGACGGTTGATCAGCTTCTTCTTCTCCTCCTCGGAACGTACAGTGTGTTTCTCACTGCAGCAGGGACAGGCTTTTTTTTCAGTCACAGGCTGTCACTCCTTTCTCTTTCAAAATACCCTCATGGGGTATTCGCTTTACATGGAACAATATATACCCTCATGGGGTATTTGTCAATACCTGTCAGGAAAAAGTTTTTGTACCTTCCATCAGGCAATAGGACAGCTGAAGGATCAGCCGTTCTTTGGGATCGTCAAGATTGATCTTTGTCAATTGGGTGATCCTCTCTATCCTGTAGAAAAGAGAACTTCTGTGTATGAAAAGAGCTTTTGCTGTCTGAAGTGCATTTCGTTCCAGCTTGAGATAGATCTTCAGGGTTTTATACAGCTCCGTATTATTTTTGCTGTCATAATCCTTCAGCACATGCAGAGCATGGGAACACAAAAGCTTCGGCGAAAGATTTTCACCCGCTTCTTCCAGAATGTATTCCAGAAAATATTCGTCAAAGCGGTGACACCAGATCATGCTGTCGTATTTTTTGCCAAGATGAAGCGCTGTTTTTGCCTGAAAATACCCCTGGGGAAGCTGAAAAAAATCTGCAAGTTCTGCACTTGCCCCCATTTTAAATAGTCCTTCTCTTAAAATAATCGCCAGTCCGCTGATCACCTGAGCAACACTGGAATTCTCAAAAGAAAGATTGACGATCACCACGATTCCCTGCTGATAGATAAAGGCCCTGCCTTCCGGAATCTGGGATTCAATATGTCCCAGTGTTGCAACCGAGGAATGCATTTTTTCATCCAGCTGTTCTGCCTCCAGCCGCAGGCAGAGATAACGGTCCGTTCTGTTCCAGTTAAGAAAATACAGAAAGTCCTGAACCTTGGCCGGATCTGAGATCTTTCCATCCAGAAAATCCGTAAAAAAGCGTCGGGTATCTGTTCCCAGATTCAGATGAAACAGATTGTGGTGCTGAATGCAAAGCTCAATAAAATTACCAAGATACTGTAATGCCGCAAAATTCCCAGGATGAAACGCGGTCTGGATCTCATTTACGCACAGCCGCCCCTCATAGCTTCCATTTACCCAGAGATTCCTATACAGGATACGATACCCCCTGAGATCCTCATTGTAAATATCAGGTCCTTTTGTGGAAAGTGTTCTTAAGTATTCCAGATCCACTTTAAACTCATGGATCAGATTCAGCGGAACCATCATCCTTCCGGTTCTGGAGTCTCTCTCCCATACAGACATGGGACCTGTTCTGTAAGGACAGGCCAGAATATAGAAATTCGTATCATGAGCAAAAAGAGGATTCTTAAATATGGGAACACTTGCTTCCAGCATATTGTCCAGAGGCGCTTCACTATTCAGGGAAAGCTGCAGCTTTCTGTCCCATTCTCTGTATTTCTCAAAGACCTGCTGTGCAGAATTCATGATCCCGGCAAACTGTTCCTGCCGACCTACCATAAGTACAACACAGCTTTCATGAAAATTGTGATAGTCTGTCTGTCCTGCAATAAGAAACGTTCTGTTTTCATAATGACAGAATTCTTCTGTAACCTGTGAGGCAGTCGCAAGATAAATATAATTTTCGGATAAAGTGATTTCTTTCTGAAACAAACGGACACCTGTCAGCCGGTAAGGATCTTCTCTTCCAAACAGGGCAGTCTCTGCAAAAGAATCCGCAAATTCGTCAATCAGAATCTGGCCATTCAAAATAAACCTTTCGGATATATTGTCATAATCATTACTGTTATTGTGCATTTTTTCTCCTTTTACTTCCTGTCATTTCGATCATTTGTACAATTATAACATAAATATTTATGAAATACAGTATTGTTTTTTGTATAAGTTTACATCTCTGATTGTACAAAACGTCTGAATACATTCATAAAAAATGAAACCCTCTGCGGATTTACGGACCATTTATTCTGCTGTATACTTGTCCCATCAAAAGAAATCTAGGATCACGGGAAAGTGATCCGCAAGTACTCGCGACGTGCTTTATGTGCTTTATTATGAAACCGGAAACTGTTTTTTTGGATAACAGGGGGGATTTTTATGGGAAATGAAAAAAAAGAAACCGGACGCAAAAAAGGTCTCAGCAACGCACTGAAGTACTTTTTCGGAGTCGGAGACGCAGGCTTTGTCCTGATGAGTAATATCGAAACTTTTTACTTTATGACATTCCTTACTGACCTGGCTCAGTTCAGTGCCGGAATCGCAGGTGTGATCAATTCTGTTTTTACTATTGTAGATGCCTGTCTTTCCTGGCTGTACGGAGGAATTATCAACGGCACGAAAGCAAAAAAATGGGGACGCTACCGTTCCTGGCTGATCCTGGTTCCGTGGATGGTCCCGTTCCTGTACGCATTCATGTTCATCCGCATCAGTGATAACGAGATCTTATCCGCAATCGTGATCATTATCGCATCCATTTCTTCACACGTTGTATGGAATTTCAGTTATGTTGCAAACGCAACACTGATCAGCGTTGTAGGAAAAACTCCTGAGGAAAGAGCAATTCTTGCTTCTTCCCGTGCAACCTGGAATAATGTAGGCGGACTTCTGTTCTCCTATCTGGGACTTCCTTTTGCAACACTGCTGGCAGGCTACGTAGGCGAGAAAAACAAATTTGCAGCTGCCGCGTTCTGTCTGGGCGTACTTATGGTAGTCACCTATTTTGCACATTTCAAAATGACCGAAGGATATGAAGAGATCGAAACAGAAGCTACAGGAAAAGCAAATGACAAGACCAAGGTTTCCATTCCGGAAATGTTTGCTTCTCTTTTCCAGAATCCACCTCTTATGGTCCTGATGCTGGCTGACCTGGCTAAATGGTGTGTAAAATTCGTAACTGCCGCATCTGCAATCTACTATTTCCGCGATGCCATGGGAAATCCGGGATTAATGGTGACTTATACCTTCTGTATCTCTCTCGGTGCGATCATCGGAGCATTTACCATGCGTTTTATCGCAAAAGCACTTTCTTCTCGTACAACCATGATCGTGGCTTACGGCGGTATGGCGGCAGCATTGTTTATGATCTATCTTTTCTATGGAAATGCCTATACAGTTATCGGTCTTATGACTCTGGCACAGGTATTTTATGGAATGGCTTTTGCAGCTTCTCCTGCTCTGTATGCAGATACGGTTGTCTATGCCACATGGAAAAGCGGTAAGGATGCTTCCGGATGGATCATGGGACTTCAGAATCTTCCACTTAAGGTTGCTGTTTTCCTTCGAGGAACTATCTTAAGTGCCTGCCTGGTCGCAGTAGGCTGGAAATCCGGTGTTGTCCTGGAAGGCGCAGCACGCCAGGGAATGACCATTGCTTTCGCACTGGTTCCTGCTATCTTCTGCCTTGTGGGAATGATCCTTCTTCTTGTAGGATTCCGGATCACCAAGGATAAGGTTGCTTTTTATCAGTCAGAGATTGATGCAAGAAAAAATTGATATTTAACAGGATGTTAAACATAAGACATAAATTTTAAGACGTTTTTATAAAGGAGGAATTGTTTATGTTATCAGCAAAAGAGAATTTTCTGGAAACGATCAAACCGGACGGAAAACCGGATCGTCTTGTAAAACAATATGAAGGTGCTGTTTTTTATCCGCCTAACCCAGCAGCATCCTATATTCGTGGCAACCGTCATCCGGGTATGGATCCTCTGATCGACCGTTTTGGTACTGAAATCCTGTGGCCTGCAAATCAGGTTGCTGCCATGCCACATGTTACTGACAAAAACAAGGTGATCAGCGACATCACCGAATGGAAGGAACAGCTTGTGATGCCGGATCTTCAGGCAAACTGCTCCGATCCTGCTCTCTGGGAGCCTTTTATCAAAAAGGCTGATGAAATCCGCGCAAACGGTGACCTTGTTATGGCCTTCATGCCTACCGGTGTATTCGAAAGACTTCATTTTCTTATGGGCTTCGAGGATATGCTGATGAATTATCTTCTGGAACCGGAAGATATGATGGATCTCTGTAATGCCATCGGCGAATACCGTTTCCAGTATATGAAGCTGATCGTTGATTATATCAAACCGGATGTAATGCTGTCCCATGATGACTGGGGCTCCAAGCATTCTCTCTTTATCAGCCCGGAAACCTGGCGTGAATTTATCAAGCCACAGTATGCAAAAACCTATAAATACATGAAGGATCATGGTGTGATCGTCATGCATCACGCTGATTCTTTCCTGGAGCCGATCATTGAAGATATGGTAGATCTTGGCATTGATATATGGCAGGGAGCTTTGCCGGAAAATGATATTCCGAAGCTTCAGAAACAACTGAACGGCAGAATGACTCTGATGGGCGGTATTGATGCTGCCATCGTTGACCGCGCTGATTCCACAGAAGAAGAAATCCGCAAGGAAGTAAGAAGAGCCTGCCAGAGCTATGGCCCTGGTGGTCATTTCATCCCGTGTATCACTTATGGCGGTCCGGGATGCCTGTATAAGCATGTGGACCCGATCATTGATGACGAGATTGATAAATACAACAAAGAAGTTTATGGTGTTTAACCAGATGTCAAATAAAAAAGGCAAATAAAAAAAGGAGACTGATCCGTATATGGTCAGTCTCCTCTTTTTTTATTTTCTGTTCTTATTCCTCTACCATATGGCCGAAGTAATAAAATCCTTTGCAGGTATCCAGGCTTACATTGACATATTTGCCGATAAGCTCTTTATCTCCCGGGAAATGTACAAGCAGGTTGTGCTGGGTACGCCCTGTAAGTGTTCCCTTCTCACGGTTCTCATCTTCCACCAGAATCTCCTGTACTGTTCCTGTAAAACGCGCTGAATTTTCGCGTCCCTTCTCCTGTACCAGGGCAAGCAGACGGCTGAAACGGTCTTTCACAATGTCTTCCGGTACCTGATTCTCCATTCCTGCTGCTGGTGTTCCGCTTCGTCTGGAATAGATAAAGGTAAATGCTGTATCGTAGTTGGCTTTTCTTACAACATCCAAAGTTTCCTGGAAGTCCTCTTCTGTCTCACCCGGGAAACCTACCATGATATCTGTTGTCAGGGAAATATCCGGAATGGCCTTTCGGATATTCTCTACAAGCTCAAGGTATTTCTCTTTATCATAACGGCGGTTCATCTCTTTTAAGACTCTGCTGCTTCCGGACTGCAGAGGAAGATGCAGGTGATGGCAGATCTTCTGGCTTTCAGCCATTGTCTGGATCAGCTCATCTGAAAGATCCTTCGGATGGGAAGTCATGAAACGGATCCTCTTCAGACCGTCGATCTTCTCCACTTCTTTAAGTAACTGGGCGAATGTCACCGGTGTTTCCAGTGTTTTTCCATAGGAGTTTACGTTCTGGCCAAGAAGCATGATCTCTGTGACACCATCGGCAACCAGTTCCTCAATCTCGCGAAGGATTGCCTGCGGCTCACGGCTCTTCTCACGGCCACGTACATACGGCACGATACAGTAGCTGCAGAAGTTATTACAGCCGAACATAACGCTGACACCGGTCTTGAACGGATACTTACGTGAAGTTGGCATTCCCTCTACGATCTCATCGGATTCCTTCCAGATATCAATGATCTGGTCATCTGTCTGCAGGGCTCTGTAAAAAAGCTCCGGGAATTTATGAATGTTATGAGTTCCGAATACAAGATTGACATATTTGTAATCTTTGCGGATCTTTTCTACTACGTGATGCTCCTGCATCATGCAGCCAAACAGTACGATCTTCATATTCGGATGATTACGCTTGATGCTCTTGAGATGGCCCAGATGTCCGTAAATCTTCTGGTTGGCATTCTCGCGGACTGTGCAGGTATTAAATACAACAGCATCCGCATCCTCGGTATCTACCATCTCATATCCCATCTTCTGCATGATGGCTGCAATGGATTCTGTCTGTATGGAATTCATCTGACATCCTTCATTCTGAATGTGGAAAGTAGGACATCGTGTACTGTTCTCTGAAAGGAGCTCTTTACATTTCTCAATGTACTGAAGCTGGATCTCTGATTCTTTATTCTGGCTCAAATCGATTCCTCCAATAAATTTATTATTTATTTTTATGTAATTTTTTTGTCAGACAATATCAGACGGGAGTTCGTTGAGCTCCCGTCTGATATATCATACAGAAATTACGGTTGTCTGTCAAAGAGTTTTTACAGTAATGGTGCAAAAACTCTCAGCACATTCTGCATGAACCGTACTGCAATGTTTCTCTTCAGGCAGAACTCCAGACTGACGCTGCTACAGTAGTCCAGGGTTTCCAGAAAATCATTGCGGATATCCAGGACTACATCATTCTTATACATCCACACGCCATCTTCAAAATGAAGGTAAAGACTACGATAATCCAGGTTAATGGTTCCCACAACGCCGACCTTATCGTCACAGACAAAGGATTTCGCATGGAGAAAACCCGGCTGATACTCATAGATCTTCACTCCGGCCTCCAGAAGCTGTTTATAATAAGACTGTGTCAGAAGAAAAACCATTTTTTTATCCGGAATTCCCGGTGTCATGATCCTGACATCCACGCCGCTTTTTGCCGCAAGGCAGAGTGCGGTCATCATCTCGTTGTCGATGATCAGATATGGCGTACAGATATAAACATATCTTTTTGCCCGGTTAATGATATTAAGGTAGACGTTCTCTCCTACGACCTCATCGTCCAGCGGGGAATCGCAAAACGGCTGTACATAGCCATTTCCCTCGAATGCTTCCGGATGCCATTTGTGAGGTACATATTCTCCAAAATCAGCCGAAGTATCCGTCCTGGAAACAATTCCCCACATATACAGAAACATAGCCGTCATATTCCAGACGCCTTCGCCTTTCAGCATTACAGCCGTATCCTTCCAGTGACCGAACCGTTTCCTCTGGTTGATATATTCGTCTGCGAGATTGATCCCGCCGGTAAAACCTGTCCAGCCATCGATCACACAGATTTTCCGGTGATCACGGTTATTCTGGATAATGTTCAGGATCGGACGGAAAGGATTGAACACCTGACATTTGATCCCACGTTCACGCATTTCCTCGTAATATTTATAAGGTAATGTGGTAAGACAGCCAAATCCATCATAGATCAGCCGGACATCCACGCCCTCTTTTGCTTTTCGCTCGAGGATATTCAGGATCGTCTGCCACATGACTCCGTCATTAATAATGAAATATTCGATAAATATAAAATGCTTCGCCTGCTCCAGTTCATGCACAAGAACCGGAAACATGTCATCGCCTACCTGGAAATATTCGGCAGAAGTATTTTCGTGAACGGGATAGCGCGAATAATGCCATATATAATCCGATTGCAAAGCCATGGACCTGTCATCTTCTTCCAGATGCTGTCTGGTAGATTCTGAACCATCCAGAAATTCCGAGGTCTCATCGATCAGTTTCTGGTATTGCTGTTCCATTACGGTTCCCAGTCGTGATTTACCAAACAGAAGATACAGAGAAACACCAAATACCGGAAAAACAAGGATCAGCATTGTCCATGCCAGCTTATAATAAGGATTGATCTGTCTGTTTACGATCCACAGAACAACAAATGCTCCTATGATCTGCATCCCGATCGTGACCCATCTGGAGTATTCCATCAGCCGGAATAATGCAATCAGCAGCCACGCCAGCTGTACGATCAGGGCAAGGGCTACATAAAAAATTCGATTAAACAGCAATTTCAGCAGTGATCGTAACGGTTTGATAATTAAATTCATACTTTTTCCTTTTTTGTCAAACTGTTTAAGTCCGCTTTTAATTAAAAATCCCTGACTACACAGCCAGGGATTTTTGCGCACAATTAATTATATTTACGTTTTCTTGCGGCTTCAGATTTTTTCTTACGACGAACGCTTGGTTTCTCGTAATGCTCTCTTTTGCGGATTTCCTGCTGGATTCCTGCTTTTGCACAGCTTCTCTTGAATCTGCGAAGAGCGCTATCTAAAGTCTCGTTCTCTTTTACGATAACGTTTGACATAGACTCACACCTAACCTCCCTCCAGTTGTAGATTGTGCTAAAATACAACTGTCTGGGTATTTTTCTTGCACGACTGTTATTATATATCATAACACAAGGTTTCGTCAACAACTTTTCGCGATTTTTATGAAAAATTTGTCAAAAATGTAAGTTTCGAATATTTTGCTTATTTTGTAAGCTGTTTTTCGAGGATACCTGCTGCTGCGTCCATGGCTTCCTGAGCTTTCTCCGGATTCTTGCCGCCGGCCTGTGCCATGTTCGGACGTCCACCGCCGCCACCGCCAACGATAGCTGCCACAGCTTTTATCAGGTTACCTGCATGAGCACCTGCTTTCTGTGCGGCATCTGTTGCCATTGCGAGAAGGTTTACCTTTCCTCCGTTTACAGCAGCAAGAAGAACAACACCCTCTCCAATCTGCTCTTTCAGCTTATCACCAAGGTCTCGGAGACCGTTCATATCCACACCGTCAACTTTTGCAGCCAGAAGCTTCACACCGTTTACTTCAGCGACTTTGTCCATAACATCGCCAAGTGCGCTCTGTGCAGCTTTGCTCTTGAGGGATTCGTTTTCGCTCTGAAGAGCTTTTACCTCTGCCTGAAGATGACCAATCTTTTCTACTACTTCTGAAGTGTTTGCCTTTAAAGCTTTTGCAGCTTCATGAAGAAGCTCTTCCTGTTTTCTGTAATAGTCGATAACTGCTTTGCCGGTAAGTGCCTCGATACGGCGGACACCTGCTGCGATACCGGATTCAGAAACGATCTTGAACAGCAAGATGGAGCTTGTGTTCTTTACATGTGTACCACCGCAGAGCTCTTTGGAAAAGTCTCCCATGGATACCACACGTACCTTCTGGTCGTATTTCTCACCGAAAAGAGCCATTGCTCCGGATTTCTTTGCCTCTTCTACATCCATGATATCTGTGCGTACCTCAAGGCCTGCCTGGATCTCCTTGTTTACAAGATCCTCTGCTGCCTGGATCTCCTCAGCTGTCATAGCCTGGAAATGAGTAAAGTCAAAACGAAGTCTGTCCGGTGTTACAAGAGAGCCCTTCTGCTCTACATGGGAACCAAGAACTGTCTTGAGTGCTTTCTGAAGAAGATGTGTTGCACTGTGGTTCTTCTCAGTATCTTTTCTTGCTTCTTCATTTACTTTGAGGGAAACAGTCTCTCCTGTGGAGATCATTCCGGATTCCATATGGCCAACATGACCGAATTTACCGCCACGAAGCTTGATGGTGTCCTCAACGATAAATTTACCGTTTGCAGTCTCGATCACACCGGTATCACCTTCCTGACCACCCATAGTTGCATAGAACGGAGTCTGCTCTACAAATACAGTTCCCTTCTGTCCTTCTGTAAGAGAGTCTGCAATCTCTGTCTCTGTAGTAAGAACCGTCACTTTAGAATCAAATGTGAGATGATCATATCCGACAAATTCTGTTGTTACATTCACATCGATCTCATCGTATACGGTTGCATCTGCCCCCATATAGTTGGTTACTTCACGTGCGCTGCGGGCTTTGACTCTCTGCTCTTCCATAGCCTTCTGGAAGCCATCCTCGTCAATGCCGTAGCCCTTCTCCTCAAGGATCTCCTTTGTAAGATCAAGCGGGAATCCGTAAGTATCATAAAGTTTGAACGCATTGTCTCCGGAAAGAGTCTTCTCGCCTGCTTTCTTCATATTCTCTTCCATATCTGCGAGAATACGAAGTCCCTGGTCGATCGTCTTGTTGAACTGGTTCTCCTCATTGGTCAGAACACGGAAGATGAATTCCTTCTTCTCCTCAAGCTCCGGATAACCTGACTTGGAGCTCTCAATCACCTGCTCACTTAATCTGGCAAGGAAGGTTCCCTCTATGCCAAGAAGACGTCCGTGGCGGGCAGCGCGACGGATCAGACGGCGGAGAACATATCCACGTCCCTCATTAGTCGGCATGATTCCGTCAGAGATCATAAATGTTGCAGAACGGATATGGTCTGTAATCAGACGGATGGAAACATCATCTGCATAATTTTTCTCATATTCTTTATGTGCGATCTCGCATACAAGATTACGAAGTGCACAAATTGTATCTACATCAAAAATAGAATCTACGTCCTGAACAATTACAGCAAGTCGTTCAAGTCCCATACCTGTATCAATGTTTTTCTGTTTCAGTGTAGTGTAATTTCCGTTTCCGTCGTTCTCAAACTGTGTGAAAACGTTGTTCCATACTTCCATATAACGGTCGCAGTCACAGCCTACTGTACAGCCAGGTTTGCCACAGCCGTATTTCTCACCACGGTCATAGTAGATCTCGGAACATGGACCACATGGACCTGCACCGTGTTCCCAGAAGTTGTCTTCTTTTCCGAAACGGAAAATACGGTCTTCCGGAATACCGATTTCTTTGTTCCAGATAGCAAATGCTTCATCATCATCCAGATAAATGGACGGATAAAGACGATTTGGATCAAGTCCGACTACCTCTGTAAGAAATTCCCATGACCAGTGAATTGCTTCTGTCTTAAAGTAATCTCCAAAAGAGAAGTTACCAAGCATCTCAAAGAAAGTACCATGGCGGGCAGTCTTACCTACGTTCTCGATGTCACCTGTACGGATACATTTCTGGCAGGTAGAAACTCTTGTTCTCGGCGGTTTCTCAGCACCTGTAAAATATGGTTTCAGCGGAGCCATACCTGCATTGATCAGCAGAAGGCTCTTGTCTCCCTGTGGAACCAGGGAAAAGCTTTTCATTACAAGATGTCCCTTGCTCTCCATAAAATCAAGGAACATCTTACGAAGCTCATTCACTCCGTACTTTTTCATGTTGTTATCCTCCTATTTTACACAGATTTTTTTAAATTTCTTTTTACCTCGTTTAAGAACGATTCCTTCGCCTGCGAAAGCATCTTTCTCAACTGCGTGGTAGATATCTGTGATCTTCTCTCCATCAAGAGATACTCCACCCTGCTGGATCGCACGGCGACCCTCAGAACGGCTTGGTACAAGCTCAGCTTTTACGAGAAGTGTGATCAGATCGATCTTTCCTTCTTCATTAAAATCTTCCTCTGCAAGCTCAGTTGTCGGCATATGAGAAGTATCCACTCCTGAGAAAAGTGCACGGGCACCTTCCTGAGCTTTCTTGGCTTCTTCCTCACCATGAACAAGCTCGGTAAGCTGGTAAGCAAGAACTTCTTTTGCCTTGTTCAGCTCACTGCCTTCCCATTTAGCCATCTCGTCGATCTCCTCAAGCGGAAGGAAGGTGAGAAGACGCATACATTTGATAACGTCTGCATCATCAACATTTCTCCAGTACTGATAGAAATCAAACGGAGAAGTCTTATTCGGATCAAGCCATACAGCACCGGACTGGGTTTTTCCCATTTTTTTGCCCTCGGAATTGAGAAGCAGGGTGATCGTCATGGCATATGCGTCCTTGCCAAGCTTACGACGGATCAGTTCTGTACCGCCAAGCATGTTACTCCACTGATCGTCTCCACCGAACTGCATATTACAGCCGTATTTCTGATACAGCATGTAGAAATCATAGCTCTGCATGATCATATAGTTGAATTCCAGGAAGCTTAAGCCTCTCTCCATACGCTGCTTGTAACACTCAGCTGTAAGCATACGGTTTACGGAAAAGTGAGCACCTACCTCACGGAGAAGCTCTACATAATTAAGATTCATAAGCCAGTCAGCATTGTTTACCATAAGTGCTTTTCCATCGGAAAAATCGATAAAACGGCTCATCTGCTGTTTGAAACAGTCGATATTGTGCTGGATTGTCTCTTTCGTCAGCATCTGACGCATATCTGTTCTTCCGGATGGATCTCCGATCATTCCGGTCCCACCGCCTAACAGTGCGATCGGACGGTTGCCTGCCATCTGCAGTCTCTTCATCAGGCAGAGAGCCATGAAGTGTCCAACATGAAGGCTGTCTGCGGTAGGATCAAAGCCGATATAAAATGTGGCCTTACCGTTGTTAACCAGATCCTTGATCTCTTCTTCGTCTGTAACCTGCGCGATCAGGCCACGTGCTTTCAGTTCTTCCCAAACTGTCATTATTCTTTCCTCCTGTATAGTCGATATAAAAAAGCCCGGTTTCTGTCCGTTTAGGACGAGAACCGGGTCCCGTGTTACCACCTAAATTTACAGAAAACTCGCATTTCCTGCCTCATCAAGTGAGCCTATATCCTGTTATCTAATACGATATAAAATCACTTCAGCACGATAACGGACGCCATTCCGTCGCAGCCTACTCAAAAAACTTCGGTGCGCAGCTCCGGGATGTATTCACAAAAGTTCTGCCCTGCGCCTCTCACCTTCCGGCTGCTCTCTGTAGGTTTCCCTCAGGCTACTTCTTCCCTTCCAAGCCTTTTACTATACTATATGAAGTATACAAACTGCCTTTTTGTTTGTCAAGGAATTTTGGATGTGCTTTGACAACTTAAAGTGACAAAATTACCCATTTAGGCCTTCATCTGTATGAAGCTCGCTTCCATCAGCGGCCGAAGTTGCAAGCTGGTCACAACGTTCATTTAACGGGTTATCCGCATGGCCTTTCACCCAGTGAAAACTTACCTGGTGCTGTTCTTTTGCTTTCAGAAGCCGCTTCCAGAGATCCTGATTCTTGACATCTTCGTTTTTTCCACGTTTCCAGTTCTTCTTCAGCCAGGAATCGATCCAGTGCTGGTTAAAAGCATCCACCAGATATTTGGAATCGGAATAAAGCTCCACCTGACAGGGGCGTGTAAGTGCCTCCAGTGCAACAATCGCAGCCATCAGCTCCATTCGATTGTTGGTAGTTTTTTTATAACCCCTGAACAGCTCTCTCTCGTGGAGCTGTCCTTTGGTGTCAATATACTGGAGTATGGCTCCGTATCCTCCTGGTCCGTCCGGGTTTCCCCTAGCTGCACCGTCGGTATAGATTTTTACCTGCATTTTCTCTTTTTCTCCTTATTTATGTTTTGTGGATTTTATACCCAGTCTACAAAAAAGGTATGATCTTTATATACTTCATACTTCACCTTGCTGAAATTCAGCGGCTGTTTCTTGAAGTAGCTGTTCATCATGAAGTACATATAATTAAAATCTTTCTGTTTAAAACCACTCAATGTTCTAGGTTTTCCATTTTTTACATAATTTTTAAAAATAGTCATAGCCTCTCTTGCAGCCTGATATGCAAGGGTACGGTTCTCAAAATTTCCATTGAGGCGTTTCAACAGTGCACCGTCACGGACTACTGAATACTGTGCCGTTGTAGTTCCCGGAATACTCTCATAGATCACACCACGGATCGTTGACGGAAATTCCTTATCAGATTTGATCGTACGGTTCAGAACGCAAAGTGCTACCGCTTCCATACCGATCTTTCCCTGATTTCCCGCTTCTGACTCGCACAGGGCAGCCAGAAGTGCTTCATCTGTTACCTTGCCATTGGCGATTCCCGAATGGCTCTTATATTCCTTGACCATGGTATAATAACGGCTGTTTTTGGTATCATATACTTTAATGTTTCCATTACTCAGCGTCTGATTCGGACGTGAAGTGCTGCTGCCCTTAACAGTCGCGACACCATCGAAAGCGATCGTATAAGTCACACCGCTGACCGTTACAGTTGTGCTGACAGCCATTGCTCCATTTGATTTAAAATAATATTTCTTGCCGTCAATGGTCTTCAGGCCGGTACTCATGAATCCGGTGGTTTTGTCAAAATAATATGTGATTTTTTTTGATGTGTTATTAAGCCATCCAGTAGCCATTACTCCAGATTTACTGTAGAAGTACCGTTTCTGTCCTTTGCTGTTTGTCATCCAGCCGGTAGCCATTACTCCTTCACCGCTTGTAAAGTAATATTTATTACCTTTACTGTCTGTCATCCAGCCTCTCGTCAGCTTACCGGTTTTCGTATTAAAATATCGTTTGTGATTCTTGGAATCTGTCAGCCAGCCAGTTACCATGACGCCTTTTTTACTTGTGAAATAATAGGTTTTCTTGCCACTCACCTTAAGCCAGCCTTTAACCTGAACTCCTGTTGTCTTACTGAAATAATACTTATATTTTCCTAATGTCAGCCAGCCTTTCTGCTTACTTCCGTCACTTTTTATGTAATAGGTTTTTCCGCTGATCGTCTTAAAACCGGCTGTAGCAGCCTGAACCTCTGTTTCAGAATGCAGAAGAAAAGTACATCCCATGATCAAAAGTGCAGTCAGCAAAAGCCCTTTCAGCCATTTTTTATTTTTGAAGTTTTTCATAATTTTCCCCATTTCTTTTTTACAGATATCGAAATAACCGGCTCTGTTTCTAAAAAATTACAAAATTGTTACATTGCGTTTATTATATCGTAACGAATAAATGCTGTCAACTTTTTTGTAACCCGGGACAACTCATGTCCGTATTATGAAAGTGTAAAACAAAATTTGCGGAGGACTTATTGATGAGTGACTTAGCTGCTACAAACTGCGGATGTGCAAATGATTGCGGATGTGATTCTGGCTGTGGATGCGGCAATTCCTGCGGCTGCAACAATGGATGTGGATGTGGCAATGGCGGATTTCCTGCTTTTAATAATGGAGGAAATTCCTGCTCCTGCATTCTCTGGATCATCTGTCTTCTGTGCTGCTGCGGAAACGGAAACAATTCCTGTGGCTGCAACAATGGATGTAATGACAGTTGCTGGATCATCATCCTTCTTCTGCTCTGCTGCGGAAATAATGGCTGGGGCGGATGCAATAACTGCTGCTGAAATTTCTGAACTGCTCAAAAAAGGGCTGCCAGATCGTGGCGGCCCTTTTCTTAAAATTACGAAAATTTGATCCATCTGCTTCTATTTCCTGTTATTGTCTATATTCTGCTGGCGTTTTTTCGGAAATGACTTTTGGGACTTCGCCTGAAGTTTTTTTTTCTTTTCCTCCATACAATCCAGATCGATTTCATAAAAAGCATTTCCATCTATCACAAGCTTCTGATTCTTTTCTTTTTCCATATCTGATCTCCTTAAATTTTTCTTTCTATATAAAATGCTGCGGATCTCGGAATCTTTCACTCCTGTTTTATAATATGGCAATACTTAGATTTCTGTCATATTTGTTTCAAAAAAATCATAGATTTCAGGAAAAAGGACTTTTTTATGGAACAGGATTTTATCGCAAGAACTGCTCTTGATGAACTGGTAGAAAGTGACCAGGATCAGATCATAAAAGCTATGGTGCCATATCTGCCAGCTTCCGGACAGCAGTTCTTGTCAGTGTATGCAAAAACCCGTGAGCTTATGAACACTATGGCACTTTTTCATGGACAAAAAAATCGTGCCGATATGCAGGCGGCCGGTGTTTCGGGAACAGATCCGCTTTCCATGCTTCAGGATATACGTAAATGTTGTGGCGGAGAAAGCCGCAGGCAAATTGATCACATTACAAGTCTTATCGCCACCATACAGATGATGAAGATCATGAACGAAGATCCTCCAGGAGGTGAAAATCCATGAGTGATGACTGGAAAAACGATCCAAAACTGTCCCAAATGGATTCCCAGAAGCTTGCCATGCTTCAAAATCTTGCCGATCAGGGACTTGGAAAAAATCCCTCTGAGCTTCTGCCATTTATTATGAGTGCAGCATCCCGGGGAAAAAATGCAGGATTAAATTTCAGTTCTGAGGAGATTTCCACGATCATCGATGTGCTCAAAGCCGGAAAAAGTCCGGCTGAAGCAGCAAGGCTTGACCGTATCGTAAATCTGATGAAAATGATACAGCGGTAATTTTTTCTTTCCCGGAACAGATTGTATTTGTTCCGGGAATATTTTCATCTCAAATTCTATAGAAATCACGTCAAAATTTATAAAATATACCCATTCTTTTTGTGCACTTTTTGACAATTTTTTATCATTTTTTCTCTTTCTTATTATATCAGTATATGATATACTTGTCCGTGAAATGAATGATATGCAAAATAGGGCTTTATGCGTCAAGTGTTTGGCGAATGGGGAGTTGTCGCCAGAACGAAAAGTACGTCTTACGGTATGAAGCTCGCACCCGTTGCAGCAATATAAGAGAATATCTCATATTGTGTAGGGCTTTTTTCGACATACGTTCTATTACAATTGGAGATATCTTTTTTTATGCTCAAAAATAAAAAAGACAGTCTCCGAAAGCTGTGATTTATTTAACAAATGGAGGTTGTTATTTATGGTAGACAAAGCAAAGGTTGAAGAGGCAATCAAGCTTCTTCTCGAGGGAATCGGTGAAGATGTTGACAGAGAAGGTCTGCAGGGTACTCCTGAGCGCATCGCCCGTATGTGCGAGGAAATTTACGGCGGACTTGACAAAGAGGCGGATGAATATCTTCAGAAACAGTTCCATGTAGAAAACAATGAAATGGTTCTTGAAAAAGATATTACTTTTTATTCCATGTGTGAGCACCATCTGATGCCTTTTTACGGAAAAGCCCATGTCGCATATATTCCAAACGGAAAAGTTACCGGACTGAGCAAACTGGCCCGCACCGTTGATCTTTATGCAAGAAGACCTCAGATTCAGGAGCGCCTTACCGTTCAGATTGCAGATGCACTGGAAAGAGTTCTTGATCCGAAGGGCATCATGATCATGCTGGAGGCTGAACATACCTGTATGACCATGCGTGGAATCAAAAAACCGGGAAGTAAGACGATCACCACGGTTACCCGTGGTGAATTCAAAGAAAACATGGAACTTCAGAAACAGTTCCTCGCCATGGTCAAAGACTGATGGACAGAGTGAATCAGATCTGGAACCATCCTTTATACCAGCAAGAGCTTCAGAAGCTTCAGATTCTGGAAAAGGACAGAGAATTCTGCAGACATACACCGGAGCATTTTCTGGATGTTGCAAGGCTTGCTTATATCGAAGCTCTTGAACATGGATATTCTGTCACAAAAGAAATGATCTACTGTACTGCTCTTCTTCATGATATCGGCCGTGCCAGACAATATGAGGATGGTACTCCTCATGATGAAGCCGGTGCTGTTATTGCCCAGCAGATTCTTTCAGAGATCGGCTTTTCCTCTGAAGAAACAGAGGCTATTGTCTCAGCGATCCGTGGACACCGCGCACAGACGGAACAGTCTCTTCTGGGAAAAATGATCTATACAGCAGACAAAAGATCCAGAAACTGTTTTTCCTGTAAGTCGGAGCCGGAATGCTACTGGGCTCCTGTGAAAAAAAATATGACGATCCAATATTAGGAGGTTTTTCCATGAAAATCGGAAATCGTGAATTTGATGTAAAAAATAAAACATATATCATGGGTATCTTGAATGTCACACCGGACTCTTTTTCAGACGGCGGCAAATGGAATGATATGGACCATGCCCTGAAACACACAGAGGCCATGATCGCAGAGGGTGCGGACATTCTGGATATCGGCGGCGAATCTACCCGTCCGGGACATACTCCGGTAAGTGCCCAGGAAGAGATCGAGCGTGTACTGCCAGTGATCGAGGCTGTAAAGAGCCGTTTTGATATCCCGATCTCTGTGGATACATACAAGGGCTGTGTTGCGGAGGAATCCCTGAAACATGGTGCTGATCTTATCAACGATATCTGGGGACTGAAATATGATCCTGAGATGGCTCCTGTTATTGCAAAATATCAGGCTCCGTGCTGTCTGATGCACAATAAAGACAATACAGATTACAATAACTTCATTGTGGACATGCTTGCAGAAACGCAGGAATGTGTCAACATTGCCAAACGTGCAGGTATTGCTGACGATAAGATTATTCTTGATCCGGGTGTCGGCTTTGGAAAAACCTACGAGATGAATCTGAGGACTATGGATAATCTGGAGCTTTTCCAGAAGCTTGGCTATCCGGTACTTCTTGGTACCTCCAGAAAATCCATGATTGGTCTTGCTCTTGACCTTCCGGTTGACCAGCGTGTAGAGGGAACTCTTGCCACAACTGTGATCGGAATCATGAAAGGCTGTGCTTTTGTCCGTGTTCACGACATCAAAGAAAACAAACGCGTGATCAAGATGACAGAAGCAATCCTTGGACGTTAGGAGGTCTTTGGATGGATAAAATCGAAATCAGAGATCTGGAAATTTTTGCAAATCATGGTGTATTTCCTGAAGAAACCGCACTTGGACAGAAATTTGTAGTTTCTACTGTCATGTATACAGAAACGCGTCCGGCCGGTCTTAAGGACGATCTTTCTCTGTCAATCAATTATGGAGAGGTCAGCCATATGATCACAGAGTTTCTTCAGAAAAACACTTACAAACTTCTTGAAACAGCTTCTGAGAAGCTGGCAGAAATGCTGCTTCTCTCTCTTCCGCTTCTGAAAAAAGTTACGATCCGTATTGAGAAACCGTGGGCGCCTGTCGGTCTTCCGCTTAAAACCGTAGCTGTGGAGATCACCCGGGAATGGCACACTGCTTATATTGCTTTTGGGTCCAATATGGGAGATAAGAAAAAATATCTGGATGATGCGATCCAGGGACTTCGTGATATGAAAGAGATCGTTGTCGAGAAAGTTTCTGACTATCTTGTAACAGAACCTTATGGCGGTGTGGAACAGGATAAATTCCTGAATGGTGCATTACGTGTGCGTACACTTCTTTCACCGGAGGAGCTGCTTGACAGACTGCATGTGTTAGAACAGGCTGCTGACAGGAAACGGATTGTTCACTGGGGTCCCCGGACTCTGGATCTGGATATCCTGTTTTATGATGATCTGGTGATCGATACTGAGGAGCTTCATGTGCCTCATATCGATATGGAGAACCGTGATTTTGTGCTGAAGCCTATGGTGGAGATTGCTCCGTATTTGAGACATCCGGTGCTGAACCTGACGATGGAGCAGTTGTTAAAAAAACTTGAGGAAAAAAATTAGTGTTTTTTTGAAAAAAAATAAAACCATGGGGAAGGGAGGCATTCATAGTTGCGAAGGCCATTTCCCTTCCCCACACCCCTTCCCTCTGGCCACGCTTAAAACATTTGGTTGTGATAATTTGTTGGTTAAAAACATTTAAAGCAAAAGCCCGATACAGATGTCCTTGACTGCGATCTGTATCGGGCTTTTGTGTTTGACGGTAGATGTTGGTAATGTTCGATGGTGAATGGTAAATAAAATCTCTGATTTTATTTATTATTCACCTGGTCGAATTCGTCGGTGATTTCTTTTGAGGGGGCCTTGGTTAAAAGGCTTACTATGATGTTTGCAGCGATGGCGATCAGGAAGGCTGGGAGGAGTTCGTAGATTCCCCAAGCTCCGCCTAGTTTGCTGATTCCGTATTTCCAGATGAATACCATGGAACCGCCGCAGATCATTCCTGCCAGTGCGCCCTGCCAGTTGGACCGTCTCCAGAACAATGCCAGGAGTACTACGGGACCGAATACGGCGCCGAAGCCGGCCCAGGCGAAGGATACGATCGTGAAGACGGAGCTGTTCGGGTCACGGGCGATGAACATGGCTACTACTGCGATCAGAAGCAGGGTGATCTTGTCTGCCATCATGCTTTCTTTCTTTGTTTCCTTGTCTTTCAGGATGCTTCCGAGAAGATCGGAGGAAACGGCACTGGAAGCTGCAAGGAGCTGTGAATCTGCTGTTGACATGGTTGAAGCCAGGATTCCCGCAAGAATAAGACCTGCAAGGATTGCAGCAAGTACACCATGCTGACTTAAAAGATTTGCGATCTGTACGATGATCGTTTCTGATGCAGAGCCTTCCAGAAGAGTAAACTCTCCGGCTGCTGTCATTCCGAGACCTACCACACCGATCAGTACTGCTACTGCCAGAGAGATCACAACCCATGTAGTTGCTACTCTTCTGGAAAGTGTAAGCTTCTCCTCATTCTCGATTGCCATAAAGCGAAGCAGGATATGTGGCATACCGAAGTATCCAAGTCCCCAGGCAAGCATGGAAATGATGTTCAGAAGCGGATAAGCCTGTTCGGTTCCTGTTGTGGGATCATATGTAGTAAACATAGTCAGATAGCCAGGCAGGGATCTTGCATGGTCTGCAACTGTCTCAATACCACCTGCTGTGCTGATTCCAAATACAAACACGATCACAAGCGCGATAGACATAATAATACTCTGGATAAAGTCTGTGGTAGAAGCCGCAAGGAAACCGCCTAACGTAGTATATCCAACGATAACCAGTGCACTGATGATCATGGCCGGCAGATATTTTACTCCGAAAAGGCTGGAGAACAACTTACCACATGCTGCAAAGCCCGATGCTGTATATGGAATAAAAAAGATCACAATGAAAATAGCTCCGATGGATTGCAGAATCTTCTTCTCATCACGATAACGGTTGCTGAAGAAAGATGGCAATGTAATGGAGTTGCCTGCTACATGTGTGTAACGACGGATTCTCTTTGCCACGATTCTCCAGTTTACATAGGTTCCAATTGCAAGGCCGATTGCTGTCCAGCCGGCATCTGCGATACCGGTAAGATATGCAAGTCCCGGCAATCCCATCAGAAGCCAGCTGCTCATATCAGAGGCCTCTGCACTCATAGCCGTTACCAGCGGTCCAAGCTTTCTTCCTCCAAGATAAAAATCAGAGCTGTCATTATTGTTCTTAGAACACAGATAACCCACAAAGATCATTGCGCCCAGGTAAACGATGATAGCTGCCATTATACAAATATGTGCTGTTGTCATAATTCTCTCCCTTCCATGTTCCCGCTGGAAACAGAGAAACAATAAAATTCTCTATCTCACCACAGGTATACACATATTTATAAATTTTATTATATTAACTTTAGAAAGTAAAGAGGATTTTGCATTTTTTTGTATAAAAATACGTTATAAGTCAAGAAAAGAGCCGGATTTCTTAAGAATTCCAGCTCTTTTACTATCTTAATCTTTAATTTTCAGTGATTCGCTTTTCTACATCCTCTACTTTATAAGCCTCTGTCAGTACTTTCAGCTTATCCGGTGTAGTATCTGTCGTATAAGCCTTGATCACTTCCATAAGATCTGCACAGCTGTATGCGTTCTCATAGATATCCTGTGTGTAACCGTAAAGCTCATTGAACGTATCCTTGTCGGATGCACTCCAGAAGCCCTGGTACAGACGAACCGTATTGGAATCTGCATCATCTGTATTCGCCTCAGGATATCCGCTCATGGCATTATACAGGATCGCAAATGCAGGGCCGCCCATGGATGCATATTTTCCTGCGACATAATCGATCTTTGGATTTTCAAAAGAATCTTCGGAATTTACAGCATCATGATTTTCCTGAGAAAAACAGTCAACAGTTCCAACCTTGATATTGGAGTTCTGTTCCTCTTCTTTTGAGGTGATCGTTTTCATGATCTCATCAACATTGAAGGTGCAGAGAACTGCATCATAATTACCGTCCACAAAAGCATGCTTCAGATTGTTGATTCCCTTAGGAGTTGTCATATAACCCGGGCAGATGGTAATACTGATATCATCTTTTCCGCTATCTACAACCGTTGTCTCTTCAGATGCTGCAAGCTTTTCTACATCTTCGGAATAACTTAATCCTTCTTTTTCTGCAAGTCCTTCCAGAACACCGATGCTTCTCTGAAGGTGCATGTAGTTTCCCACAGAAGCTCCGCCTGTAAGAACAATGTAGGAGCTGGTATCTGCATCTGCAAAATAATCTGCCATATTATATCCGGCTTCATAATCTGCCTTTGCATCCGGGCCTACACTGCCAAGAAAATAAAAGCTGTTTTTTACCTTCTCATAATCTTCATCGCTGATACTACCGGAACCCAGCACGTAATACATTTCTTCTTCATCACATGCTTCAACGATCTTCTGGATATCCTGTCCGTAAAAAGAAATGATTCCCTTTACTCCCTGCAGCTTCATCGCACGGATAAAAGCGATCTCGTCATCCGCAGAACTGATGCTGCCTGAAAAATAGAACTTTACCGGAAATCCCTGCTGGATATAATCCCTGTAATAGTTCATAAACATATTCATTTCCGGGCTGTCCTGGTTATATACCACAACTCCTATTGTATACTGGATATCCCCATCTTCTGCCCCGGCGGAAACTTTTTTTCCGCCCACAGCAAAAACAGCAAGCACTAAAAGCAAAAAGCCCAGAACTTTAAAAGTTTTCAATTTCATACTGTATTGCCTTTCTTTATTTCTCTGTTACATAATGGCAGGCCACTTCATGTCCCGGCTCCACTTCTTTGAGTACAGGACGTGTGGTTTTACATTTCTCCATACAATGCTCACAGCGGTTCTGGAACGGACATCCGTGCGGAACATCCAGAGGACTTGGTGCCTCACTTTCGATGCTCTCGATCTTTTTGTGCTGATCCATATGAATGGAAAACTGTGCACCGAGAAGTGCCTGTGTATAAGGATGCAGGGAATGCTCCGCAACATCCTCTCCCGGAATTACCTCTACGATATTTCCAAGATACATAACTGCGATCTGATGGGCAAAAGAACGGATCAATGCCAGGTCATGGCAGATAAACAGCATGCTGATATTTTTTTCCTTCTGGAGACGTACAAGAAGACGGATAACGGATTCCTGCACGGAAACATCAAGTGCGGATGTCGCCTCATCGCAGACCAGAATCTCCGGCTCCAGAGAAAGTGCTCTGGCGATGCTGATACGCTGTCTCTGTCCACCACTCATGTTATGCGGAAAACGATCTACAAAATCGCCCGGAAGCTCAACCATCTCAAGAAGCTCTCTGGCTTTCACCTCTTTCTCACTTCTTTTCAGTTTACCATAGTTGATAAGCGGCTCTGTGAGGATATCCACGATCTTCTTTTTCGGGTCAAAGGATGCCTGCGGATCCTGGAATACCATCTGCATGTTCTGGCGGTTCAGCCAGGTTTCTTTTTTGGAAAGATCTGCAAGATTTTTTCCATGGTAAAGGATCTCACCGCTGGTTGGCTTGTCCAGGGAAATGACCATGCGGACAAATGTTGATTTTCCACATCCACTTTCTCCTACGATTCCGAGGGTCTTTCCTTTATAAACATTTAAGTTTACATCATTGCAGGCTGTTAAGGTTCTTCCGCCGGATGCAGGGAACTGCTTAACGATATGTTTCGCACTGAGTACGATATCGGATTCTTTAAACATAGCGCTGTCCTCCCATCTCCGGAACTGCAGCCAGCAGTTTCTTGGTGTAATCACTTGTCGGATGATTCATGACCTCATCCCTTGTTCCCTGGTCTACAACCTTACCATGCTGCATAACCACCAGCTGATCTGCCATGTATGCAGCCACACCGATATTATGAGTAACAATGATGATACCGGTTCCGAAATCATCGCGAAGCTCCATCATCTGACGGACGATCTGTGCCTGTGTGGTAACATCCAGAGCACTGGTCGGCTCATCAGCCAGAAGAAGTTCCGGATTAAAGGTCATAGCCATCGCAATACCAACTCGCTGGCGCATACCACCGGAAAGCTGGTGCGGATAACTTTTCATGATATTTTCTGCGTCAGGAAGACGCATTTTCTGAAGCATGGTACATCCTTTTTTCCATGCCTCTGCTTTGGATACATCAGTATGTGTACAGATATACTCCACATACTGACTTCCGATTTTACGGATCGGATTCAGGGTTCCACCGCAGTCCTGGAAAATCATGGAAATGCGGGTACCTCTTAAATTTCTCCATTCATCCTTTGTATTGGAAAGCAGGGAATGTCCGTTAAACTGAATATCTCCGGCACTTACCCGGCCGCCCCCGGCAAGTGCGCCGAGAACAGCACGGATAACGGTTGTTTTTCCACTTCCACTCTCTCCTACCACACTGATGATCTCACCTTTTTTCATAGAAAGGTTGAAATGCTCAACAGTAGGTGTCTGCTTTCCATACCGGATTGAAAGATCCTTGATTTCAAGCATAAATAAGCGCTCCTTTACTCAGCAAGAGTGATATCCTTTGTCAGCCAGTAGTAATCCATCGGATACATCTTGACACCGGTTACCTTCTTGTTGGAGAAGAGGTAAGTTGTCTCATAACCAAAGAATACAGTTGCTGCATCGTCCATGATATCCTGCTGGATGTCAACGATCAGATCTTTTCTCTTGTCCTCATCGAAAGTCTGTGCAAGCTCATCGAGAAGCTTGTCTACATCCGGATTGTTGTAGCCGGCTGTGTTGTTTGCAGAAGAGCTGTACCAGTTCTCTCTTAAGTAGTTCTCAGGATCACCTGTATTTGCAACAAGTACGTTCCAGATAAGAAGGTCATACTGACCGGAATCTCTCATGTCAAGAAGTGTCTCGTAACTTACAGTGTTAAGGTTTACGTTGATACCGATCTCTTTCAGGCTGGCCTGTGCTGCCTGTGCATATACACCAAGCTCCGCACGGCTTGTATAAATAACGAAATCAAGAACAAGCGGATCTCCGTCCGGAGTCTCTACAAATCCGTCACCATCAACATCTTTGTATCCAGCCTCCTCAAGAATCTTCTTAGCGCCATCCGGATCATAAGCATTCTCATCATTCAGCTCATCAAAACCAAAATCAAGTGTTGGCGGAACCGGAGCTTTACCAGCTGTTGCGCCACCCTCAAGAAGAGTGTTACAGTATGTTTCTTTGTCAAGACCGCGAAGAAGTGCCTGGCGAAGTGCTTTGTCGCTGAGAGCACGTCCCTCACTCTGGTTCATAAATGCATATGTGGAACGAAGAGACTGAAGCTCCTGGATCTCATAGTTATCATTTCCCTCGAACTCTACCAGGTTCTCTGTTTTCAGGTTGTAAGCGATATCGATCTCGCCTGTCTGAAGAGCCATAGAACGTGTTGTCTGGTCATCAACACATTTCAGTGTAACTTTGTCAAGTGGGACTTCGCCATCCCAGTAATTCTCATTTTTTACTACAACACAGGAATCTGTCGGGCTGAAAGACTCTACTGCGTAAGGACCTGTACAGATCGGTCCCTCCATTGCAAATGTGGAGTCATCTACATTTGTATCAACGATCAGGAACAACGGGTCTGCAAGACATCCTGCCATGTTTGCATTGGCTCTGTTAAGATGGAACACAAGGTTCTGTCCGTCAACTTCGATACTGTCAAGATCAAAGAACTCCGGAACACGATCGCTCTTCTCAGCAGTACGCTCGATGGAAGCCTTAACCATCTCTGGTGTCATGTCATCTCCATTGGAGAATTTTACACCCTCACGGATCTTAAATGTCCATGTTTTTCCATCGTCACTGTTCTCCCACTCTTCTGCAAGACATGGAACGATCTCACCGTTTTCATCGAATTTTGTGAGGCACTCACCGATCGCATAACGGGAAACTACCCAGCTGAAATACTGCTCTGTCGGCTCCAGTGTATCTGCGAAGCTTGTTACTCCGATAGTGATCTCTTTATCACTGTTTTTGTCACCTTTCGCCTGAGCCATTGTTGTCATGGAAAAAGTCATCATGCATGCAAGTGTAGCAGCCAGCACTTTTTTTACTACGTTATTTCTCATTTCATCCTCCTAAAGATAAATACTAACTATTGGGTGTTGGTTTGTTACATAAAATTACGGTTTGGTTTATTTAATCCTGACGCGGATCCAGTACATCACGGATGCTGTCTCCAAGCATGTTGAAAACAACAACACAGATCACGATTGCGATACCAGGATAGATCATAAGCCATGGCGCTTTTGCCATGTAGGTTCTTCCTTCGTTAAGCATCAGTCCCCACTCCGGTGTCGGTGCTGTTGCACCAAATCCCAGGAATGAAAGGGAAGCCAGCTCCAGCATCATGGTTCCGATATCTGCTGCCGCAGTTACCACCATCTGTGTAACCATGTTCGGAAGAACGTGAACAAGAAGAATTTTCCATGTTTTCGTTCCGTTTACAACTGCTGCCTCTATATAAAGACTCTTCTTGACTTTTAAAACCATACTTCTTGCAAGACGGGCATACTTTGTCCAGCTTACAGCCGCGATGGAGATAACGGCATTCACAAGGTTCGGTCCAAGCATACCGGCAATGGCGATAGCCAGTACAAGACCCGGGAAGGAGATCATCATATCTGCGATACGCATGATAACTGCGTCAACAACGCCGCCGAAATATCCGGCGATGACTCCTAAAAATGTACCGATCACAAAGATCACTGCAACCAGGCATAAGGTCATGATAAGAGAAGTTCTTGTTCCGAAGATAACACGGGACAGAAGATCTCGGCCAAGCTTATCTGTTCCAAAAGGATGTGCAGAGCTTGGTTCCTGCAGTGATTCGGTCATAACTGCATCCAGCGGATCATACGGGGCAAGCTGCGGAGCAAAAATAGCAACGCCGATCACCACAAGGCCCAGAATGAAGAAAAGAGTGAACTGTTTATTTTCTTTAAATACTCGTAATACCTTTTTCAATTATCTATCCTCCTTAAGTCTTGGATCGAGATAAGTGTAGGACAGATCCACAAGCAGGTTGATGCACATGTACAGGATTGCGATCCAGAGTACATAGCCCTGTACAAGAGGATAGTCACGACAGGAAATTGCCTTTACAGCCATATTTCCCATTCCAGGCCAGTTGTAAATAATCTCTACAACTGCAGTACCTCCAAGAAGACTTCCAAGGGAAAGTCCCAGAAGCGTTACCAGCGGAAGCATTACATTCGGAAGAACATGCTTCCAGAGAATCACACTTTCTTTGATTCCACGCATTCTGGCACCAGTTACATAATCCTGATGAAGTTCCTCAAGCACAGCACTTCTTACCTGACGGGTATATTTCGCAGACATGGCAAGTGCAAGAGTCAGTGCCGGAAGGATCATGGATTTAAAATCGGTACTTCCTCCTGCTACATTGATCCATCGAAGCTGCACACCAAAAATACTGAGAAGAATAAGTCCCAGCCAGAAGCTTGGTACGGATACTCCGACGAAAGTGATACCTCTTACAAAATAGTCCGGGAATTTATTCTGATATACAGCTGCCAGAATTCCCAGTGGTATGGAAATGATGATCATCATAAGAAGTGCCAGAAGCGACATCTTAAGTGTTGGCCAGAAACAGGATACCAGCTTATCTGTTACCGGCATTTTGAAAGAATAGGACTGTCCCATATCTCCTGTAACAACACCTTTCAGCCAGGAACCATACTGTACAAGAAACGGCTGGTCAAGACCAAGCTCATGTCTCGTTTGCTCCAGAAGCTCCGGTGTCGGAAGATTACCACACTCTGTCAGCATGATCTCCGCAGGATCACCAGGTGACAGGTAGGTCAGTCCAAATGTGAAAAAGCTGATTCCAAATAATACGATGATGATCTGGAGAAATCTTTTTCCTACTTGTTTCTTTGTCACGTTTTACTCCTTTCCTCATTTGTTGCGATTTTTAACACAGCCGTTCTGTCGAAAAGTAAGTATCAGATCAGTAAATATAGGGGATTCTAATATGCAGAATTTGCATGAAAAATTAAGAAATACGCACAAAAAAAGCCCGTGACGAAATAACGGGCACAAAAAGTATGCTTCCTATCTTCCGTAAGAATCATTCCTGGACAATTGCAAGCAGGTCTCCTGACTAAGGCTCCTTACCCTCAGACACCTTACCGGCTCTATTACGCGCACCAGGTCAGTGGCATTCATCTGAGGATTCCCCATTACAGTGACGGGATCGTACCGGATTTACACCGGTTTCCCTATTAATCCTTGCGGAACTTGCAACGACTGATATGAAAAATCAGCAAATGCTATTAAATTACGGATTTATTATATTATAGAGAATGTTTCCTGTCTATAGAAAAATGTTAATTTTTTTTAAATCTTTTAACTTTTTCGTTGAATTTTCGAAAATATACCTATACGCTGTTGGGTATTTTACATAAAATACCGATACCCCATTATGTATATTGCACAAAATATCCTGTCTGAGCAAAAAAACCTATGTTTAACTGCGTTCAATTCTTAACAGAATTTCAAAGTTAAACATAGGTTTTTGGGTTAAGATCAGGTCAAAGTTTCTGTGATCGCGGCATATGCGATCATTGGACCGTCCTCGATAATATTTAAACTTGCTGTCTGATAAAGTACTACTCCATTCTCAGTAGCAATGGAAGTATAAAGAAGATTTCCATGATAATCTCTCAGCTCTCCTAAATCTTCTCCCTTGAAGAAATATTCACCCGGCTTCTTGGACGGATACCAGCATCCGGTATACGGCGCATATTCGTAAACAACATTCTCAAGAAGCATCTGACGATAATGTTTCAGACCGTGACATTTTTTTCCCTGAAGGTGAAGCACCAGATGGCGTACATCCCGCTTATCCTGTTCCACCTCTTCCCAGGTCCAATAGCTCTGCCCGCCACGTTCAATGAGAATACTAGGGATTCCAAGAGAAGCTGCGTAATTGTAAGCACCACCTGTCGCAGTTGTAGAGCGAACTACATATTTCACGCCAATGTGTCTTGCCATATGGAGGGAAGCATCTGCTGTTTCATCATCCACAACACCTACATAATATACATATGGATGCAGCTGTTCATATCCGTCACCACTGTGAAGATCAATATAATAATCTGTTATAGAAAAAAGCTTCGTTACCATTGTATGGGCGATACGGTCAGCAGCTGTTCCGTTCGGGTCTCCCGGGAATACACGGTTCAGATTCTTGCCATCCTCGTAAACCATACTCATGGTCCTGTGCTCAAATCCGCTGACATTGACAAGAGGAATCACGATCACATTTCCCTTCAGATCCTCTGGCTGAAACTCTTTAGCCAGTTCCATGGCAGCCTGAATTCCTACGTATTCCGCACTATGTACACCTGCTGTGATCAGAATCGTCGGTCCATCCTCCACTCCGCAGATCACAGTTGCCGGCATGCTCATGCCACCTCCTGTGATTTTGATCTCACCCTGTGCTTTCTCTCCCTTTTCTATCACCCAGTCATCAATTTTGATCATTGGCCGTTTTCCTTTCTTTTATCTCTGTATTTCCGCACTCATTTTGAGTAAGTATATCATGCCTAACCGAACTTGTACATGAAAACCTTCCAGAATTTCTCTGAATTCGCGAAAATACTTTTAAAAGGAACATTTTTTATCTCTTGGAAAGCTCGCTGGTAATGTCTTCCCAGCTGACGCCCTTTTCTACCATAAGAACCATCATATGATAAAGAAAATCCGAAATCTCATATTTTACTTCTTCTTTATCCGGATTCTTAGCCGCAATGACGATCTCTGTGCATTCCTCTCCGACTTTTTTGAGGATCTTATCGATTCCCTTGTCAAAAAGATAACTCGTATAGGAACCTTCCTTCGGATTTTCCCTTCGGTCTGCGATCACATCGTATACCTTCTGGAATACATGAAGAGGATTGGTATCATTGTATTCCTTCTGCACCAGAGGCTTAAAGAAGCAGGTACGGTTTCCGGTATGGCAGGCAGCACCAATCTGATCCACCTTTGCAAGGATGGTGTCATTATCACAGTCAATAGTCAGAGATTTCACATACTGTACATGCCCGGAGGTCAGTCCCTTTGTCCAGAGTTCATTCCTGCTGCGGCTCCAGTAGGTCATTTTCCCAAGCTTCAGTGTGGTATTGAAAGCCAGCTCATTCATGTACGCCAGCATCAGTACTTCATCTGTCCGGTAATCCTGAACAATGACCGGAACCATTCCATCACTGTTCAGCTTGAAGTCTGACCATGCAATATTACTTTTAAAGGTATTGACCGGGATTCCTGCTTTCTCACAGCTTTCTTTCAGTGCATGGAGATCAACTTCCATGCTGCTCACATATGCACCGCAGAGTCCGGAAACGGCCAGATCTTCCAGAAGCTTCATGATCTTATCGTTGGAGCTTTCATCTGTATGAAGAATAATCGGTATATTTGAGATCGCTGCAATTTCTCCCTGCAGTGTATCCAGTGCCAGGATACGGTCTGCATATTCTTCGATCAGCTGTTGATTCTCTGTGAATTCTTTAAAATCTGAAATGCTGATCACCATACGGTCTTTTCCGAAACGTCTGGATACCTCTTCCAGAAGTTCAATATTGCTTTCTTTTGAAAAATTCAGAACAACCCGGGCACATCCTGCATAGATCAGTTTCTTTACATCTTCCACACGTTTGATATTTCCGGCTGCGATCACTGGAATCTCCGCACTTTTACAGATATCACGGATTTTTCCGATGGCACGATCATGCTCTGCATCTGCCGAAGAAAAGTCAAAGACAAGAAGCTCATCTGCTCCGTTATCCCTGTAAAACTTTGCAAGGGTCTCTACATCACCGTCGCCGAAAAGATTTCTCTGTCCAAATCCTGTCACTGCCTTCTCAGAGTGAAGATACAGGCAGGGAATCAACTGTTTATTCATAACCTCTCCTTTGTATCAGAGACTTCCCTTTGTGGAAAGTACATCTGTGATTCGGGAATCATACTGTGTAGCCGCATCAAGAGCCTTTGCAAAGCTCTTAAACATAGCCTCTGCCACATGATGGCTGTTTCCGCCGGACAGAACCTTGATATGAAGGTTCATAGCAGCAGAGTAAGATACCGCATAGAAGAATTCTTTTACCATCTCCGTTGCCATATCTCCCATCTTCTCTGTGGAAAATTCAGCATCCCATCCAAGATACGGTCTGCCGGAAAGGTCTACCGCACAAAGTACCAGTACCTCATCCATAGGAAGAATACAGCTGCCGTAACGTTTAATACCTTTTTTATCGCCCACAGCTTCCCGGATCGCATTTCCAAGAACAATACCTGTATCCTCTATGGTATGATGATCGTCCACATGCAGATCTCCGTTAACTTTCAGATCAAGATCATAAAGGCCATGGCGGGTAAAACCATCCAGCATGTGATCGAAAAATCCGATTCCTGTCTCAATGTCAGAAGTTCCGGTTCCGTCAATATTTAATTTCAGCCTGATCTGGGTTTCTTTTGTATTTCTCTCAATCAATGCTTCTCTTGGCATCAGTCGTTCTCCTTATCCTCGTCCTCGAAACGAACAGCAATGGAATTCGCATGTGCAGTCAGCTGCTCAGATGTGGCAAACTGAACAATATCCTTGTGAATCTTTTTCAGTGCTTCTCTGGAATAGTATACAATGCTGGACTTTTTAATAAAATCATCTACAGAAAGTGCGGAGAAAAATTTCGCAGTTCCGTTGGTCGGAAGTACATGGTTCGGTCCTGCAAAGTAATCTCCCAGCGGTTCAGAGCTGTACTGACCGATAAAAATAGCACCTGCATTCCGTACCTTCATCATATCCTCAAATGGATTCTTCGTAACAATCTCCATATGCTCAGAAGCGATCTCATTGGCAGCCTCGATCGCTTCATCCATATCCTCTGCGATCAGGATATATCCGAAATTCTCCAGAGATTTCTCAATGATCGCTTTTCGGGAAAGCTTCTCCACGAAGCCTTTTACCTCTGCATCTACCTGATCTGCAAATTCCTCGCTTGTGGTGATCAGGATCGCTGATGCCATCTCATCATGCTCAGCCTGGGAAAGAAGATCCGCTGCAATATAATGCGGATTTGCTGTCTCATCTGCAAGAACCAGAATCTCACTTGGACCTGCAATGGAGTCAATGCTTACGTGACCGTAAACTGCTTTTTTTGCCAGGGCAACAAAAATATTTCCCGGACCTACGATCTTATCAACTTTCTGAATGCTCTCCGTTCCATATGCAAGCGCACCGATTGCCTGTGCACCTCCGACCTTGTAGATCTCATCTGCACCAGCCTCATTGGCAGCTACCAGTGTACTTGGATTCACTTTGCCGTCTTTTCCAGGAGGTGTTGTCATGACGATCCGGTCAACACCTGCCACTTTGGCCGGTACGATGTTCATCAGAACAGAAGATGGATACACTGCTTTTCCACCCGGAACATAAACACCAACCCGGTTCAGTGCTGTTACCTTCTGTCCAAGCATGGTTCCGTCTGTTGTGCTTGTAAACCAGCTGTTCTGAAGCTGTTTCTCATGGAAGCTCCGGATATTGACAAGTGCCTTGCGGATCACATCGATCAGGGATGGATCAACCAGAGTATAAGCCTCATCGATCTCCTCCTGTGTGACACGGATCGTTTCTTTTGTTACTTCAACTTTATCAAACTCTTTTGTATACTCAAAGAGTGCTGCATCTCCCTCGGCTCTTACCTTTGTGAGGATATCAGCTACTGCATCTTCAAATTTGCCGTAATTATTCGGACTTCTCTTTAAAAGATTCTCCAGAATATCTTTTGTGGATTCTTTGGTCAGTTTTACCTTACGCATAATAAATCTCTGCCTTCTTTCTGTATTTGATCCTCCGTATGATAGGAGATTATTTTACCACATTTCGAAGCTCTGTGATCAGCTTGCGGATACGCTCATCTTCCATCTTCATGCTCACCTGGTTGACTACCATGCGTGCAGACAGCGGGCAGACCTCTTCCAGAACCTTCAGACCATTTTCACGAAGCGTACTTCCTGTTTCCACGATATCCACGATCACCTCGGAAAGCCCTACGATAGGCGCCAGCTCAATGGAACCGTTCAGCTTGATGATCTCAACAGTCTGGTGCTTTTTATTATAGAAATAATCTTTGGCAATGTTCGGATATTTGGTTGCCACACGGATCAGCTGATTGTTGTTAAGAACCTCTCTTGCACTCTCCGGTCCGCATACACACATGCGGCAGGCTCCGAATCCAAGATCCATGACCTCGTAAAGTTTACGTCCTTCCTCCAAGATCGTATCTTTACCTACAATACCGATATCTGCTGCACCATACTCAACATAGGTTGGTACATCCGGTCCTTTTGCAAGGAAAAATTTCAGTTTCAGTTCCTCGTTGGTAAAAATAAGCTTACGGGAATCCTTGTCGCGCATCTCTTCACATGTGATTCCGATCTTCTCAAACATATCCAGTGTCTTATTAGCCAGACGCCCTTTTGTGAGGGCAAATGTAAGATATCTCATCAGTCCTGCTCCTCCTTTGCCTGGCGTAATACCACATTTTTTCCTTCGCTTCGAAGCTTCATTGCTTCTTCGATGGCTTCCTTCAGTTCATCTTTTCCATATGTGATCACAACGGCTTTGCCTTCAGCCGGAACAGAAATCTTCTGTCTGGAAAGCGCAAGCATCAGGTTATCCACCACAATAGCAAAACCGATAGAAGAAGCCGGTTTACCGAAATGCTTCATCAGCTCATTGTAACGACCACCTTTGATCAGAGGTTCGCCGGTTCCATATGTATAAGCCTGGAAAATAATTCCTGTATAATAGCGGAATTTACTGAGCATACCGAAATCAAAAGCAATATATTTCTCGCAGCCATAAATCTTCAGTATCTCATAGATTTCTTCCAGACGCTTGACAGCTGCCAGTGCCTCCGGATTGGTGGTAAGCTTTCTGGCCTTTTCAAGAACCTCAGCGGAACCAAACATCTGTGGAAGCTCTGCAAAAACTTCGGAAAGGCTCTCACCTAAATTCTGTCCCTTAAGAAGCTCCTCCACACCAAAATAATTCTTCTGTGAGATCAGTTCACGAAGATGTTCTTCCATCTCCGGTTCCAGATCAGCCTCAGCAAGAAGAGACTTGTAATAGTCTACCTGTCCCACACTGACCTGAAATTCCGTAAGGCCTGCTGCCTTCAGACATTCTACAGTCATGGCAAGAATCTCTGCATCTGCTGCTGCGGAATCATCGCCGATATGTTCCACACCCATCTGGGTGCTCTCTTTCATCTGACCTCTGTAACTGGAATTATTGATAAAAGTATTTCCGGTATAGCAGAGACTCACCGGTCCGTTCTCCGGATCAAAATAAGTTGCACACGCTCTGGAAACAGACGGTGTGAAGTCCGGTCTGAGGACAAGTGTATTACCCTCTCTGTCAAAAAATTTATAAAGATCCTTGGATGGAATCGTTCCGACTTCATTGCTGAAAACTTCAAAATATTCAAAACCTGGTGTCTCTATATCTTCATATCCATATCTTGAAAACACCTGGTGCAGCTCCTTCTGGAGCCGTTTCTTGCGGCTGCATTCCTCTCCATAAATGTCCCGCACACCTTCAGGTGTATGAAAAATACGCTGCATGATGATCTCCTCCGTAAAACATTTTGAAATTCCATGTGGTTTACTTTAGTTCGCTACCATGCTACCACAGGAAAAACTTAAATTAGATTATATAGGAAACTTTTCCAAAAGTCAATCCCGTAATTGCAGATCTTTCTGGATTCCCTCCAGATAAGGTACCAGAAACCCACTTCTCACGGGGAGATAAAATTCATCATCCAGCTCTTCCCTGCGAAAACTTTTTCTTCCGCCTGCTTCCATCCGGTTCCAGAATTCCTTCAGCTTACGAAGGGTAAGATAGTAAAAAACATTGTCTGCGCTGAAATAGATCAGAAAAAAAGCAATCCCCTTCTGCTTTTCAAACTCTTCCATAAAAGCTACCTGGTGAGGATGAATGTTCGCAAGGGGAAAGGTCTTTACACAGCATTCCTTTGCATCGAAGCAGACAGGAATGCCCTGTACTGCTCCGATGTAGTCTACTGTACTTTTCTGTTCAAAATAAGCCAGTGTAATGTGACGGCTGTTTTTATCCATTTTTACCGGCGTGATAGGGGTTGGAATCTTCTGGATCAGGGCCAGGCCTTTTTCACGGTACTGGTCATTGGTGCGGTTGACCAGTTCTTCAAGAGTGGATCCCCGAAGTCCTCTGCTGTTCCATGTTGCCATAACTTAACCCGCCTTCTAATTCAGTAATTTGATCGATGGGAAATATCGTATCTCTGCTTTTCCGACAATCTGGTCAAACCGCACAAAGGTATTTTCCCAGTACCTGGAATCCTTGGAATTGTTCCGGTTATCACCCATCATAAAATAGCAGTCCTCCGGAACCTCATATGGGCCAAAGCTTCCAAACGGCGTTTCCGCCACAAAAGAGTCATCCAGCGGCGTTTCGGAATCATTGATATAAACTTTACCGTTTTTGATCTCCACCTTATCTCCCGGAAGACCGATGATTCGTTTGATAAAAAGCTGGGATTCATCATCCGGATACTTGAAGATCACAATGTCAAAACGCTCCGGATCTTTCCATTTCTTGGAAATCTCATTTCCGAACAGATCCATATTAAAACCATAGGCCAGCCGGAAACCAAAGATACGGTCGCCTGTCATGATCGTATTCTCCATAGATTCAGACGGAATCTTCGCATTGATCAGCACCACATTGTTAATAACCAGGACTACGACCACCACAATGATGATCATCTTCACATAATCCCATATTTCATTCCAGATTTTCATAATAGCTCTCCTCCAACTGTTCCTTTTTTAATACTTCAAGAAAGATCTCCGGTACCGGTGCCGTAAAAGCTTTTCCCGTAAGATATGAAAGTGTACCCTTCACGGCCGGAAATTCCATACGGAAAGAATGAAGTAGCTGGCTTTTCACTCTTCCGGCTGTTTTTCCATATTTGGGATCTCCGATGATCGGATGACCTTCTGAAGCGAGATGTGCACGGATCTGATGTGCACGGCCGGTAATCAGCTCCACCTTCAGAAGCGTCCTTTTTCCATTATCTCCCAATGGAAAATATCTCGTCTCTATGGGCAGCGCGCCTTCTCTTTCTTCTTTATGTATCGTTACTTTATTGCTTTTTTTATCTTTCGTCAGATATCCCCGGATATGTTTTTCCTGCTTCAGAACCCCTTCCACAAGGCACAGATAATACTTATGCAGGTTTCTTGATTTAAACATATCCGAAAGCTCCTGAAGCCCTGCAAGACTTTTTCCTGCGGCAATAAGGCCACTGGTGTTCCGGTCCAGACGATTGCACACAGATGGCCGGAATGTTCTGAGATCATCTTCCGTAAGGCTTCCACTGTCCAGAAGATATCCCGTCAGATATTCCACCAGCGACGGAGTTCCGTCATCTGCAGGCTGGGAAAGCATTCCAGCAGGTTTATTGATCAGCAGGATATTCTCATCCTCATAGATGATATCCAACGAATGCTTCGCTCTCGGTGCCGGAATACTTCCGCTGAATTTCTCAAAGGTTTCATCACTCAAAAATAATTTCACATGATCTCCTGAGATCAGCTTCTCATTTCCGGTTGCTTTCTTTCCATTCAAAGTGATATTTTTTTTACGCATCATTTTATAAAAAAAGCTCTTCGGTGCTTCTCTGAGAAGCTTCGCCAGATATTTGTCAAAACGCTGTCCGGCCTCGTTATCGTTAATGATAAATTCTTTCATTATATAATGCTCCTACAGACAGATTGCCAGGATCGTATGCTTGATCAGCTCTTCCCTGGAAAGCTCCGGATAGCGGTCATCCGGTGTAAATTTAATTCCGCTTCTTAAAGATTCCTTATGCTCATTCATAGAATCCAGACGTTCCAGATATGGTTTCAGGTCTTTCAGGATCTTCACATCAACCTTATAGCCGTTTTTGCGTACGATCTTCTGAGACTGTTCTGCCAGATATGCGATATCAGCCTTCGGATCACTGGTATAGCCTACCACCGTATTTCCGCATACGGCAACCGCATCCAGATAACCGCTCTTTTCATAAAAGGTCATATACATCTCATAGGACATCACCAGATCTTTGGCATGCTCCCGGATCTCCCGGTAAAGTTTCTCATCCATGGGATGGCGCATCAGGATCATGATCAGGCTTACCATGGACTTACAGCCCGGAAGACAGCCCACTACTGTCAGCACTGTCCATACGGTCATTCGCGTACCATTAACCGCCCATGCTGTAAAAAAGATGATAAGAGGCAGGGAAAAAAGGCCTGCAGTGATCAGAAGGCGTCTCTTTTTTTCACTGCTGAAATAGCCGAAATCACCTTTTTTTATTTTTGTTTTTTTTGTATTTTTCATGTGTGGAACTCCTTACCTGTGTTTTTGGTGCCTGTTTTGAAAAATGACCGGTATTTTTTCCCGATGCCTTTCTGCTATTTGCGTTACCGGAACGTTTTCCTGAAGTTCTGCCGTCCTCATTTTTGCCCCGAAGCTCTCTTGGGCGAATCAGGCATTTCGGTCCGAATCCTACCAGATCCATCCGCCCGGTCATCTTAAGTCCTTCCAGCACCAGCTCACGGTTCTCCGGATTTTTATATTGCATCAGAGCACGCTGTATCGCTTTTTCATGTGGGTTCTTCGGTACATAGACCTTTTCTCCTGTAAGGGGATGAATTCCCGTATAGTACATACAGGTAGACAGTGTTGATGGCGTCGGATAAAAATCCTGTACCTGTTCCGGCGTAAATCCAAGATCCCGCACATATTCCGCAAGCTTCACAGCCTCCTTCATCGTACAGCCCGGATGAGACGACATAAAATATGGAACTGCATACTGTTGCTTCCCTGTTCTGGCGTTAGCTTTTTCGTATTCTTTAAGAAATCCCTCATATACGGCATGCTTCGGTTTTCCCATGTATTTGAGAACTTCATCGGAAACATGCTCCGGGGCCACTCTCAGCTGTCCGCTTACATGATATTTCACAAGTTCATTGAGAAAAGTCTTATCCGGGTCTGCCATGAGATAATCAAAACGGATTCCGGAGCGTACAAAAACTTTCTTGACTTTCGGAAGATTTCGGACTTTCCGGAGAAGCTGAAGATAATCTTTATGATCAACGTTAAGATTCTTACAGGGAGATGGAAACAGGCACTGCCTGTCCTTACATACGCCCTTTGTAAGCTGCTTTTTACAGGAAGGATGACGAAAATCAGCGGTAGGTCCTCCTACATCGTGGATATATCCTTTAAAATCCGGATCTTCCGTCATCCGCGCAGCTTCTTTCAGAATGGATTCATGACTTCTGGTCTGAAGGATCCGTCCCTGATGAAAGGTCAGCGCACAGAAATTGCAGCTTCCGAAGCAGCCTCTGTTGCTGGTCAGGCTGAATTTGATCTCCTTCAGTGCCGGAATTCCGCCATCTTTCTGATACATTGGATGATACTGTCCTGTATAGGGAAGATCATACACATCATCCATTTCTGTCTCCGACAGCGGTAGAGCTGGCGGATTCTGTATCACATATCCACGGTTCCCATAGGATTCCGCCAGAGGCTTCGCTGTAAAAGGATCTGTATTCCGATACTGCGTTGCAAAGCTGTCCGCATAAGCCTTTTTATCTGTCTGCACCTGATCAAAATCCGGAAGGAGCAAAGGTTCATAAACTCTGCCAATATCATGGCTTTTAAAAACGGTTCCTGCCACATATGTGATCTCCTGAACCGGAATTCCGCTCTGCAATGCCTCTGCGATCTCGAGGATAGAGTGTTCACCCATTCCATACGAGATCAGATCTGCGCCGGAATCAATCAGTATGCTGTGCTTAACCTTATTTTCCCAGTAATCATAATGAGCCAGTCGGCGAAGACTCGCCTCAATTCCGCCGAGAATGATCGGTGTATGCTTATAAATCTGACGAATCAGATTACTGTAAACTACACAGGCCCGATCTGGTCTTAGTCCCATCTTCCCGCCCGGAGAATAGGCATCTGTGCTTCGATGTTTCCTGGAAACTGTATAGTGATTCACCATGGAATCCATGTTTCCGGCTGTAACAAGAAAACCCAGGCGTGGTTCCCCGAACACCTGGATACTCTCTTTTTTTCGCCAGTCCGGCTGAGGGATCATGCCAACACGATAGCCTCTGCTTTCCAGAAGCCGTCCGATGATGGCAGATCCAAAAGAGGGATGATCTACATAGGCATCGCCTGTCACATAGACAAAATCAACCTCTTCCCAGCCTCTTGACTCCATATCTTCCCTTGTAACCGGTAAAAAATCCTGCATTTATAATTCCTCATATGTATGTATATTTTCAGATTTCTGAATGGTTAATACCGCTGTGAAATGCTCACATACTGTGATGTACAGCCTGCGCGCGATAACCTTCGGCAATGATATCCAGCTGTCTGTGGAATCTCTCCAGCTGCCGGAGATCCTTGGTCTTGAATACCCGCAGAAACTCATCCTGGATCTTGCTGACCTCCCGCTCGCTGGAAACGCGATAAAGATTCTCAATATTATTCAGGATATCTTTCACCAGATTAGACTGCATCTGTGATGAGTTCTGTGCATCCATGATCTCATTCCGGACAGAAGACATCTCATGATCCAGAGAGATAATCGCATCCGAAGCCTTGCTGAGACGTTCTGCCACATGAGGCGGCATGTCGCCTTTATATTTGTACTGCAGAGAATGCTCAATCGTTGCCCAGAAATTCATTGCCATGGTACGGATCTGAATCTCTACCTGCAGCTTCTTGGGTCCATCGATCGTCTCTACGGTATAATAAAGTATCATGTGATAGCTTCGATATCCGCTCTGCTTGATATGTGTCAGATAATTTTTCTCACTTTTGACCTCCATATCTGTTCTTCGACGGATAATCGTTGCTACAGTATCAATATCTTCCTCAAACTGGCAGATGATCCTTACACCTGCCAGATCCTCCACTTCGGTCTCCATCTGTTCGATCGGAATATGCTTGCGCTGCATCTTCTCCAGAATACTGGAGACACTTTTTACTCTTCCACTGACCTGCTCAATGGGCGAATAGCGATCATTTTCACGATACTCTTCTATCATATGTTCAAATTTGACTGTCAGTTCCTTGACAGCCAGCTCGTAAGGGCATAGGATACTTCTCCATAACTGTATTTCCATGTTGCTCGCTCCTTATAATCTGCTGTCAGCCGTATTTTGTCCCTGTTGACAGCGGCATACATTTTTTATTATAACATATGTTTCGAAAAAATAGGGATTCTTTATAATTTTTTTATTAAAAAATCATAGAAAAATTTTCTTATTGTGTGATGCATCCACAAATCTATATATATGCAGGGGGCCGTATTTTATGAATATTTTTATATCATTTATTTTTCATAAGCAAAACGCTCCGAAGCAGATGCTTTTTCATCTGCTTCGGAGCATTATAACCCTTAATCAAAAATATCAGTCTTTCAGATTTTCAAGAACTTTTACAAGATAATTCCATACTCTCTCTGTGGAAGCGATACTTAACACTTCCTCCGAAGTATGAATATCTTTCATATCCGGTCCCAGAGATACACAGTCAAGTCCTTCCATCTTCTTATAGAAGAGACCGCACTCAAGTCCTGCATGAATTGCAACAACCTCCGGCTTATGTCCATACATTTCTTCAAAGATCACAACCATCTTATCTCGCAGCGGAGACTCCTTGCGATATTCCCATGCCGGATATGCTCCCTGGATCTCATACTCGCCGCCAAGGAATTCGGTCAGATATTCAAGCTTGTCAGACAGGGCTTTGCATGCTGCGTCTACAGAGCTTCTTACGCTGGAGCTTGCAAAAAGCTCATCCTCATCCAGGCGGAGAATTCCGATATTGCTGGAGCTTTCCACAAGACCAGCGATGGTTCCGCTCATCTTCTGAATACCAAACAGTATGTTCTGAAGATAGAATACGATTTTCTCCTGACTTGTAGGATGAAGTACCTGAGCACAAGCTGTTCCTTCTTCTGTCACTTCAATCGTGATGTTTTCGTCAGAGCCTGCATACTCTTCACGGAGCTGCTCCTGAAGCTCTTTCGCGTAAGCCTTTACTTCTTCTGCTGCATCTGTGAGAAATTCTACGGTACAGTCTCTTGTAATGGCATTATCCTTCTTTCCGCCTGCAAGGGAGATAATAGCATAATCTGCTTTTTTCTTAAGGCCATACAGGAAACGTCCCATAAGCTTATTGGCGTTGGCTCTGTTCTTATCGATCTCAGCTCCGGAATGTCCGCCCATAAGTCCGCAGATTCGAACCTGAACCTTATCGCCTTCTCCTTCCACGCGCTGAACCGGAATATGGCTGATTCCGGAAAGACCGCCTGCACAGCTGATCCACAGGCTTCCCTCAGCCTCTGAATCAAGATTGATGAATCTTCTTCCCTTCAGAGCACTGCAGTCAAGTCCTACCGCACCAAGAAGTCCGATCTCCTCATCAACTGTAAAAAGTACTTCAAGCGGCGGATGAGGGATATCTGTGCTGTCAAGGAGCGCAAGACCATATGCAACAGCAATACCGTCATCACCTCCAAGAGTGGTTCCGTTAGCAGTTACATAACCGTCTTTCACAGAAAGATTCAGTCCGTCCTTTGTAAAATCATGCTCTACATCCGGGCGCTTCTCACATACCATATCCATATGGCCCTGGACGATAACTGTCGGTGAATTCTCGTATCCAGGTGTTCCGGCCTTATAGATGATCACATTGTTCATCTCGTCCTGTACATATTTAAGTCCGTGATCCTCTGCAAATTTCACAAGATAATCACTGATCTGTTTCGTATTTCCTGAGCCATGCGGGATTTTGCAGATCTCTTCAAAATAATGAAAAACTCTCTTTGGCTCACAATTCTCTAATACTGGCATAAATATCTGCCTCCTTCTACTTCTTAAATTCATTTATTCCTATGATAATCATATACTGTAAAAAAAGCAAGGTCAGGCTTTCATGAAACAAAAAATAATTTTATTCTTCTGCCTCTGCCTTATGATTTTTCTGCTTCTTCATCCCCAGGACGCACTGGCTGCCGCAAAAGACGGACTAAGTCTCTGGCTAAACGTTATGATCCCGACACTTCTGCCTTTTCTGATCCTTACAGGGATCCTATTAAAAACCGGCAACATACAAAAACTGCTGCGTCCACTGTCTCCCGCTGGAAAAATTCTCCTGGGACTGTCCCCGGCCGGACTCTATGTGCTGATCCTGGGGCTTCTGTGCGGTTATCCTATGGGCGCCAAACTTGCACATGACCTTTACATAGAGCAGCAGATTTCCCGAAGAGAGGGAGAATATCTTCTCACCTTCTCCTGTAATGCAAGCCCTGCATTCATTCTCTCTTATTTATCCCGAGATTGTCTTGATGAGCGTATTCCCCCTGACAAAATCATAGGCCTTCTTCTTGCTGCCGATGTGTTCTGTATGCTTTTCTTTCGCTTTTTTGTATATCGCGGGCATACAGTTAATCCTGTCAAACCCAAAAAGAGAAAAAAAGAGACATCCCAGCAGGACTCCGCAGGAGCCATCCTGGATGTCTCGATCATGAACGGTTTCGAAACCATCACACGTCTCGGGGGCTATATTCTGATGTTCTCACTGATCTTCGCAGGCATCAGTTATTACTGGCCATTCAAGCCTCTGACCGGAATCCTGTTAACAGCCCCCATTGAATTAACAACAGGTCTGCACAGAATCGCTCTTACAGAGCTCCCGTGGAAAATACAGTACTGTTCCTCTATGATGCTGACAGCCTTCGGCGGTCTCTGCATCATGGCTCAGACCAAAAGTGTTCTGCAAAACAGCTTATCCCTGCTTCCCTACATTATTTCCAAATGTCTGAACGCTGCGGTGGTACTTCTGATCTTAGTTCTCTCCGATATCCTCTAACAGATCCTCGTCTTCTTTTGTTACAGAGGAGCTGTCATCATCCTGGAATGTATTGGAAATTGCCGCTGCCTGTGCAGTCTGAGGAGCCAGCTCCTGACGGTTATGATTTACAACCTCAAGACAACTCTGCAGAGCATCGATAAATGCCTTATATTTACCGCCCGCATCTTCCAGTGTCTGATTCAGGACAGAACCGATATTAGCCATCATATCATCTGTATATGTGATCGCGCTGAGACGAATGCTGTTTGCATCCTGTGTTGCAGAATCAAGAATCTCCTGAGCCTGCTTGTTGGCAGCATTGATCGTCTCATTCGCCTGTGCATAGGCCTTCTGCATGATCTCATGCTGTGTAACCAGCTCCTGAGCCTTGGTCTGTGCATCTGCGATCAGACTGTCAGCCTTGGACTGTGCATCCTCAAGGATCGCATCCTTATTGCTGATGATCTTCTGATAACGTTTAATCTCATCCGGAGTTTTCAGACGAAGTTCACGTAAAAGCTCCTCGATCTCTTCCTTGTTCACTACAATCTTGGTAGTAGAAAGAGGCTGGAATTTACAGCTGTCTACATACTCTTCAATCTCCTGAATAATCTGTTCAATTCTGCTGCTCATAATACACTCTCCTTATTTCTCTGTTTCTCTTTTTTTCAATTTTTCTTCAACTGCTTCTATAATCTCACGCGGAGCAAATTTGCTCAAATCGCCTCCGAAATTAGCAACCTCTTTCATGATCGTGGAGCTCAAGTATGCATATTCCAGGCTTGTCGTGAGAAAAACAGTATCCACATCCGGCGCAAGAACACGGTTGGTCTGCGCCATCTGAAGCTCGTATTCAAAATCCGTGACAGCACGAAGTCCGCGAACAATCACCTGGGCATGATTCTCCCTGGCAAAGTTCACTGACAGACCTTCGAATGCTTTCACCTCCACATTCGGGATATCTTTTGTCGCCTTTGCTAGTATCTTAACACGTTCTTCCACAGAAAACAACGGACTTTTTGCAGAATTATTCAAAACTCCTACGACAACCCGGTCAAAAGAAACGCTTGCCCGTCTGATAACGTCAAGATGTCCATAAGTTGCCGGGTCAAAGCTTCCCGGGTATACTGCTGTTATCATATGTCTGTCTCTCTTTCATTTTTTTAAGAAAACATGCTTATTGGTCTTATATTCCTTGGAGCGAACCAGATGATAACCCATTTCTTCAACATAGGAAAAATCTGTGTGAAGCTCTTCCTCGATTATGATCAACGTATTCTCATCCGCCAGCGAACTGTCTAACAGATATTCAAGAACCGGCTGTTCCAGATTCTGTTCATACGGCGCATCCATAAAAATACAATCAAAAGCTTCTCCGCCTTCCAGAGAACGTAAAGCCTGCAGCACATCCATGTTCAGCAGTTTACCACCTTCTGCAAGTTTTGTAAATGAAAGATTTTCGCGGATACATGCACAGGCTTTGGGATTCTTCTCCACAAACACTGCATATTCGGCTCCGCGGCTCAGTGCCTCAATTCCAATGGCACCGCTTCCGGAAAACAGATCCAGGAACCTGCAGCCCGGTATTTCAGGCTGGAGAATGTTAAAAAGAGTTTCCTTAATACGGTCTGTTGTAGGTCTTGTATCATTTCCGGGAATAGTTTTTAAGTTTAATCTACGTGCTTTTCCTGCTATTACTCTCATTTCAGATTCAGTCTCCAATCCAGATCACCGCGGGCCAGTCCAAGTATCAGGAGCTCCGCAGTTGCTATATTCGTAGCGACCGGAATATTATACTGGTCGCAGCGTTTAACAATACTCATGATGTCCGGTTCTGCCGGGTCAATCATAACCGGATTATAAAACAGGATCACCATATCCAAATCCTGCCGCTCTACCATCTCCATAAACTGCTTGTCTCCGCCAATACTTCCGGCAAGAAATTTATGGACATGGAGGCTGGTCGCTTCCTCAATCCTTCTTCCTGTTGTTCCTGTTGCATATACTTCATGTTTGGCAAGGATATTCTTATATGCAATACAGAAATCTTCAATCAGAACTTTCTTACTGTTATGTGCAATAATTCCTAAATTCATAGTTCACCTCTCCATTCTGCCCTCGGGTATTTCCCTTTCTATCCTTGTAAATCATTAAAACCCAGTAACTCTGTATCTAATTTTAGCATATCGCCCAAAAAAGTGCAATTTAATTCATGTAAATTCATGAAAAATTAATATTTTCATAGTACTCCGATAGCCAATCATTCTTTCCAGCTGTTTCCTGTGCTGTAATCGATCCCGATTCCAGGCTGTACGTTGTATACAAAAACATGAAAAGAAATTTCGGAATCTTTCACAGATTCTGCTTCCATCTCCACACCTTTTGCAACCAGGTCATCTCCTTCAAAAACCGGTGTCACACGGTACATACATGGATTCCCCGTGTTTCGCACATAATCAGCCACTTCATTTTCGAAGGGCAGCATACCTGTTACATTAAGGTACCTGGTTCCTGTAATTAAATTTTTTCTGTTTGCATTTTCCCCGGTAAGCTGATAACCGATCAGATGACAACGATTATAAAGATATCTGCCATCTACATTGTCATATTTCACCGTATGCCATCCCGTAGGCTTTACCATTCCGATTGCTCCACGCTCTTGTGTTGGCATCAGTTCCGTCGTGATCTTCGCTTCTGCATAGCCGCAACGTTCTAAGGAATCCAGCTCACTATAAAATTCATAGGCCGGACCATTCTTCTTTTCATCCGAAAACTCCGGAACATTTCCGTCAAGCTCCACATACGGATTTCCGCTGTATTTCGGTATCTGTGCCAGTGAAATCGTATCTTCGGAATTCTTCCAGGTATCAGAAATCGCATTCGAAACAGCTTCGACCGTATCTTCCCAGAGAATCGATGCATTCTCTTCTATATATGAAAAAAGTACCTCGCCAAAAATCTGTCCCTGTTCTTTCGCTTCCTTAATGCTGCGCGGTGGAATCCAGCCATTACTTAATGCAAGCACAACGCAGAGGACTATGGCTGTCAGAACTTTCTTCATAAGTTGTTTTTTCTTTTTTGTCTTTCGTCTGTAAGTCGGATAACGTTTCTTTTTCACAGGATCCCCCTTTGCGCTTTATGTCCGATATTCTATATGCTGTAAAAATCATTATAACGTTTGTCTTCAAAAAAGCAACCATACATTCGATTTTTTGTTATCCTGATTTCCTTTAACTGCCAGTGTATTATTTTCGTTTTTTCATATACTAGCACTGTAACATCAAACAAAACACAACTAAGGAGGAAATGAATTATGCCAAGTAACACTTCTTCTAACAAAGCAGTTGTACCGGAAGCAAAGGGCGCACTTGACCGTTTCAAATATGAGGTAGCAAACGAGCTGGGTGTTCCGCTTACAGACGGATACAACGGAAACCTGACTTCCAAACAGAACGGATCCGTAGGTGGCTATATGGTCAAAAAGATGATTGAAGCGCAGGAGCGCCAGATGTCCAGCGGTTCCGGTTCCCAGGGTGGCCAGCAGTATTAATCCATTTTAAGTAAATCCATTGCCATGCAAAGCTAATCAAAGCTTATGCAAAAAAAGATGCTGTCTGACAGTACTTATAAAGCTGCCGGACAACATCTTTTTTATTTCTGAAAAATATTTTTTTACAGCAGTTCCTGAATTTTCCGGTATACTACTTCCGCAAATTTCCTGTGACCTTCCGCATTTAAATGCTCCTGATCTGCCTCACAGCAATGCACATAAGAGGCTGCCGGCAAAAAACTGATCTGGCGTTCCTTCGCTATTTTTTCATAAACTCCCTGGAGATTTCTGGAAACAGCTACAGATTCCCTGGAAAATTTCTGGTCGTAGCCTTCCTGCCAGACTTTTTCTCCAAGATAGATTGGAGACATCAGAAGCACCTTCGCCTTTGGTGCATATTCCTGGATCTGATCCAGAAGTCTTATGATTCCTTTTCCGATCACATCTGCAGACGCACCAAAAACAGTTTTGCAGTCATTAGTTCCCAGCATCAGTGTTATGACATCAACCTGTGCATGTGTTTCCAGCAAAGTGGGAAGCAGTGCAGTGCCTCTTCTGCCATCCCGAAGCGGATCTTCAAAAACTGTTGTCCTTCCGCACAGACCTTCCTCGATCACTCTGCATTCATCTCTGTTCAGTTTTTTCTGAAGAAGGCTTGTCCAGCGCACTCCCCATGGAAGTCTTGTTTTGCTTTCTCCGTCATATCCCCATGTATTCGAATCCCCAAAGCACAATATCTGTTTCATATACTTTTATTCCTATCTGTTTTATATGTTTATTAGTTGATTGAATCATAACATGTATGGGCGTATTGGTCAAATACACAAAAGAAATAGCCTGCTATAGCTTAATACTATAGCAGGCTATTTCATATGCCGTCAGAAACGGATATAATTTTTTAGATTACAGTCCGATAAAGCCTGTAACATCTCCATTTATCACATAATGAGCGCCATTATCTTCTGGTTTGATATAGATCTTGAGATCTTTAAGATCAGAAGCTTTTTTGCCCATATCATCTGTCCAGATCTTTTTGATTCTGTCAGCAACCTCAGATGTATGTATTTCTTTGCCCCAGTACTGAACATATACCTCTGTAGCCGGTTCAGCTTTCTTCGTAGCAGTTCTTCTGGTTGCAGTTGTCTTCGCTGTGGTTGTTTTTGCTGTGGTTTTTTTAGCAGCCGTTTTTCTTGCTGTGGTTTTCTTAGCTGTTGTCTTCTTTGCCGGTTCTTCTGCCTTGGCAGCTGCCGGTTTCTCTTCAACAGGTTTCACCTCTGCGTTCTTGGTCTCTACTGGTTTCTCAGCTGCTTTTGTCTCTACAGAAGCTTTTGCATCGTCTGTCTTCGGTGTCTCAGCCTTAACGGTTTTCTCTTCGGATGCGGTTACTACAGATTTTGCAGGAGTCTCGCTTACTGAAGCCGTTTTTACAGTTATCTTGGTTGCAGCTTTCTTTGTTCTAGCCATTTGATAGCCTCCTTACAAGGGATTTTGTTAATCTTTTCTCATGCAATGATACTACGATTTGAAAATTTTGTAAAGAAAAAATTATATACACAGATTCTCCAGATCTTCGCTCATGTATCCCATCAGCCGTTCTTTCAGAGCCTCATGCTGCGGCAGACGGAGATCAAAATCCAGTGCCAGGATCTCTCCTGCTGCCTCACTGGCATTCTTGAGAATCGCTGCATCATTGTAAATATCACCGATCTTAAATTCCATAAGTCCGCTCTGGCGGATGCCAAAAAGATCTCCCGGACCACGAAGTTTCAGATCCTCTCCTGCAATATAAAATCCGTCATTGGACTCGTTAAGGATCTTCAGACGCTTTGAGGTATCTTCCTCATTGTTTCCCTGAATAAAAATGCAGTATGACTGATGCTCTCCACGGCCGACCCGTCCTCTGAGCTGATGCAGCTGTGCAAGCCCGAACCGTTCTGCATTTTCCACCATCATAACTGTTGCATTGGGCACGTTCACACCAACTTCCACTACCGTTGTAGACACCAGAACCTGAATCTCACCGGAAGCAAATGCTTCCATGATCTTATTCTTTTCTTTTGGCTTCATTTTTCCATGAAGAATATCCACCCGGATCTCTCCCGGCAGCACTTCCTTAAGCTTTCTCGCATAATCTGTTACATTTTCTGCATCCAGGCCTTCACTTTCCTCAACCATCGGGCAGATCACATAAGCCTGTCTTCCCATCTGTACCTGTTTCTCAATAAAAGAATAGGCTTTTGGACGATAAGAGGTTCCCACCACACAATTCTTAATAGGAAGTCTTTTGGCAGGAAACTCATCAATAATGGAAATATCCAGATCTCCGTATAAAATAATCGCCAGTGTCCTTGGAATCGGAGTTGCACTCATAACAAGAACATGCGGCGGATTTCCTCTGGTCGTCAGCGCTTCTCTCTGGCGCACTCCGAAACGATGCTGCTCATCCGTAATTACAAGTCCGAGACTTTTATATTCAACTTTTTCCTGAATAAGGGCATGTGTTCCGATGATAACGTTTACCTCGCCGGATGCGATCTTCGCATAAATTTCCCGTTTCTGCTTCGCTGTAGTGGATCCTGTCAGCAAAACCGGATGGCAGGAAGTAATATTCTGTTCTTCCATCAGTTTTAAAAATCCCTCATAATGCTGATTCGCCAGAACCTCCGTCGGTACCATCAGGGCACTCTGGAATCCATTCTCGGCAGAAAGCACCATAGTCAGAAATGCGATGACTGTTTTTCCGCTTCCAACATCTCCCTGTACAAGTCTGGACATCAGTTTATGCCCGCTTAAGTCTCTCTCGATCTCATGCCATACATTTTTCTGGGCATTTGTCAGCTCATAGGGAAGGCCTTCGATGATCTCCTCAGTCGTCCACACCGGCTTCATGGAAAAAGTATTCGGCGCCTCTTCTGTCTTTTCCTTAAGAAGCTGTACTGCCAGCACAAATAGCAGAAACTCGTCAAAGACCAGACGTTTTCTTGCAGTAAGCAGTTCCTGCATGTTTTTGGGAAAATGTATCGTACGCACTGCATAATTGTCATCTGCAAGTTGATACCTCTCTCTTATTTCTTCCGGAAGATATTCCCCGTGAAGCGGCCTTGTATCTAATACCTGATGAACCAGCTTTGTGATCGCTTTGTTGGAAAGGCCTTTGGTCAGCCCATATACCGGTTGCATACTGTGAACAATCTCTTCATACGCTGCCGGAGTAAAGATCTCCGGATGCTCCATCTGCAGACGGCCTTTTTTCCGGGAGAGCTTTCCCCTGAAAATAAATACGCTGCCTTTTTTCAGTGTTCCGCGAAGATAAGGTGCATTGAACCATGCAACGGGAAGACGTCCACTGGAATCAGCTACTGTGGTCGTCAGAACCTGTAGATTCCGTACCTGATTAATATAAATGCTGCTTGTTACAGTTGCCCTTATGGAAATTGTCTTATCTTCCTGGGCTGAGGCGATCTCCACAGGCTCTTCGTATACATCATAAGTACGGGGATAATAACGGAGAAGCTCCTCCGTAGTCGTAATACCGATCTTCTGGAAAAGCTTCTCTGTCTTATCACCCACGCCTTTTAATTCACGTAAAGGTGTTTTATCATTCATTTTTTTGTACTCTTTATTCTACAGAAATCAGATAATAGTAGATCGGCTGTCCACCCTGGTTCAGCTCAACCTCGCAATCCGGATACTTCTCAGTCAGAGCATCGGAAAGCGCTTCCGCATCCTCCTCCGTTACATCCTCACCATAATAGATACTGATGATCTCAGACTCCTCATCAACCATCTCCTCTACCATAGCCTCTGCAACCTGAAGACGCTCTTTTCCTACTGCAAGAATACCGGCATCACCGATTCCCATAATATCTCCCTCATGGATCTCTTTATCGTCAATGCGGGTATCGCGTACTGCATAAGTCACCTGACCGGTCTTAACTCTGGAGATCGCATCTGTCATAGAAGCAAGATTCTCCTCACCGTTCTTCTCCGGAACAAAGCTGATCATTGCAGAAATTCCCTGCGGGATCGTCTTGGTCGGTACTACAATGATCTCCTTATCCTCTGTGAGATCTCTGGCCTGGTTCGCTGCAAGGATAATATTTTTATTATTCGGGAAAATATAAATTGTTTTTGCATTTACTTTCTCGATAGCATTGAGCATATCTTCAGTACTCGGATTCATGGTCTGACCGCCCTCGATCAGATAATCCACGCCAAGCTCGCGGAAGATCTCGGAAAGTCCGGCTCCTACAGATACGGAAATAAATCCATAATCCTTCGGTGGCTCTTTCGCCTTCTCAGCCTGCTCCTTCGCAAGTTTCTCAGCATCCTTGATAAGCTTCTCCTGATGCTCCTCACGCATATTGTCAATCTTCATACGGGAAAGCTGTCCGTATGTGAGTGCGCGCTCAAAAGCCTGTCCCGGATGGTTGGTGTGTACATGCACTTTTACGATCTCATCGTCTGCTACAAGTACAATGGAATCACCGATGGAATCCAGGAATTCACGGAAACGGTTGACTTCCTCCTGCGGAAGCGGTTTCTCCAGGAGAATGATAAACTCTGTGCAATATCCGAATTTAATATCCGCCTCAGCCTGCGGGGAAATCTTTGTAATCTTCGGCGCGGCAGATGCTTCAAACTGGGAATAATCTACTTCTTTACCATGAAAACCGTCAATAGCGCCGCGGAAAACCTCCAGAAGTCCCTGACCACCGGAATCCACAACACCGGCTTCTTTCAGTACAGGAAGCATCTCCGGTGTTCTGGCAAGAGTCTCCTCAGCATGTTTGAAAATACCATCAAAAAACTCTTCCAGATCTGCTGCCTCGTCAGCAAGCTCATTAGCCTTGTCTGCTGCTGCTCTGGCAACAGTAAGGATGGTTCCTTCTTTTGGTTTCATTACAGCTTTATACGCTGTCTCAACGCCACGTTCCATAGCTGCGGCAATCGCCGGTGCATCCAGATCTGACAGTTTACGAACTCCCCGTGTAAATCCACGCAGAAGCTGTGACAGGATAACACCTGAGTTACCTCTGGCACCACGAAGGGAACCGGAAGAAATCGCTTTCGCCAGTGTCTCCATATCCGGATCAGCAAGAGCTCCTACCTCAGAAGCGGCAGACATGATGGTAAGCGTCATGTTCGTTCCCGTATCCCCGTCAGGTACGGGAAACACATTCAGTTCATTGATCCATTCTTTCTTCGCTTCCAGGTTCTTGGCTCCGGCCAGAAACATCCTGGAAAGTATTTTAGCATCTATGGTTTTGTTATTCACCACAAGTTCCTCCTCTAAAACTAATCTATAGCGCGTACGCCCTCAACCATAATGTTGATCTTCTCGATCTCCATTCCTGTAAAGGCTTCGACTTTATATTTCACATTGTTGACAAGATTGTCTGCAATCGTGCTGATATTCACGCCATATGCTACAATGACATGGAAATTCAGTCGGATCTTATTATCATCGGTGATCTTGACACTGATTCCATGTTTCAGGCTGTCAATACGCAAAAGCTTGACCAGTCCGTCCTTCATACTGATAGCTGCCATTCCTATAATACCAAAGCACTCTACTGCCACACTGCCGGCATAGGTTGCAATGACATCCGTATCAATTACGATCTGACCCAATCCGGAATTTATACGTCCATTCATATGGTTACCTCCAATGTTTCATTTTGTATATAAAAATATTATACCCTTTTTTTGTTAATTACGCAATGATAGAGTTCAACTTGTTTCAGCGTTTCTTCCACTCTTTGTCGTAAAACCATGTTATATAAGGAATTTTTCATAAATTTTCTTTTTTTGCTTGCAAAAGATCAATTCTTCTGTTAGAATGGTGAATGTTGATAAAAGGAGGTGCTATTCATGGCTAAATGTGCAATCTGCGATAAAGGAGCTCATTTCGGAAACAATGTGAGTCATTCCCATAGAAGATCCAACAAAATGTGGAAATCCAACGTTAAATCCGTCAGAGTAAAAACAACTGCCGGCGGAGCAAAGAAAATGTATGTATGTACTTCTTGTTTAAGATCCGGAAAAGTTGAAAGAGCATAAGTAGTATCGTATGCCCCCGTATAGTGCGGGGGCTGTTTTTTTGCATTTTTTATTTTTCTGAAACATTGTGGAATAATTTTTCGTAAAAAAAGCGGAAAACCTGCTCTCCCGCAAGCTCTCCGCCTATCTGCAAAACATATGGTATCCACACAGCAGGCACGCTACCGCTATGCCGATCACGATCAGATTCTCTGTGATCAGAATTCCCAGAACCATTCCCACACCGATAAAGAACAGCATAAATCCTGCCAGTCTTCCCATGCTCTTCTGCCTGCCACTGCATTCTTATTACAGTATATGCAAAAAAGCAGCTAAATCATTCCACAGTCTCCTCATCAGAATCACTGTTTCCTCCCGGTGCAAAACGGTTCACAAAATCCGGAACCATGTCCAGAACCTTGGTAAGACCATCCTGATTCTTCACATTTACAAGCTTGGTCGTTCCATTCTGGATCACAAGCACTGCACACGGAGACATCTTACCTGCAAGACCGCCGCCTCCGTTATTTTTCTTATCTCCCTCAAAAGCTCCGGCACCGACACCGAAAGATACATCTACCAGAGGAAGAATAATGGTATCCCCCACATGGATCGCATCACCAACAACTGTTTTGGCTGACACAAATCCGTCCATTCCTTTAAATAATGAATTCACGGTATCCTTGAAATTATTCTCTTTCTCCATGATTTACCTCCTTATGTCTCCATCGGTGGATGACGTATTTGATATTTTTATTAAAATAAAGTTCTGCTGCCATCTTCAGAAGTATAACTCCATAAATCCGGCCTTTCAGCATAACCTCTCCTTCCAGTACATTCTCGCCGTCAAAGAGAGGATTAACTGCTATTGCATTTTTATGGAAAGGAATCGTCATACCCATAACCGCCAGCACAGTTCCTGTTATTGCAGGATCTTCACTTCCGAACGTGATCTTACCGGTAAGCCTGGTTGGCAGAATATGATGCAAAAGCTTCTTTGCATCTTTCCATACAAAAAAGATTGCCTCCCTGGTGCGAGGATGATCAATAAATTCTTTATACCAATTTATCTTACCACAGAATTTTTTGATTGTTAACCGGATATTCTGAATTTTTTCGAATATTCGGGACGGTATTCCCAAAGCCTTCCTGATCACAGTACCAAAACCTGAAACTGCTTTTTTTATTCTTCCCGCTATTTCAAAAATTAAGCTTATAAACCGGTTCTCTTTCTGATTCTCCAGATCAGAATCTGAAATGTTTTCATCCATTTTCTCAGTCTGCACTGTTTTCTGAACATACGGTTTCTGAACTTCTGTTCTGTTATCATCTTCTGACTTGGATATATCGAATGTTATATTTTTTTCCGGCTCTGTATCCTTCTGCGAATCTCGAGATATTCCTTTTGGCTTATCAGTCTCATCTATGATCCGTACCGATGGCTTCTGACTCTCTTCTTTCTTATTTTTTTGTTTCTTATTCCCGGATCGGGATCTCTTTTTTTCTGATTCCCCGGTTGTGAAAGAATGTGGCTTTTTCTTCTTTCTGTGAAACAGCTTTTTTATCCTGGAAAAGGAAATCCCCAGAATATAAAATTCAAACTCCGGAGTTCCATTTCGAAAAAAAGCCTTCACAGCAATCCCGTGAAAAAGCCAGCTGACTTCACCGAAAGCCTCAATCTCTTTAATTCCCACTGCCCGTTCTTTCTCCGCTCTGGCTCTGTACCTCACAGGACAGAACAAAAGCAGCAGCAGAACCAGAAAGATCAAGCCTGCAATTATCCCCAGAAGAATCAGTATAAATTTTATTATCAGCCATAATATATGCAACATCTGTTCACCTGTTCTCCAGATATTCTCTTATTTTTAAATTGCCTGTCTCTCTGTAGACCTGCTCAATGATATCCTGCACCATCTGGACAGCCCCGTCCTTTCCCTTTGCAATTCCTACAATCGGAGGGCAGATTGCTCTGGCTCCCCGCTGCGTCAGGACTGCCGTGGAAAGAATCTCCAGAATGTTTCCGGGATTATCGGACAATGTGACTACATAAATCCCCGGAACATATTTCCCGACAATGATCCTCGCCCTGGTTCTTCCGGGATCTTTTATCGTTTCATCAACATAATAATTCCGTATCCATTTCAGCATTCTGCAGTCACCTCCCGTCCAGTTAATGTCAAACAGGGCTGCGTACTAAACACAGCCCTGTTCGGTTCCTAAAAATACTTCTGCTGTTTCGCCCAGATACCCTCACTTCGCATCTCCAGATATTCCTGATACGCCTGTTCCACGATATGCTTCTCGTTGGAAAAACGAAGAAGATGATAGATCTCGTGAAACTTGTAATATCCGGAATCTACGAAATATTCCTCTCGCTGGGGTTTGCTATGATAATTATCAGCTATCATGAGGTACCAGTGTACCTCTTTCATTACCACATCCTCCGGAACAGTAAAATTATACTGACTCTTGCCGATATACTTCACAATAGAAGCTCTCACACCAGCTTCTTCTCTTACTTCACGTAAAGCAGTCTGTTCAAAAGTCTCGCCTTTTTCTACGGTTCCTTTGGGAAGCACCCATCCTTCATAACGGTTCCTGTAGGATTTATACAATGCCAGGATCTTACCCCGATGAATTACCACACCGCCACAGCTTGTTGCTTCTATCATATTGCAATCCTCCTGTAATGCGTGTGTCTTTTGCACTGACTACAGTATACCTCTTTTGGGGCTTATAGGCAAGGGTAAAGAGCTATATACTATCGCAAATTTCCAAACTTAATCAAAATAATATGCATCAAATACATCTGCCGCAACAGGTACTGCTGCCTCACTTCCTGTTCCGCCGTTTTCTACAATCACTGCAATTGCAATATCCGGATCATCCACATTGGAATATCCTACAAACCAGGAATGGCTCGAGCCATTTTCGTCAAACTCCGCAGAACCGGTTTTTCCGGCTACTGTATATCCACGGCCATTCAGAGCAGATGCAGTACCATTCTCTACTACATTTTTCATCAGCTTTCCGAGAATATTTGCCTCATTGCTGGTCATCGGACGTTTATACTCGGATTTCTCCGTTTCGCTGACTGTATCGCCGGAGTTATTTACGATCTTATCAATCATAGTCGGTTTCATCAGTACACCATCATTGGCGATCGCACTGGTGATCAACGCCATGTGCATAGGAGAAACCAGTGTGTTTCCCTGTCCAATAGAAGTCTGCATTACCAACGGGTTAGGTGAATTCTTATCCAGGCTGAAACGGCTGGTCTTGTAGGAATTCAAAGGCAGCGCTTTATTAAAAAGCAGATCCTCTGCTGTACTTCTGAGAGAATCACCTCCAAGGCTCAGTCCCATATCAGCAAATGCACAGTTACAGGAATGTGCAAATGCAGAGTAGAAATCCTCCTGACCATGAACCGTGCCATTATAACACTGAATCGTATGGTCATCCACCGTGATACTTCCCTGACAGAGATAAGAATATCCCTCCAGAGATCCTTTCTGTCGGAAATAATCCAGCGCCGTTACGATCTTAAATGTAGATCCGGGAGGATAAGCACCATTCGTTGCACGGTTCAGAAGACTACTGTTATTCTCATCATTAATAAGGGAATCCCAGTTCTCAGCAATGGTATTCGGGTCAAAATCCGGCTTACTTACCATCGCCAGAATCCTTCCTGTGGAAGGCTCTATCACAACAACCGCTCCCCTTCTGTCACCAAGAGAATTATAAGCTGTCGTCTGAAGATCCGCACTCAGACTGGATATTACCGTATCTCCCTGATTTTTTTTGCCAAGAAATTCATTCTTCATCTGCTCCAGGAAAAAGGAATGAGACGTCAGAAGCTGAAAATTCGCTTCCGACTCCAGTCCACTCTTTCCATTAGTATCATAACCCACGGCATGAGCAAAAATATTGGCATACGGATAAGATCTCTGCTCCGTACCGTCCTCAGACACATTGGTCTGTGCCAGGATCTCTCCATCAGAAGACTGAATACTTCCACGAACAACACGGTCCGAAAAAGTGTCCTGTCTGGTATTGTACGGGCTGTTGATAAAATCATCACTTTTTACTGCATCAAAATAAATAAGATAACCGATCAGACTGACAAAAATCAGTATAAAGAAAGCGGATACAAATGTATACGGTCGGTTCCTGCGTCTACGGTGTCTGGCGACTTCCCGGTCTCGCAGACGCTGTTCTCTTTCCTCTTCTTTCAAACGTTTCTTTTCGCTGCGTCTCAATATCTTCGTCCTCATCTTCCCTCAGAATATACAGTCCCTGAATAATAGCAAGCATCAGGATGGTACACATGACAGAGCTTCCTCCATAACTCACAAGCGGAAGGGTAACACCTGTCATAGGAATAAACTTCGTTGCACCGCCAATTGTCAGGAATACCTGAAAAGCATATTCTGTTCCAAGCCCCAGTGCAATCAGCTTATAAAACGGGTTACGGATTTTCAGCGCAATGGTAACGATCATCAGGAAAAAGCTGGTACATACCAGAATCAGGCAAATTGCAAAAATACCGCCCAGTTCCTCACAGATTGCGCTGAAAATAAAGTCATTCTTTACAACCGGAATCTTTTCCGGTGAGCCCTGGCAAAGTCCCATTCCAAACCAGCCTCCGGTTCCGATTGCAAACAGTGACTGCACAATCTGATAACCTTCATTCTGGTAAACGGCCATAGGATCTCTCCAGGCACTGACTCTCTGACGCACATGCCCGAAAAGATGATACGCGATCACTGCTCCAACACATCCGCCGCCAAGTCCCAGCAGCATATATCCGGGATTCCTGGTTGCCACATAGATCAACACAAGATATGTGACAAAAAAGATCACCGCGCTTCCAAGGTCTCTGGAAAGAACCAGGATACCCACATGAAGCGCTGCAACAACTGTTGCCAGTACAACCTTACGGAAATCTACTCTTCCGCAGAGAATGGATGCCATAAAAAATACAAACGTGATCTTGATCACCTCAGAGGGCTGAATTCCCATCAAGGAAAGTTTCGCGCCATAACTTGTTCTGGCCAGAACAAGAACTGCTGCCAGAAGCACGATACCGATTCCCGCATAGACCCATGTAAGATCCTTGAGAAATTTCATCTTCCTTATCATAACCGGGATTACCAGCGCCACTGCGCTTCCCACTGCCACGATCAGAAGCTGCTTATTGGCAGATGGAAGTGACAATCGGCACAGCATGATGAATCCCACGCTCAGAAGCATGCACATGTTATTCAGAAGCAGAAGTGAAGCTTCTTTATAAATGATCCTGTATAAGATCTGGATCGCCGCAAAAAAGATCATCATCTCTATATAGAACAGGATGACCTTAAAATCCATGCTCTTTAAATAGATCACAAGAAATGCTGTGAAATCGATAAAAAAGATCATGGTCAGCTGCTGATGAAGCAGCTCATTTTTTTCCTCCTCATCCTGTCTCCACACCATGTAAAAGCAGTGAAAGGTGTAGACGATCATCAACGTGAGGATCACATACTTAGATAATTCTGTAATTACATTAATCATACACTTTTACTCGGCTCCTCTTTTAAAATGGCCTTTTGTATACCTGCGACCGGATGGTTTGCCTTTTCCCTGATAAATGCTTCGGAATTCGCATAGAACTGCCCTCGCCTCTTTTGGACTCTCAATAGTAAATGCAAGACGAAGAGACTGAAGATTCAGCTTCTCCACCCGTTCTTTCTCTCCTGGAAGACCATACGGTATACTGTTATAGATAATATTATAACAATATCTGGCTTTTTCCGGACAGGCGCCATCCCACGGGGTACAACAGCATTTCACCGGAAATTCATTGTTATAACGATCTTTCAGGTAAAGTGTTTCCCCTTTTCCTGTACAGCCAAAAAGGTTCTTACGAACGCACTGAGCTGAAAGCATCAGCGGAATATATCCATACAGCAGCATTTCCGAAGAATGGTTATCCCTGTGACGCAACTCACCTTCGTTTAGCTCCAGCGGAACTGTGTTTCTCAGAATTCCTTCTTTATTCCAGAATTCTTCCGCCTGGTCATTCCAGGTATACATAGACGCATCCAGTACACACCTGTCGCCATAACCCAGCTTTTTTAATACTGCATAGGACTCCAGGCTTCGTACCAGAAATCCCTTCATCCCCCGCTTCAGCCATTTCTCTGCAGCCCGGATCCATTTCTCAGGCATTTCTCCACGGTGAATATGCGGTGTAGACAGATATAACTCTTTTCTGGCTGCAAGCTCCGGCGAAAAACACTTCATCATGGTATCAAACGGCAGATAAAATCCTGTAATTCCTGTTTCTTCCAGAAGAGCCTCTGCAAGCTCCGTCCGCTCACAGGATACATACAAAGGAAGATTATCCTCTCTTTCATTGGCTACGGTCTTCTTGTTCCCCTTCTCGGCTTTCTTCTTCGCTGGTTCTCTTCGTCCATTCTCAAGCAATGTCTCTCTCAACTGTGCAAGTGCATCTCTTCGAACTTCATTGAGTACCTTCACCGGAACAAAAATCCTTCCATTAATCTCAATATCCAGTTTTTCCCACTGAAATTCCGTATTTCCAAGTTTCTCCATCTGCTGGCGGATCCGCGCTTCTTCCATCGGCTGATTTTTCGCAAACTGCACTTCTCCACCCATGGCTGTCACTGTCCTGTCCCCACAGGTTATTTCCAGTATAACAGGACTTTCTGGAGAAAGTATTAAATTCCCGTGAATTTTTTCTTTTATTTTTCTGATTTCCGGCTGAATACTGCCCGATTTCTTCTCATTGGCAAAAGCCATCATCTCCGGTCCGCGGTACATATCATAATAACCGGTGCACGAACCGCCCCTGCTGAAAAGATCCAGAAGATACCTGCGGTCTGCATCCTGAACCTTATATTCTTTTTCGCTGAGATAAAGATCCAGATATTTTCGATATACAGATGTAACTCCGGCAGTATATCCCGGCTGTTTCATACGTCCCTCAATCTTCAATGACATCACACCCGCATCCAGAATATCCGGAAGAATATCCAGAGTACAGATATCCTTAAGACTCAATGCACAAAAATCTTTGTCCCCTTTATATTTACGGTGATCCAAAGTTGCGCTGTACGGAAGCCTGCAGGGCTGTGCACAACGCCCCCTGTTTCCGCTCCTTCCTCCGAAAATACTACTCATCAGACACTGACCGGAATAACTGTAGCACAGAGCACCATGAATAAATGTCTCTATTTCCAGAGGACTTGCTTTATGCATACACGCAAGTTCTTCCAACGAAAGTTCCCTTGCAGGAACTACACGGGTAGCTCCCTTCTCTTCCAGGAATTTCATGCCTTCGGGACCGGTCACTGTCATCTGGGTACTGGCATGAATATCCAGATCCGGAAAATTATGCCGGATAAAATCAAACACTCCCAGATCCTGAACAATCACCGCATCCAGTCCTGCTTCATAATACGGTGCCAGATAGTCAAACAGCTGCTCTTCCAGTTCCCGGTTCTTCAGAAGAGTATTCACTGTAAGATACAGTTTACGCCCATGTATATGCGCTGTCTCAATGGCCGTTATCAGCTCCTCCTGCGTAAAATTCCTCGCATAAGCCCTGGCTCCAAATGCCGGTCCTCCCACATAGACTGCATCTGCACCAGCTCCTATGGCAGCCTCAAAGCTTTCATATGAGCCTGCCGGCGAAAGCAGCTCAGTTATCATCTTTTTCAAAGTATTTCCTCATCTCCTGTCTGTTAAACCATTCCATAGAAAACAAAAGAGGATTACCGAAGCAATCCCCCATTCTTATTTAAGCAATTCGTCAAGTTCTTTCTCAAGCTCCTTCACCTTACCATCCAGAAGATTCTTCTGATCCAGAGCTTCCTGTTCTGCCTTCTTAGCTTCCTCGATCTGCATTTTCAGAGAGATCAGCTCATGCTTCAGGTCATACATTTCCTGATCCTTCTGCTGAAGATCCTGTTCAAAAATCTCCGCCTGTTTCTTCGCCTTGAAATAATCATCTGTAATATTCAGACTGAGAAGTGTATGCTTGGTCTCCATGGCCTGTCTGGAATATCCCGGCATCTGGCTCAGTTCACTGATCTTATTATTCATATAGGCTGCAACTTTCTGGAAATACTCTTCAGACTCATATCCGCCAAGAGTAATGATCTTTCCGTCAATGACAACCTGTGCTGTATTCTTTACCGCCATTCGTAAAGCCTCCTGAATTCATCTGCTGCTGTTCACTCACACAGCAACATTCCTATCTGTTACCAGCCTCACAGCTCGCAACTATTTTTATTATAACTGATTCCGACGAAAATGTATAGAAGTTTTTCCACTATTTACAACTATTTTGTCGATGATTCAGGTCTTGGATACCCCAGATGGGTATATGCCAGCACAGAGGCCATCCTTCCGCGAGGTGTTCTGTTCAGAAAACCGGTCTGCAGAAGATACGGTTCATAAACATCCTCCAGAGTTCCCGCATCTTCTCCGATAGAAGCAGCAAGCGTCTCAAGTCCCACAGGTCCGCCCTGGAAATTCAGAATCAGCGTCTGCAGAATACGCCTGTCTGTCTTATCCAGCCCATACTGATCTACTTCCAGAAGATCCAGTGCAAAACACGCTACATCATAAGTGATCACACCATTATATTTCACCTGGGCAAAATCCCTCACACGCTTCAGAAGGCGATTGGCCAGACGGGGAGTTCCCCTGGAACGCTTGGCAATCTCCGCTGCTCCCTTAGGTTCAATATCTACTCCAAGAACCTGTGCAGATCTGAGAATAATCGTAGTCAGTTCTTTCTGATTATAAAATTCCAGTCTCTGCGTCACTCCAAAACGGTCTCGAAGCGGCGCTGAAAGAAGACCTGCCCGTGTCGTCGCACCGACAAGCGTAAATTTAGGCAGATCCAGACGGATCGAACGTGCAGATGCTCCCTTACCGATCATAATATCAATGGCAAAGTCCTCCATTGCAGGATAAAGCACCTCTTCTACCTGACGATTCAGTCTGTGGATCTCGTCCACAAACAGAACATCTCCCTCCTGGAGATTGTTCAGGATTGCTGCCATCTCTCCCGGCTTCTCAATCGCCGGTCCTGAGGTAACTTTCATATGTGTACCCATCTCATTGGCTATAATCGCGGAAAGCGTTGTCTTTCCAAGCCCTGGAGGTCCATAAAAAAGCACATGATCCAGAGAATCATGGCGTTGCTTGGCCGCTTCAATATAGATTTTCAAAGTATCCTTGGTTTTCTGCTGACCGATATACTCTTCCAGACTCTGAGGACGTAAATTCCCCTCCAGGGAAAAATCCTCCTCTGTCACGTCTGTTGTAATGATCCTGTTCTCCATTCGTCATGCTCCGTTCTAAAAACTTGAAATATATCAGAAATTCTTCAATGCCGCGCGTAAGATTGCTTCCACATCATCTGCCGGAACGTCCTCCGGAACTTTGCGGACTGCGCGAAGTGCATCTGCCGAACTGTATCCCAGTGCAACCAGTGCTTCCACTGCCTCCTGACGGCTGTCACGAAGGTCTGCCGCCCCTGCAATCGCTTCCTCCTGCTGATGGGCAAGCTTCATCTCAAAAGCATCCTCCAGTTTCAGCTTGTCTTTCAGCTCCAGAATCATTTTCTGGGCAGTTTTTTTGCCGATGCCGGGGGCTTTTGAAATAGTCTTGACATCATCGGAAAGCACAGCAAATCTCAGTTCATCTGCACTGATTCCCGAAAGAATACCAAGAGCCCCCTTCGGACCTACACCATTCACCCCGATGAGAAGCTTAAACATACTGAGGTCATCCCTGGAAAAAAATCCATATAACTGCAGGATATCCTCTCTCACATAAAGAAATGTATATATTTTTTTCTCTTCGCCTGTGTGGATCTTACCAAGATCCTGACCGGTCATATAGATCTCATAGCCAATGCCGCCATTCTCCAGCACAAGGCTGTTTTCATCAATATCTGTTATTTTACCCTTTACAAAAGAAATCAAAGTCAACTCACCTCTCCCGGAAACAACTGAACATCTGTTTCCCATATGGATGAAATAGTAACATAGTTTTAAAGAAAAATCAACCCGGAATACACGCTTCCGGGCTGATCTGATACTTCAAATATAATTCTGTTCTTACTGGTTCAGGAACTCCTGATCTTCGAAATAGTTGATGCGCATAGAGGAACGCACATCGTAAAGTGTTGCAGCAGCCTTCTCTCTGGCAACCTCTGTGCCAGCCTTCAGGATATCAAATACATCCTCTGTACGCTGCTCCCACATTTTTCTTCTCTCACGGATCGGTCCAAGCTCTGCCTGCATAACATTGTTCAGGAATTTCTTCACCTTCACATCGCCAAGACCACCTCTCTGATAATGAGCTTTAAGCTCATCAAGATTCTGGTACTCCGGAAGAAATTCTGCGAAATGCTCCGGACGGCTGAATGCATCCAGATAAATAAATACCGGATTCCCCTCTACACGACCAGGATCCTGGACACGGAGGTGATTCGGATCTGTAAACATGGACATGATCTTTTTCTTAACAACATCTTCTTCATCAGAAAGATAAATACAGTTGCCAAGAGATTTACTCATTTTAGCCTTGCCGTCAATTCCGGGCAGACGTAAGCATGCCTTGTTGGAAGAAAGAACAATCTCAGGCTCAGTCAGTGTCTCACCGTAAACAGAATTAAACTTATGAACGATCTCCTTACACTGCTCAAGCATCGGCAGCTGATCCTCACCTACTGGTACATGTGTTGCACGGAATGCTGTGATATCTGCTGCCTGGCTGATCGGATAACAGAAAAATCCGACCGGAATACTTGCTTCAAAATTACGTTGCTTGATCTCGGACTTTACAGTAGGGTTACGCTGTACACGTGCAACAGTAACCAGATTCATATAATAAAAAGTAAGCTCTGTAAGCTCCGGCACCATAGACTGAATGAAAATATTGGATTTCTCAGGATCCAGTCCGCATGCCAGGTAATCCAGGGCAACCTGCAGAATGTTCTGGCGCACCTTCTCCGGATGCTCTGCATTATCTGTAAGTGCCTGTGCATCTGCGATCATAATATAAATTTCGTCATATAAGCCGGAATTCTGCAGCTTCACACGCTCTGCCAGTGATCCAACATAATGGCCTACATGAAGGCGTCCCGTCGGACGGTCGCCCGTTAAAATAATCTTGCTCATGAATTGTTCTCCTTGAAGTATACTGAATATTTATATCTTATTATAGCCCCTGTTAATACACTGGTCAAATATTTTTAACTGGAAACGGTAATTATTTCATCCCGAATATCTTTTTAACAAATTTAATTCTTGACAGAATCCATGCTCCGCCAAGATCCAGTATGAATTTTCCGACAATAATACTCGGAAGCTGATATTTGGTGCTTATACCATATCCCGCTGTCATCTCCCACCACTTCAACAAGTTAAGTTCCGTTATATGTATACACAATATAAAAATACTGTATTTTCCAAAAAAAGCTATTATTTTTGCGATCACACCCATTTTCCATTCAACAATCCGTGAAAACATCAGTACACAGGCACAGGCGCAGACAGATCCGAAGATATCTATGATTCCTCTTCCAAAATCACAGTTTACCAGCCAGAAAGACTGAAACTGTCTTATGAAAGAAATCCATACCCCCAGAGCAAAAAAAGCACAGAAAATTCTGGTTTCCTCTGAAATCTTTTTTAATTTTTCTTCTGACTGACGGAACAGATATCCTATGTACATAAATAACGTTGCACATGCTCCCGCCTGAATACTCAGTGGAAACCAGAACCACTTTTTTAATTCACGTCCCAGAATAAACAGGCCGATAATAAATACAATTCTGATTAATTTATGAAACTTTAAAGAAACCCTCAGAAAAATACTTCCCCAGAAAGTTGCCCACAAAAACCAGATAGCGCCTATTCCTCTGATATAAAAAGGAGTCGTATAGGTGTCACCTGCTCCATACAGGGCGGCACATAACCATTCGGAAAAAGCGATCTTTGCATTTCCCTCACCCATTCCTTCCAGCGTCCCCAGAATTATGATCACCGCACTTGTAATAAAATACGGGACAATAAGCGTTCGTACCTTATTTTTAATAAAATCATTCGTCGAACGATTACTGTTCGTAAAATATCCTGTGATCAGAAAAAAAATAGGGACGTGAAATGTAAACACCACCTTATTAACAGACGCAAGTCCCAGATGTCCGAGAATAATACATATGATTCCGATTCCTTTCGCAACATCTACATATTCTAACCGTCTTTTTTTAGCTTCCATTTCGTTTGATCCAATTCTAAAAAAACAGCCCTGCAATATCCAAAACTGATATCGCAAAGCTGTTTTTTACCCAGGTGGGATTATTTTGCTGTGTCTGCCTTAGCATCTGCAATAACTGTAAAGTAGCACAGATCCTCTAATGCAACTTTGATTGTTTTGTTCTTTTTATCAATGCTGATCGGCTCAACAATTGTCCACTCTTTTGTTTCCTTGTTGTAGCATAACAGCTGAACATTCTCAAGATCATCTGTAAGGCTTGGAACAGCGATCTCTACTTCATATTTGCCATCTGCATTCTTAACAGCTTTAACCTGATCAAGAACCTTGAACTGTGTAAATCCTGTTACAAAATCTTTACCGTCAAGTTTCTCAACAACTTCCTCGATTGCTGCTTTCAGAGTCTCATTTTTCTCGTCTGCTGCAAGAGCTTTCAGAACATCTGTAAACTCTGCCACATCCATCTTGCCCTCTCCTACTTTCTGGAAAGCATCTGCTACTGCCGGAACATCAGCCTCGAGTTCCTTGAATTCCTCAGTCTCCTGAATCTTCTGGATAACCTCATAGATCTTAGACTGCTCCTGGCTTACCGTAATGTTCTTAGTACGGCTTCCGTCTGCGCTGACACAAAATGCAGACCCCACACTGAGAACTGCTGCTAACGCAAGTGCCATGAATTTCTTTGCCATTTTCATAATGCACCTCTCCTTTTGAGTAAAAAAATATTTAGATAACAGTACTCATTATACTATTAATCCCTTAGATATAATAATAAAACAAATCGAAAAAAATATCAATCTATTTTCTCATAAAACATGGAAATAATCATTTCTGACAATTTATCTTCATCAATATGATATTCATCAAAATTTGCTCCCTGGGTTCCCTCTCCCGGAACTGTCTGCGTATCATCAATTCCATTCTGTGATGCAGCAAGAAGCTTTGCAAAAACATCATTTCCCATACTGGTAACTGTGTAATCCCTGATACACTCATAAAGATCCGCCACAAAGCCGGCATTTTTCCCGGCCTGTTCCTGACATTTCTTCAGAAGAGCCTGGAGATATGTTTTCTGCCGTTCCTGCCTTACAAGAGCGCTCTGGCTCTTATCTGTATCACGGTAACGGACAAACTGTTCTGCGTTCTCACCGATCAGGGTCACAACAGCGCCCTTCTTAAGCTCCGAATTCACAGCTTCCAGACTGTCATCCGGAACTGTAATCTCCACTCCACCGGCAAAATCCGTCAAAGTCGAAATTCCATCCATATTCATGGAACAATATCCCTGAATCGGAATACCATTCAGCATATTGGACACTGCTGTTTTCATCAGTTCACAGCTTTTCTGTTTTCCATCGCCATAAGCATACTGAATATTGATATGATCCGTTGTCATTCCAAGACTTTTTCCGGCCGGATTAAAAACCTCGATCCTTGTCATGGAATCTCTGGGAATAAACAAAACCTTCAATTTTTCTGTAGCCCTGTCCATAGAAACCAGAAAAATAGCATCCGCCTGCCCTGCATCTTCCTGGGATTCATATGTATCTACTGCATCTCTTGAATCAATTCCCATGAACAGATAATTGCTCAGATGATCATTATACTTATAAGTACTTCCCTGATACTGCACAGTATTCTTATCTTCCTGCGGCTGTGCTGCTTCCACATGACCGGAATCTTTCGTTTTCGAAGCAGCTTCTGTCTGACTCCTAAAATAATATCCACCACCCAGAATCGCGGCTAGAATAATAGCCACAATCAGTAAAGTCAGATATATTTTTCTCTGATGTGCAGCTCTTCTTCCCGAGTTTTTCATCTTTATTCCTTCAGTCTTATAAAATTCTGTTATTTTTTACTTATATAACCCAGATCTTCCAGTTTCTGTAAAACAGCCTCTGCCATCGCCTGCTGCGCTTCCTTTGTAGAAGCAGGCTGCGGTGTTACGGAAGCAAGACTGATATAATGCTCTCCCCATTTCTGGCTGAGCACCTTATCCAGATCATCAGAACTTACTGTACCATCCATCGGCCGCGTACCCACTACAATAAAATCATCTTTATTCTGGAAAGTATTCAGAATATTTTCCTGCTGTTCTGTAAGTTCTGCCGGATCATGATTCCATCCGCCGTAATATCCCATAAATATCACAGGCACACAATCCATATCATTTCGGTTTGTCTCTTCCTCTGTCAGATCACGGATTCCGGTCTCTGTCACATTCAGCTGTGCACCATTCGCCGCCTGCTGATGTTTTGTAATATATCCCTGGATTATATCATCACTGACTCCTGCCATTTTCATCATGGAAAGAGTTCCGCCACCCTGAAGGGTCTTATTGATTACTGTAAGATCACTGTATCCCTTCTCTGTAAGAAGCTTCTGAAGAACCGCCATATAAGAATAAGTATCAGAATCTGTGCCATTGATCAGGTCATCACCCCAGCATACGATGCCGGAATGTTCTTTGGCTGTATCATCTTCTGTGGCAGCTGTCTCTTCACTGTCTGTCGTTTCTTTTTTTTCAGAATCTGCACTTTTATCTGATTTTGCTGAATCCTCTTTGTTTTTTGAACTGTCAGCAGCATCTTTTTCTGCTTTTGAATTATCTTTTGTCTCAGTGGAATCATCCTCTGCTGCATCCTCTTTTTCCAGTTCAGCTGCATGTTCCTTCACAGCTTCATAATCCTCGATTCCCTTCTGCTCACTTCCTGCAAGTTCTTCCAGACGCTGTGCTTCTTTTTTCTCTGATTCATGACTCATAACAAAAATTGCACCAAGAACTCCTATCAGTAAAATGCAGATGATCGCCAACAGTATATTCATTTTTGTACTGTTTCTTTTATTTCCGTTCACATTTTCCCAGCTTTCTTTTTATTATTTGTTATTTTCTTCTGCACGGCGATAATACTCTCCGTAATGCTTATAATAAGAAGAATAATACTTATCCGCTTTCGTATCAATCTTGTTCATAACTGCTCCAAGAATCTGGCAACCGCTTCTCTCAAGCTGCGAAAGTGCCTTCTGAGCATCCTTATAACGCACATTACCAGGCTCGATCAAAAAGATAGCACCATCACAATGTCTGCCGATCACAGCTGCATCAATAACCGTTCCGATAGGCGGTGTATCAATTAATATGTAGCTGTAGTACTCTCTGACTTTCTTCAAAAACAGCTGAAAAATATTCTCACTGAGCAGTCCGGACGGATTAGGTGCGGACGGACCGCCAAATATGATATCCATATTTTCATAGTTTGTCTCATAAATGATATCGTTAATATTAACCTGTCCGCTTAAGAACTGGGAAAGTCCCTTTACCTCTTCTTCCACGCCAAGACGTCCTGCATAAGCAGTTTTTCTGATATCTGCATCCAGAAGAAGAACTTTTTTTCCGATACTTCCAAGCTCCTGGGCGAGACTCAGAACAACATCACTCTTTCCCTCGTTCGGAAAACAGCTTGTGATCAAGATTGTCTTAATACTCTGACCGGACAGCTGGATATTGGTACGCAGTGTTTTAATAGCTTCATTATAATAATAATTTGATTTACGTTTATCCGTTAATGTGATTTTCTTCATTGATCAGATTCCTCCATTTGAATTAGCGATGACTTTTTTTCTTATTCTTTTTATTTTTTACATTAACAAAGTCTTTTCTGTCAGGAATCTTGGCAAGAACAGAAACTCCCAGATATTTCTCAATATCCTCCTCTGTCTTGATCGTATCATCCATTACTGCAAGAATCACAACGATCGCTGCACATGCCACAAATCCCAGAAGGAAACCAATCTCTGCGTTCTTCTTTACACTAGGGGATGTTCTGACTGTTGCAATCTTACCAACTTCGATGATCTTAGGCGGGATAACTTCCATCTTATCGCCTATGTAAGAAGAAGAAACACTGGCCACTTCATCTACAATCTCTTTTGCAAGAGCTGAATCCGAATTATTTACTGTGATCTCAAGAATACGGGTATCAGTCGGATTGTTGATCGTGATCGTTTTTTTCAGATCCTCTGCTGTCATATCCAGTTTCAGATTTTCAATGACCTGCTCCAGAACCGGCGTACTTGTGATCAATACCGTGTAATCACTGGTCAGACTCGCACCCAGCTGCAGATCGGCCAGGGAAGTCAGCGTAGTTTCTTTGGAAAGAACCAACATACTGGACGTAGAACTGTAAATAGGAGTCATCATAAACTGTGTATACGCTCCTGTCCCACACCCGCCTATCAGAGCTACCATCAGGATCAGCAAAATCTTCTTCTTCAGAGCCTTAAAAATCTCTCTTAAATCAATTTCCACTTCATCATCATTGACATCTGCTACAGCTGCTGCAGATATTTTGCCGTTTTCTAATTTACTGTTCAAATTGTTCGCCATTGTTATTTCCTTTTCCTTCTTGATATAATGTAGTATTCTGTCACTGATGGTCTTTTACAGTAACATATTTTCATAAACCGCATATATTTTATCGTAGGATAGTCTAAAAGTCAATTATATGATTCAGTTTTTGTCGAATCAGTTTGTAAACTTGTTACTTTCCAATATTAACTTGACTTAACAGTAACCAGAATTGAACTGAAATTGAACTATTGTTGGTAAACTACTTTTACTGTGCTATAATATAAAAGAAATTGGAGGTGAAAAAAATGGCATCTATTCAATCTGCAAAAAGCTATATGAACCTAATGGCAGAAGCGCTACAGATGTTGATAATAAGGGACATAAAATGGAGGCACTTTCAGAACTCAAAAAATGGTCTACGATACTTATTCATATTCCGAATTTTCATCGTATCGCAATCGTAATATGTGCAGAATTTTTAGCTGACCAGAAGCGTATCCAACAATTTATATGCGGAAGTTTAGGTGCAACGCTCCTGATAGTTCCTTCCTATTCCAGAGGTGAACAGGATTTTATCAATACTTTGCCAGCTTTAAAAACTTATGGAACTACTATTGTGTGGGGAAACTGCTGCGGAGCCGTCTCTTCTGTAGAAAAAGCCATTGGCGGCTGCGGAATTGCAGGCACCACTGAGACTATTACTTTTGGCAGTAAATGTTGTTGTGGTTTTTCATGTAAAAGCATAAAAGCCTGCGTTTTTAAAATAAATATTCCTCTGGATTTTGAAGTTTCAAAAACCCAAAATTCTTTTCAGGATGAATTTGTGATTCATAATATTCAAAAAAATATTTGAATAAGTTATTATTAAAAAATTTCATAATTACTAATACCCAAATAAGGAGGAGGATCTTATGCGTAAAGAAATCTGGATGCATGCACAAACAAATTTACTAGAAACTCTGGAAAAACATGAGTACGTAACCCTGACCCAATATGCATCCGATAATAAAGAACACATTATGGATGTATGGTACAATTCCGACAGTTCTTCATTTGCCCAAACAGTCCGTTATGGAAATTCACAATTGAAACATTTTGAACATTATTTACAAAAAACTTCAAAAGACAACGCCGTTTTTCAACTCGGCAGCTTAATGGGAGTTATACAAACTCTTAAAGAATTTTTCCACGCAAAGGAAGAAGAAAATTTAAATGCCCAAATTTATCAAAAACAGATCTCCTCAACTAAGCATCTTAAAGATATTATTTTATTATTAGAAGCTCATGGAATTATGACTCATTCAGAGATATGTCAGAATTTAGGATTAAAAGAATCTACTCTATCAGAGATAATGAAAAAGTCAGCTTCTACAAATCTGATACTTTCTACCAAAGCAGGTAAATATAAATTGTATCGATTAAGTGATAACGGCAGGCATCTAAGCCGCCAGCTGAGAACTTCTTCACCAGACACGCCTGATAAAGAAACACTATTAAGACTGCTGAGCTATTATTTAAAAATTCCACAGTCTAAAGATTCTTCTTTTGAAGATAAAGTAAAAGAGCTACTGGTATCTCATGATATTGAAAATCCAAATGTTAAAATTACCTGCAACGATACCATTAAGATTAAATATAATGATAATAGCAGAATTCAACAGGAAGAATTCAAAGTTATGGGATTTCCATTAAATCAGGAAAAAAGTAGTAATAATATAAAAACATTCATAATTCAAAAGCTCAAATTTGATAACGATATTTTAGATGATATAGATAATAATTCTTATTATAAAAAAGCGAAAGGATTTTAATATATGAAAAATATAGAAAATTTAATTCACGAGAAATGTATAAATGCAACTGGAAATATTTATGATATATATTATGCTTTATACACGGATTTCCTATCAGAAGATAAAACAAATGATTTCCCTTCTATTCTGCAAAAATTATTAGAAGAAGTGTCACAGCATGAATTTGAAGATGATAATAACTCTAAATATATCAGCAAAGAAGATATTGAAGAAACTCAGCATCATTATCTGGAATTATTAAGTGCATATGTTCATAGTATCATTCTTGATAATTTATCAGAGTCGGAATTTTATTCCAAACTTTATAACATTGTATTTCAATCGGATCTATTTCCGCAAAACAAAATATCCCAGGCAATCATGCTTTATTTTTTAGCGGAAAAAATTCCCGGAATTCCATATTTTCAAGCAGTAAATTTACTAAAAATGCCCTCTGATGAATATAAAGCTGCTATCCAACGTCTGAATCCTCAAATCAGAAAAATCATAAATATCTATAATAGAAGATTTTCAACCCGTACGGAAGAAGCTTCTCAAATATATGAAATAATGGATTCCTTGGAAAACAAGAATGACAAAATCGTCCTTCTTGCCATATACACCAATATTATCCAACAAAATATCCGTGGTAAATAATAAATAATCCCCAAAAAATCCAACAGGTGCTGACCGAACCCCAACTTCCGGCAGCACCTGTTTTTATTTATACACAAATCATTAGAAAGCATGTTTCAGCTTTCTACACTCATACTTTCTTCAGCTTCATGATTTTGAATATATTTACTATAATCTATCTCATTTTTCAATGCAATATATTTATCATAAACGAGAGAAAATACGCTATCTTACCTATCTCCTTGAAAAGCTTCCTGGTAATAGGCTGAGTGATGATGAATTAGAACTTCTGGCATCGTGGAACGAGGCCGTCAAAGCGGAGATTGAACATCGTGCAAGTGAATCAAATCAATCATATATGAATTGTCAAGGTGCTCCGGCTGCTAAAAAGTAGTCGGGGATTTGAGAGTATGAAACTTTTTCATACATGAGAGGCTCCCGATTGTTTACATCATAGCCAACCGCATAATTGAATATCGGAAGTCCTGCATCCACCTTTGCTGCTCCGAATTCCACTATGTCTATATCTCCGGCCTGACAGTTCTTATTTGTTGAATCATACGATATATAAATGCGTTCGCGTTTGCATCTGTCCGCATTCCACTGATCCAGAAAATCCTGCCTCTGGTCTTCTTTTATTGACCTCAGAAAATCTGAAATAAATGAATCACTGTAACATTTCATATCCGCAGTAAAAAGCGGGTGATTGTAAGCATAATCAGGATAATACTGTGCAGCATTCCCTTCTGTAATAATGGAATAGGCTGCCAGGTCAAGCATGATCCCGGCTGCTTTTGCCCCAAATGAATCCTGCAGTTTTGCATCCAGTTCAAGATCTTTTGCAGCTTTATCTATGATCATATATGCTCCTGTCTTCAAACAGCTGCTCCTGCATGAAACTGTTTTTTCCTCGGGCTGCTCAACCTCCGGAAAATATTTCCTGAAATTTTCATTAGGTCTCATTTTATTTTCATCTTCCGGTAAAACTTTACCGATGGTAACCCTTTTTACATTTGTATACTGTTTGGACGGATCGTACTCACGGCTGTACTCATAATAAACATAACGCGCCTGACCTTTGGTTCGAAATGTGATTTTTCCTTTTACATCAGGTATGTCAACAACATAATCCAGATACATGAACATCCCTCTTCTTTATAGTTGTATTTACGACTAAATATAGTATAGCATAAAACCTGCATTTCTGTAACAACAAAACGCAGGTTTTTCCTTATTTTTCAGTATTTTCAGGGTCTTCTCAATCCGCATGATTTACTTGAGTTGTACTTTATTATGGAAGTTCACAATATTTGTCAATCATAAAATATCTTCTTTCATCATATATATAGCTGCCACAAATAAAAGCTGCCACTTTGCGATCTATCAACCGCTTAAACGACAGCTTTCTGTACAGCCATATATTTATTTTGAATTTCTCTTTCCTTTTCTGACTCTGATCCTGCGGATCATCCTTCGGATCAAAAATACCACAAGCACAATAATGACGATAAAGCTCAGACAAATACCTGCGATCATTGCCGAAAACCTATTCGGCTGCTTCACCAGATCAATGATATTTCTGCTGTCCTCCACAACCTTACGTCCATGTGTCATCTCATAATATTCCGGCACATTGGCAATTCCATCACCATCCGTATCCTCAAAGGACTGCATATATCTTGCGATCGCATCCCAGGCCTTTAATTCCCTGTCACCTTCCATGATCGCCTGATCTTCCAGATTTTCAATAGGATTTCCATCCCTGTCCTTCGGTTCAAGAGACAGCAGTCCATAGGACATTTTCATCACAGATCCAAGCATCTGGCCGGTATACAGATCTGTTACAACATGATACAGCTTATCATCCCGGATCTCGATCCGTTCTCCGTCTGCCCTGGTGAGATAACAATCTGTCACCTTATTCAGGATCATCCTATGGGGATTATATGCAAAATTCAATCCACTGCAATATAACCTTGCCGTTGTCATAAAATCCGAAACAGAAGCGTCCACCTCTGCTGCCAGCTTCAGCTCCTTTCCGGTCAGATATGCACTGATCAGCGGATATCCGGCAACACCATCCTTTCCAATTCCCAGTGAAAAGGAATTAAAAACATCCTCTACTGTAATATCTCCCTTTGTATACGTGTCCCGCACAGTTCCGCTTGGAACAACGGCTACATCAACCGGATCACCATCATAATACCCGGAATTCTCCACTGCATATATGTACGCATCGGACATGATATCACCAAGATTCAGCTCTTCATGCTTCGTTCCCATTTCTTCCAGACTATTGAATTCGACATCATTCTCAGCAAGAACCTCTTCCCTTGTATAACCAAAATCGGCAAGATAATTCTTATCCACCGTATCCATCAGGGCATCGATCCGTTCCTGTGTCGCCTGATCCGGTTTTATCTCCTCAGAAACAGGAATCAGCTCATAGGATGTCAGCTCCCACCGTCCGTCCTGCTTCTGTGTCATGGAAAGTGAGCCCAGATTTCTTCCGTATTCGCCACAAGATACAATATATGTGTTTCCATGCCGGATTGCCTCTTTCAGCTCAGAGTGCGTATGTCCGCTGATGATCAGATCGATATCCGGCACCTCTTTTGCAAGGATCTCGTCCTCCGATTTGTTTTCATCCTCCCAGGTTCCTCCATGGGACACACAGGCGATCATATCCACTTTTTCGTTTTTTCTGATCTCTTCTACTGTCTGTTTTACGGCCTCAACCGTATCCTTAAATTTTAATTCACAGGTTGGTGCACATTCCAGAGCATCCTTGCCGAACACCCCGACTACTGCTGCCTTTACATCTCCTTTTTGAACTACCACATAATCCTTCACACCGTAGGTTTCAAATGCCGACCGGATCTGCTTCTGACCATCGCTTAGTCCATCCTTCTCCATGCTGTCCCAGTCCACGTTGCATACCACCAGTGCCGGCACTGTCTCACCGGAATTCTTAGCAGCCTCCAGCATATTTGCCAGTCCCTCTGAGCGATAATCATATTCATGATTCCCCAGGGTTGTCACATCATACCCCAGATATCCCAGCATTCGAAGCTCTGCCGCCTCCGTATCGTATACGGTCTGAATCAGGGTTCCCATGGAAAAATCACCGCCATCCAGCACCAGGGTATCCGGATCTTCCTGCTTCTTTTCATTGATCAGGGTTTTGATCCTTGCAAATCCACCAACCTTTTTTTGCTCTCCATCTACGATGGTTGAAAAGCTGTTCAAATGCGAATGTGTATCATGGCTGAACAAAACATCAATCCGTTTTGTCTCTGCCGCTTCCACCGGAACATTCCATGTAAGAGGAAGCAGCAATGCGACAATAAGCGTGATCACCAGAAGCCTTGCTGAAACTTTCTTCCGTGTTTTCATAACCTTCTCCTTTTATATATAGTTTTCTTATGCCTTTTTACAAAACCATCAATAATGTTCCCACACCGATCAAAATACATCCCATCATCAATTTTGCTGTGAATTTCTCATGCAGAAAAACAAATGCCAGTACCAGTGTGATCACAACACTCAGCTTGTCTATCGGCACAACCTTCGATGCATCTCCTATCTGCAAGGCACGATAATAGCATAACCACGAAGCACCCGTTGCCAGACCTGAAAGTATCAGAAACAGCCAGCTTTTTTTGCTGATCATGGTGATCCCTCCCTGTGTGTTTGTGAGAAAAACCATTCCCCACGCCATAACAAGCACCACCATCGTTCGAATCGCTGTTGCAAGATTCGAATTAACACCTGCAATACCTATCTTAGCCAGTATGGAGGTCAACGCCGAAAATACAGCAGACAGCAAAGCAAACACAAACCACATAGTAACTCCCCCTTAAATATAAGATTTTTCTTAACTATCCCAATACAAGTCCATCATATCATTTCCCCTCTGATATGTCACTATTTACAGTTTCCTCCGACGTATATTCTTCTATTTCTGTCTTTGTCACCTGTTTGATATGCTTTTTTTGCAAACGCAGATATACGAATTCCCGAAAAATAGTATAAAACACGGACAACAGCGGAATGAAAACAAGCATACCTACAATTCCCATAAGATTTCCACCGATTGTAACTGCTGCAAGAACCCAGATCGATGGAAGCCCTACAGATTCACCCACAACATGAGGATAGATGAGATTTCCCTCGATCTGCTGCAGCACCAGAAATACTATAATAAATAAAATCGCCTGTTCCGGACTTACCATAAAGATCAAAAAGCATCCCACTGCACAACCGATGAAGGCCCCGAAAATTGGGATCAATGCTGTAAACGCAATCAAAACTCCGATCAAAAGTGCATATGGCATCCTCAAAATACTCAGTATAATAACAAACATACAGCCAAGGATCACAGCTTCCAGACACTGACCTGCCAGAAAACTTGCAAATGTCCGATAAGTCAGAGAACAGATTTTAAGAAAAGCATCTGCCTTTTGCTTTGGAAGAAAAGCGAAAAATACTTTTCGGATCTGCACATGAAGCTTCTCTTTCTGAAAAAGAACATAGCAGGCAAATGAAAACGCAATAAAAAAGGTTGCCAATCCACTGACTATGGAACCCACTGCTGACATTGTGGTATTCATCATATTTCCTGCACCGTTTCCAAGAAGGCTTATTCCCCACTTGATTGCCTGATCCGGATTAAACTGAACCTGATCTACCAGCTTCATGATTTCCTGGTTATTATGGGAAAAATCACGGATCCAGCTTTGCATCTGTGGAATAAAATCAGCGATGCTCATCATCAGGGTCCCCATTGTCCGCGTAAGCTGTGGAATCACGCCAAACATCACCAGTACAATTACGCCAACTGCAAGTACGATCGTAAGAATCAGACTTATCGGTCTTGTCAGTTTTACGACTATCTTATTTTCTTTTTTAACCTTTCCAAAAATTTTATTTTCCAAAAAGCTCATTGGCACGTTGGTCACAAATGCGATCGCTCCGCCAAGTACAAAGGGAAATATGATCCCCCATATTGCTTTCAGCACATCGAGCACCACATCAAACTTCCACAGGGCAACCACTAGAATTGCTGTAAACACAATAAGCTCCCGGATTATTTTTACAGATATTTTACTTAAATCCATTATCGTTCTCCTTTTTCTTAATTTCTTGAATTCCCCGAAAATTAAAGCAAGCAACTTTAATGCTTCAGATATTTCTCCCTGCCTCTGTTATATAAAAAAGGCTTCATAATATCAATGTTATTTATACAAAACATGATATCATGAAACCTTTGAAGGCTCAAGTGTCAGCTTTTGCGTATTGGATTTCCGGTAAACTTGCTGTCAATTACTATATAATCTCACAATCCCAGACATCCACCGGATTATCCTGAAACACATCTTTTAGTCGCTTATGTACATCATTTTTTGTGATTCCTTTTTTCAGAATCACCTGAAGGAATCCGCCACCTCCGGCACCGCATACCATTCTGGCATCAATCAGATTCTCAATTGACAGAAATATCTGGTCGATCAATGTATTGGTGCTTCCGGCATCCACTTTCCGGCTAAGCTCCCAATGATAATCCAGCAATGCCGCAAACTCATCAATATTTCCACGCTCCAATTCAAAGCGCATCAATGCCGCAACTTTCTGAATCTCATTTAAAGCAAACAAGCTGTCAGGTTCATTCCCAACATAACGTCCAACTACATCTCTGAGCAGATTTCGGGCAAGACGACGCTGACCTGTATAAATCAGACAGAAACGTTCATTTAACTCTCTTTTGGTCTCCGGCTGCAGTTCAATATGCTCTACTTTGATTTGCTGATCCAGCCCAGGTTTACTGGTGATATATTTAACGCCGTTTGTCACACCGCCAACCTGATCCTGCCAGCCGCCTCCTGTGGACATAATCTGCTCCATAACAAGAACATGAGCATAAAGATCTGCCTCTGTATAAGCAATTCCCATAAATTCAAAGACTGCCTTTACACATGCTGCTGAAAGAATGGAAGAAGTTCCAAGTCCGCTTCCCTTAGGCACATTGGTTACTTCTGAATGCATCTCAAAACCGCCACCTAAACGAGTAAGGATCTCATCCAGATTTCCGCCTTCTGATGGGATGATTCCACAGGCAAGAAGACACGCTTTCTGCAATGCAAAAGAATCATATGGATCTCCTGTTTTCTGAAGTTCCTCAATGGAGTCAAATTCACCATGTGAATATTACGGTGCGGCAGGTTCTTCCGCAATTATCCGTTTTTGCCTTTTTATATTATCGGAAATATAGTATA
>OLNJ01000063.1_pt1 | contig 104117 bp, 96 predicted proteins | sample 1672191 | NCBI WGS metagenome assembly OLNJ01 (sample SAMEA3136657, study PRJEB25190) | human gut metagenome | biome: human gut; feature: human-associated habitat; material: faeces | place: Austria | collected 2013
AATACTCGTTAACAACATGCAACTTAAATTCTGAGCTATATTTAGCCATAGAAAAACACCCCTAACATTAGATTTTTAAGTCTAACATTTGGGGTGCACTACAGTGTTTAACATTCTTGTCCCTTTTTTAAGGCTTTAAAACGTTTAGGTAAATCTGTTTGAAAAAGATGTCTCTCTTTTGTAATCGGATGAGTAAAGCTTAGTTCATAGCTATGTAAGAGATGTCCCTCTTCTAGCTCTAACGCGAATTCATCATACAGTGTATCCCCAACTAAGGGATGACCTAAATAATTCATATGGACCCGAATTTGATGTGTTCGTCCTGTTTCAAGTTCACACTCGACAAGCGTCGATTTTTCCCATACTTCAAGCACCTGATAATGGGTAATTGAATCATCACCATCTGCACGAACACAACGTCGCACATTTCCTTCGGATTCTCTTGCAATCGGCGCATGAACAGTCCCTGAATTTTTTTCCATCACTCCCTTGACAAGCGTATAATACTTGCGCTTAATCTGCTTCACATCTTTCGTTAGCAAATGGTGAATGTGGCGGTACTTAGCGACCATTAAAAGCCCGGACGTATCACGGTCTAACCGATTGACAAAGTGAATCGTCGAGGCAATCTCATGCTCATTGTAATAATGAATGAGAGCGTTGGCGAGCGTTTTTTCTGGGTGACGTAAAGAGGGTATCGTTGGAATGCCTGCTGGTTTGTTGATGACCAGTAAATACTCGTCTTCGTACACTACATCAAGCGGCATCTCATACGGAGTCAGCCCTGTACTTCTCTCTTCTTCAGGAAATGTAATCACTAAGACATCTCCCTCTTTTAAAAGATAGCGAACATTTTGATGCTCACCATTCACTTCCATATTTCCACCACGATGTTTCGTCGCAACAATGGCTTTTTTAGAAATGTCTTGTTTTTTCAAAAAATTAAGCAGTAAGGTTTGATCATCTGCTGCTTTGATTTCATAGGTTAATGTTAAACTCATAGATTCCACCTTAACTTTTAATTCTGATAGATAAGTCCAGATAAATTTTATCAAGACTTTTTAATATCTGCCCCAATATTGAAAGGTCCTTTCAAAACATTTCAATTTTTCTATAGAAAATGATCTTTTACACGTCCCCAAAATGGTACATCATGACGTTTAATAAATTTGACGTTACGATCAGAAAGCGTCACTTTAACACGATTAATATGCTTATAAGTGGCATACAAATGATCTCTTGTAATTGTAATATCCTCAAAGTTTTCTGACTCTAAGATGACCATTTGTTCTTTTGGAATAATCAACGGTGATCCAATCGTACGATACACATTATTATTAATTGATCCAATCTCTGTCATTTGAAAAGCAGATAAACTCGGATATAAAATAGCTCCCCCTAATGATTTATTATAGGCGGTACTTCCGGTTGGTGTTGAAAGACAGAGACCAGTCCCTCTAAATGATTCAAAAAACAAATCACCAATCGTGACGTTAAAGTGTTGAGTTCGAAACGCATTTAAGATCGTCATCTCATTAAACGCATATAACTGATGACAGTCCCTTTCATCATAGCAGAGTTTAATTGACAGTAATGGGTATTCACTAATTTTTTGTGCATCTTGATGGATAAAGGTAATTAAATCATCTAATTCTGTTGGCAGCCAGTCCGTGTAATATCCAAGGTGCCCCGTATGAATTCCAATAAATTTAACTGTTTCAATTAAGTATAAATAATGATGGACGGCATGTAAAACCGTTCCATCTCCACCAATGGTAAAGACGATATCTGGATACTCATCATCTATTTCAACCGAAGCAGCTTGAAGCCTTTTTAAAAGCTGTGCTTTTACTTCTTGAGAATTTTCGCGTTCATTTGCGTAAATCGAAACTTTCATATTAGTCACCTTTTTGTTGTTTAATTACATAGTCTTCATTCACATTGACAAGACTTGTGGGTGGTTCAATAATACGGTATTCATCTGTTTTTCGTTTTTCAAATGTTTTCTGTGCTTCAGCGATTTCATCGCGAATCTCTGACATTTGTCGATCAAGCCATCCAGCTGCTTCAGCCGCTTGTTTTAAGCGATCTTTAATTTGATCTGGAATTTGACCATCGTATTTATAGTTTAAAGAATGCTCAATACTTGCCCAGAAATTCATCGCAAGCGTTCGAATTTGGAACTCAACTAATACTTTTTTCATCCCATCAATGGTTTCTAGATGATAGTAAGCATGAATGTGATACGAGCGATAACCGCTGTCGCGTTGATTTAAAATGTAATCTCTCGTTTCTACAATTTCAAGATCGTGACGTTTTGTCAATAAATCGACGACCATGTAAATATCTTCGACAAACTGACAGTTAATTCGAATTCCCGCAATATCATACACTTCATCTATTGCATTAATAGATAACCCCATTCGTTCAAGCTTATCTAAAATACTTGAGATAGTTTTAACCCTCCCATCGACAAATTCAATGGGTGAATGGAGCCCTTTTGTTTTATATTGTTGCCTAATTCCCCTTAAATTGATTTTTAATTCTTGTAATGCTAATTCATAAGGCTCAAAAAAACTTAACCAATCCATTAAACATTCACCTCTAATTCCTCTCTTTTACGTTTACTTTCAAATGGTTTTCATATACTTTTTTTCAAGTTAGTGACAATTATAACTATCTATTATTGATTATAACACGAGGATACGTCATAATAAAATATAGAGGTGATTTTAATGGCAACAAATCTTGAAATTGAGTTCAAGAATATGCTAACTGAACAAGAATATCAACAACTTTTAAATAAGTTTTCGATTAACGAAGAACAACTGTGGACGCAAAAAAATGTGTACTTTGATACGCCGACAGGACAGTTAAAAAAACTTGAAGCGGCTCTTCGTATCCGTGTTAAAAACAGTACTTATGAATTAACCTTAAAAACAAAACAAGCCGTCGGTTTACTTGAAACGAATCAAATGATTACCAAACAAGATTATCAAGCTTTAAAATACGATAAAGTTTTAGTGAAAGGTCCCGTGTATGAGGCCTTACAATCTTTATCCGTTGATGTTAATCATCTTCTAGTCATCACTGACTTAACAACCAAACGTGCTGAAGTGCCATATAAAGAAGGTCTTCTTGTGTTAGATAAGAGCTTTTACTCTGATGTGATTGACTATGAATTAGAATATGAAGTCACTGACTATGAAGTGGGATTACGTCATTTCAATGACCTTTTAAAACAATATCATATCCCAACGCGTGAAACTGAAAATAAAATTAAACGTGCAACCAATGCGATGAATAAAAAGAAAAACTAGCCTAAGGCTAGTTTTTTTGTTTTAATAAATTGCCAACTTTTCTATCCTCTTCTAACACTTCTTCTAACTGATGATAAACACGGGGATACTTTAACACTTCATAATACCCCTTGTGATTGGATATAATCTGTAAACGAGCTAAAATCAAAAGATAAGCCTTCAAAGCTTTAATGGCATATTGATCAATTTTTAAGTGATAGTGACCTTTTAATCTATTAACTAAATCCGTCAGGTTAAAAAAACTTCCAATCTCTTTCGACATAATGAAACCAATTAAGACATACGCTTGCCAAATAAAAAGTGGTTTGGTAAATCCCTGATGATTCGCAATGGGCCATCCAACTTCAGATGGCATAAGCGAGAGTGTTAGACGATGCCCATAGCAAAGTCTAACCAACTCTCTTTCACTTTTGATGTATTGTTGCCATTTAATACATCTAAATTCTTTTTTTATCGCTAACCATTGTGTTAAATTAACACCTTCACACGCTTCTTGATCATTTAGCAAATCGGTCATCTGTAAATTTTTTAAATATACTCGATTTGCCTGTGCTTTAACCTCTTTTGGGTTAAGCCAAATAATTTGATTAAAGAGAGTAACTTCTTCGGTCATAATATTTAGATGAATCAGTGGATGATGTTTATTTAAAGCCATGACTTTATTTATTAAATAGGTTTGAGGCTTTTCCTTCAAATCTCCAATAAAAACCCATAGGACCTCAATTCCTTTTGAACGATAGTCTTGAACTCGCGATTCAAACAAGCTTTGACTTATAGCACTTTTTTGAATTTCAATAACATAAGCTTGATGATTCCATTCAAAATAAAGATCGGCAATTCGTAAGATATCTTGAAATCTTTTTTCAATCCTGATAGAGGTTGCCCCTTGACGTTCTAGGTACGAGGCAAGTAAAAATTTTGAAATTCTATGCTCCTCACTTTCAGATTCAGAACATTGATATTCACATGGCACTTTATGAGCAAAATGAGCTCTTTTTTTCATCCCATACTTTAATATCATGTCCCCCTCGCAATGTGGGCATATGTAAGGTAAGTGGTTTTGATGCTTTTGTATAATTTCGTTTCGACTAAGTCCTGTTAAATCAATGAGTTGATTGTTTAATTTTGCTGTTAACATGTTATCACCTAACATGATATACGCTTATTTTAACGATTATCTTTTTCAAGAAGCAGTATTTTGCTCATTTAAAACTTCTTCAAGTCCTCTAATCATCTCATCCATGATATCTAAAAATTGAATATCACCTTGTGCGGCATAGCCCATTAGTTGTTTAACTTTTTCATTCAAATTGGTCGGATAAATATCGCAACTATCTTCCATGATTTGAATAAGACGCTTTTCCCCCGGATGATAAACTTCATTTATCGCAAAAATGATATCAAAATAACTCGCTAAAAACTTGCTGACTCTTGGTGGAATACTCAACGTGTCTTGGCGAATAATCGCTTGTTCAAGTTGATGATAATAAGAAGAGAAACTATCTTTTAATAGAGGAAAATTTAAATCAATAATATTTTCCTTTAGTTGCTTGGGATAAGTAGTTGCGTACTTTTCATACAACGCTTTTAGGCGTCCCCCTTTATCAAACAAAATGGTGGAATCCATAAAATTACGAATAAAACACGTCGTATAGCCTACCTTTGCTACATGACGTTCCATTACATCATATAATTCCTGCTCAAGTTCTGACAAAATAATAAACGAAACCGTAATCTCAACTGGAAAATCACTCAAGAGAAAATGATCACTTGTGACGAAGGATGGATAATTCATCTCTATTTTTGTCGCATATTTTAAAATTATTTGTCGTCTTTTTTCTTCCGTCAAAGGATTTACTAAATAAACATCTAAATTAATATCCGATAAATCATCTTGTAAACTTGCTGCTTTAGAACCAGCCATCGTTAAACCAACAACTTCTCCTAATTCAGAATAGTCGGCAACAAGTCGATGCAGTATTTCATTTAAATTAATCATCTCTTCCCCTCCATCACTTTGATTTAGATACCCTGACATCTCTTAACATTCATTTTGTTTCTTATAAAAAAACAACTAGTTTCAAGTAGCTGTTTGGATTATTAGTCATTGTAAGAACTCAATTCATTCTATTCTTTATTCCTACTCTTTATGTCCATTTTTGTTTTTTTGCATAAAAAAAAAACAGTATTGAAGTAGAATGCTACTTCAATACTGTTTTACTTAACTTCTGTTTGTTCAATAAAATTATCACTTAACGCACGTTCTAATGCTTTGACATATGAACAATTACAGTTATCACAATTATTACAATACATGACATTGCGTAACTCACGCGGTAAGAAACAACGAATTTCTTCATCGTTATATCCAATTTGAAGACGATGTTTATCGACAATAATCGGGCGTCTTAAAACACTTGGATTCGCAACGATAAAATCTAATAACTCATTAATTGTCATTTCATCTGCATCTAAATTGTTTTCTTTAAATGCTTTTGAGCGAGTTGAAATAATATCTTCAAAACCATTTTCCGTTTTTTCTAAAATATTTTTTATATCTTCTCTTGTAATCTTTGTGACAAAAAGATTTTTTTCAATATATTTAATCCCGTATTCATCTAGCCATTTTTTAGCTTTACGGCATGAAGAACAACTTGGCGATGTATAAATTTCAATCATTTATTATCCCTCCACGATAGTCAAGCACTATCTTCTCTATTGTACAATACACATTAAAGACTGACAACGTATAATATTTAATATTATTAGTTTTACTCCAGCTAGAACTGTTATACATGTCCTATTTCTACCTATTTGTCAAATGATATGATTTATTTCTTTAAAATTGTATCGAACTCATAAGGAAAATACAAGTAAAATATAAAAAATAAATTTAGTTATAAAATAATAAATATTGTTAATCCACATCAAACAACATTTTTCCCAGATAAATACAATTCAACGAACTAAAAAAGGATACATCGATTGTTCTAGATAAGTTTTTCACATTTAGAAAACTTTTACTTTACCTAGCAATTGCCTGTGGCAATCTACGCTTCAACTACTAGATTCATCCACAAAACATCGGATTTCTTCCTTTATATCCAAACAGTTGAGAAAAGTTCAGAGCTCGTTTTACTCGCTACTTAACCTCCGAATCTAATGTCCATCCTTTTATCATGATGCGTTAAAACTCCTTAAAAGGGGCACCATCTACTAATGGCTTGAAGACTAAGTCTGATTATAAAATGATGACGCTTTTCCCGTTTGTATATAGTAAAAAGATGTATCTAATTCGATACATCTTTTTATGATTAAGTTATCGTTCGTTTTGCCAAGTTTTAATTTCTTCAGCTGTTCCAAGGACAAAGTGTCCAGGACTAACTTCTGTCCACTCTCCTGCATAGTAATCCACTTTAGATTTATCATAGACAATACGTTGACGATTACGTTCATAATTTGGATCTGGTAAAGGAATTGCTGATAATAATGAACGAGTATAGGGATGAATCGCACGCTCATAAATATCTTCTGCACTTCCAAGTTCAACTAAGCGTCCTAAGTGCATAACACCAATACGGTCTGAAATATATTTAACCATTGATAGGTCATGCGCAATAAATAAATACGTTAATCCAAATTCTTTTTTAAGCAAGTTCATTAAGTTAACAACCTGTGCTTGAATTGAAACGTCAAGCGCTGAAATTGGCTCATCCGCAATAATAAACTCTGGATTTGTCACTAAGGCACGAGCAATCCCAATACGTTGACGTTGCCCACCTGAAAATTCATGAGGATAACGTCCAGCATGATCTTTACTTAATCCAACTGCTTCTAAAATTCGATAAACTTTTTCTTCACGTTCTTGTTTTGTTTTAGCTAATTTATGAATGTCAATTCCCTCGGCAATAATGTCGATCACACGCATACGAGGATTTAAACATGCCATTGGATCCTGAAAAATCATTTGCATTTTTTGACATACTTCAGCTTTCTCAGCTTTCGATAATTTTTTTGCAATGTTTTTTCCTTTAAAGATAACTTCTCCAGCTGTTGGTTGATATAAACGAATAATACTACGTCCAGTTGTTGATTTTCCTGAACCTGATTCTCCAACTAAACCAAATGTTTCACCTTTATAAATTTTAAATGAAATATCATCAATGGCTTTAACTGTGATATGACGATTAATTTTAAAATACTGTTTTAAATTTTTAACTTCTAATAAAACTTCACGTTCTTGATTACTCATGATCATATCCCCCTTTAGCACGAAGACGTAAAACAGCAGCTGGTGGTGTTACTTTAGGAGCTTGTTCATGTAATAACCAAGTTGCTGCATAATGAGTATCACTTACTTTAAACATGGGTGGTTGTTCCTCAAAATCAATCTTTAAAGCATACTCACTACGAAGTGCAAAAGCATCTCCCTTTGGCGGCGTTAAAAGGTTAGGAGGTGTTCCTGGAATGGCGTATAATAACTCCTCTTTTGTATCTAAATCAGGCATTGACGCCAATAATCCCCAAGTATATGGGTGACAAGAATTATAGAAAATTTCATCACTAGTTCCAATTTCACAAACACGTCCTGCATACATAACAGCGACACGGTCTGCTACATTCGCCACCACTCCTAAGTCGTGCGTGATGAAAATAACAGCAACATTTGTTTTAGCTTGAATTTCTTTAATCAATTCTAAAATCTGTGCTTGGATGGTTACATCAAGAGCTGTGGTTGGCTCATCACAGATTAAAATACGAGGATTACATGCTAAGGCAACTGCAATAACGATACGTTGACGCATCCCTCCTGAGAATTGATGAGGATATTGCTTCATACGCTTGTCTGCATCACTAATTCCAACTAAACTAATTAATTCTTCTGCACGTTTTTTTGCCTCTGCTTTCGAACATTTTTGATGTTTAATAATCGGTTCCATGATTTGTTTTCCAATCGTCATCGTTGGATTTAATGACGTCATTGGATCTTGGAATACCATGGCAATCTCTTTACCACGAACTTGATGATATTCACGCTCTGTTAATTTGGCTAAATCAATTTGTTCCCCTGATTCTTTTGTATATAAGATCGATCCATCTGTTACTTTACCATTTTCAGCAAGAATCCCCATAATGGCTTTTGATGCAACTGATTTCCCTGATCCTGATTCTCCAACGATCGCTAGAGTTTCGCCCTCATGTAGAGTAAAACTCACACCACGAACTGCAGAGACAGGACCTGCAAATGTATCGAATGTAATAGTTAAATCTTCAACATCTAAGATTTTCTTCATGTATTCGTCACCGTCCCTTTCTATTTACCGCGTAAACGTGGGTCTAACGCATCGCGAAGACCATTCGCTAATAAGTTAATCGCAAGCATTAAATACACCATAAAGAATGATGGAATAATCATTAAATATGGATAACTTGTCATAACTTTATTACCGTTACTTAATAATACCCCAAGTGATGACATTGGAATTGGAAGACCTAAACCAATGAATGATAACATCGCCTCAGTTGCAATAGCTCCTGGAATCGAGAAAGTTGCCATAACAACTAATTGTCCGATAATATTTGGGAATAGGTGTTTGAAAATAATACGAGTACTACTTGCTCCAAGTGTTGTTGAAGCCATAACGAACTCTTGATCTTTTAATTTTAAATATTGAGCACGAACGACACGAGCAACTGAAATCCATCCTGTTAAACTCATGGCGATAATTAACGTAATAAATGATGCCTGTACATTAGATAATTTTAAATGTAATAAGCTCTCTATCCCATCAATGAATGGATCTCGAATGGTAATAAAGATAATTAAAACAACGGTTGTTGGAATACTTCCCAAAATTTCTGTAATACGCATCATAACGTTATCAATAGCAGTTCCTCCATAGAATCCAGCGATTGATCCGTATAAAATACCAATTGTAAAGTCAATAATTAATGATAAGAATCCAATTAATAAAGAAACTTGAACCCCTGTCCATAAACGAGTCCAAACATCAAAGCCTAACTCATCTGTACCAAAATAGAAGTATAAATGTTCAATATTGTTTTTAACATAGACATTGACTTTAACTTTTAGCATCTGAACACCATATTGGTCAACGCTACTACTAATGAATTCAAATGAATCTAAATCACTGTACGAAGAGTATTCACTCATTAACTCACTAACAGGTACCGTTTCAGTTGTGCTTGACCCCGTTAACTGAATGGTTACTTCTTTATTTTCTCCCTCACCTGTCCATGAAATAATTTGATAATCATATGGATGATATTTAATTCCTAAGGCTTCAACAAACTCAGCTTTTGTTAAAGGTGAATTTAATTTACTAATGTCTTCAGGTAAATTACTTCCGACCATTAATTCTAGGTTTGTTAAGTCTTTTTTCATTGTTCCATCCGCAATTCCAAGTTTTTCAATTCCTGGAATACGAGGCGGTAAATAATTCAAACGACCTTTTTCAATTGCAACGCCAGTCGATTCTTCAATAATGATTGGAGTTTGATCATAACGAACAGCATTTCCATTTGAGTGTTTTGGTCCAATCATTTGTGCTAAGAATGAAACAACAACTAAAAGAATAATCGCATATAAAGAAATAATTGATGGCTTATTTTGGCGTAAACGGCGGAAAGCATCTTGCCAGAAGTTTAAACTTTCTGTCTTGATTTCATCCCCTTTTGCATGATTTAACTGCGCACGCTCAAATAATTCTGGATCAAATTTCTTAGAAATCATTATTTTCCACCTCCTGCAAGACGAATACGAGGGTCAATAATTCCGTATAAAATATCGATAATTAAGATGACAACAACGTATAAGAAACTATAGAAGAAAGCAATTCCAAGTGTTAAGAAATAGTCATTCATTGTAACCGCATCTAACATTAACTTACTTAATCCTGGTACTCCAAAGAATTGTTCAATAACTAAACTTCCTGTCATAATCGAAATTAACATCGGTCCAATAACTGTAATAACCGGAATTAAGGCATTACGTAAAGCATGACGTGTAATGACTTGTGATTTTGTTAATCCTTTTGCACGTGCTAAAAGAATATAATCTGTATTTAATACTTCAATTAATTCACTTCGCATATATCGCATTAATGATGCAATAACTGGTACTGCTAACGATAAGGATGGTAAAATTAATGATTTAAATTCTGCTAAACGTGTTACCCCACGAATTGGGTCGTATGATTGGTAAAGATAAGGTAACCAACCAAGTTTATTACAAATAAAATATTGTAAGAAAGATGCTAAAACGAAGGATGGAATCGAAACCCCTAGTACAGCAATAATCGTAATTAAATGATCCCAAACCGTGTTTCGGTTCATTGCGGCAATGGCTCCAAGGATAATTCCGACTGTTACCCCAACTACTAAGGCAATAGCCCCTGGTTTAATCGTATATGGAATACGAGATAAAACTAAATCCGATACTTCTTGGTTCTGTAACTTGAATGATGTCCCAAAATCTCCTTTTAACACACCTGTCATATAGCGTGTATATTGCACTGGAACTGGATCATTTAATCCGTATTTATTTTCAAGAATTGTCTTTTGTGCATCTGATAACTTTGGATCTTCAAAAGGTCCACCAGGCATCAGCTGTAATAACAGGAAGTTAACCGTTAAAACTAAAAATAGTGTGATGACGATATAACCAATACGTTTAATAATATATTTAAACATATTTTAACTCTCCCCTTTCTTTTTTAAGTTCAATATGTCTCCCACAACTAGCTATCATAATTTTTTGATTCTTATTAAAAAATAGATTTAAAAAGATTAATACGCATTAACTTTTTTTTAAATCTATTTTTTAAGCTAATTGATTTTAAATAAGCATAAGACTAAATGATTAGCCTTATGCTTGCTATTTGCTATTGAATAAATAGAATTTTTCATTTATTCAATAGCTGTTTTCATGTTTTAAAACTTAAAATTTAATTCACTGAGCTAGAATGATGACTTTTTTAAGCGTCATTTTTACTCAGCAATATCTGTCCACTTGAAGAAGTAGTCAGGTCCTACTTGTTGTGGCCAGTAATTTAATAATTTAGGATCGCGTAATCCAACACTTCCTCGTTGATATAAAGGAATGAAGGCTTGATCTTCACCTAATAAGATTTCTTCTGCATCTGCTAATGCTTTAAAACGTGCTTCTAAATCAGTTACTAAATCACCTGTTTTAGCTGCAGCGATTAATGCATCATATTCTTCATTAGAATAACCTAATTTATTTTGACCATTTCCAGTTGTAAACATATCTAAGAATGTCATTGGATCTGCATAATCAGGAGACCATCCAGACCATACCATATGGTAATCACCTGAAGTCGAACGAGCTAACTTTTCAGCAAATGGTAAAACTGATAACTTGATTGTTAAGTTCTCGTCACCTAAATTAGCCTCTAAGTCATTTTTAATAGCTGCCCCAACTTGAGCGGCACTATCACCTTCGAAGATAATGATTTCTAATTCTAATGCTTGTGTAACCCCTGTCGCTTCACGAGCTGCTGCCCATAATTTTGCTGCTTCTTCAGGATTATAAGAGTTGTATCCATTTGCATTTTCTTCATTTACATTACGGAAATCTACACCTTCATAAGCTGTATCTGCTGGTCCGTAAACAAAGTTTTTAGGTACAAAGTAATCTGCTGGTAATGAACCATTTGCGAATACATTGTCTGTGATAAATGCTTTGTTAATTGCCATATTAATCGCTTTACGAGCATCAGTGTTAGCAAGTAATGTTTTCTCAGGAGTCATAGCACCTTTACCGTTGTTAACTTCTAAGTAGAACATTCCAGTGTCCCCATAAGCAACGGCATCTGGACGTGAACCATAAGTTTGAACGTTAGCACCTGATAAACCAATTGATTGGATTGATCCTTCTAAGTATAATCCAACCGCTGTATTGTTATCGATACCTGGTACAACACGGAAATCTACACCATCTAATGCTACATTTTCACTATCCCAGTAGTTAACATTTTTCTCAATGTAGAAACGTTCAGAAATTTTCCAATCTTTAAATACAAATGGACCATTGTAAATAAAGTTATTAACATTTGTACCAAATTTATCTTCAGTTACTTCATTAACGAACGCTTCATTTACTGGATAGAATGAAGGGAATGCCATTAATGATAAGAAGTATGGCGTTGGAGTTTCTAACTCTACTTTTAATGTGTACTCATCAACTGCCGTTACACCTAATGCATCAATTAATTCAGACATATCAGTACGTGCTGCATCAACTGATGCAAAACCTAATGCTAAAATTGCTTCTTCAGCTGAAGCCATTTTCACTTCTAAGTCAGCTTTAGCTTCATCATATTGAGCTTGTGCTGTTTGTGTATCATTATCTTTATAATCGCTTAATTTTAAAGCTTCTAAATCTGATTTATATGTATCGTAAGATACGATTGATTCTGCTAATCCTAAAGCATCATTAGCTCCTTTGATTCCTGCAGTTTGAATCATGAAGTTATATTGAGCACCACTTGTTGGGTCAATTAGTTTTTTCCAAGAATAAACAAAGTCATTTGCTGTTACAGGAGCATAAACTGATCCATCAGCTTTAACCCAATTTGAATCTTCACGTAATTTGAATGTGTAAGTTAAACCGTCTTCAGAGATTTCCCAAGACTCTGCAGCTCCCGGTTCAATTGATCCGTTTTCTCCAAATACTACTAATCCTTCTAAGATATTTCCAAGCATTAAGAATGAAGCTGAATCTGTTGCAGCCCATGGTACTAATGATGGAATGTTAGAAGTTTGTAATAGTTTTAACACTTTTTTAGACGTTGAGTCTGTTGTTTGTGATTGAGTCGTACTCTCAGTACTCGGTGTTTCAGTTGCATTTTTATCAGATGAACATGCAACTAATCCGAAGGCACAGAAAGCAGCAGCAAACACAGTTAATAATTTCTTATTCATGTTACTTCCCCCTTCAATTTTGTTTCCAAAATTGGAATATTTTGTACCATATTTTGATACTTGTTACTATTTTATAATCGACTCCCCCATTTGTAAATCCCTTTTTCTGGTTTGAAAGCGTTATTTGTTAATAAAAAATAAATATACTGTATAAATTCACTAAAAATACCCAAAATATAAGTTTAAATTTTATAAATTAAATAAAAATGTCCTGAGTTATCTTTACTTTCATACACATTACTGTAAATATCTGTTATAATAGTCTAAAAATTTCAGAGGTGATGAGCTATGACACAAAGATATTCAGTATTTTTTAAATCCATTGCATGGATGCTTGGCATAACGACCTTCTTCTTAATGACACAAAGCATCGTGCGTTTTAACATTTTGGGGGAAATTAAAAGTTTATTTAATCATTTTTCAGTAACAGACTTATCGTTAATTTTCAAACAATTTGTTAGCCACTTTTCACTAATCAATATGATTAACACATTATTCCTAGTTGCACTACTATTTTTCTGCATCTACTGCTTTAAATGGATTTTAGATCAAGGTGCTTTCTATACGTTCCAATATTCATGGCAAAAAACAAAACGTTATGTCCTCTTTTTCTTACCAAAATATTGGCCAACGAAAAAAAATATCGATAAACAAAACGACTATGATGAAGAAACGGGTGAAAAAATTTTTCATACCTTCGAAGAATTCTATGAACATAAACAGGCCTCAAAATGGGAAGACATCAATCAACTCCTTCTTTCCTCAATCGTTTTAGTTATTTTTACAACTATCATTTCATTCATGATTATCTAAAATCACCACAAATAGCGTTACAACTCGACAAAACTTTTTGTTTTAGAATAAGTTCAGATAGATTTTCATGTTTGAATAACTCTTTCTTCACATATGTCTTCAAGGATAGGAGACCCAGTATTAAATATTAAATTGATTGACATTAAAGACATTTCTATTTCCATATAAAAAAGGTGAAGCGACATTAATCGCTTCACCTTTTTACTATTTTATTTTTTCAAATTGTCCCATATAAAGTTGATAGTAATCACCTTTTTGTGCAATCAACTGTGCATGCGTTCCTTTTTCAGAAATCTCACCATTTTTAAGTAATAAGATTTCATCCGCATTGACAATCGTTGATAAACGATGGGCAATAATGAAACTTGTTCGATCTTTTAGTAAAGTCTGAATCGCATCTTGAATAAGCTTTTCTGTTTCAATATCAATTGAAGCTGTCGCCTCGTCTAAGATTAAAATGGCTGGATCAGCAATCAAGGCTCTAGCAAATGAAATTAATTGTTTTTGCCCCGTTGATAAACCTGAACCGCCCTCACCAATGACAGTGTCATAACCATCAGCTGACTCCATAATAAACTCATGTGCATTGACAAGTTTTGCTGCTTCAATGATTTCTTCATCTGTTGCATCCAGCTTTCCATAACGAATATTTTCTTTAATACTTCCACTAAATAGTTGTGGCGTTTGTAGCACATATCCTAAATGAGAATGTAGCCATTCTTGAGATCTTTCGCGATAATCGACACCATCAATTAAAATTTGACCACTCGTTGGTTCATAGAAACGGCAAATCAAGTTAACGATCGTACTTTTTCCAGCACCTGTGGGTCCAACAATCGCTACACTGCTACCAGCTTTCACCTTAAGATTCATATGTTCCATTACTGTTTCACCAGATTTATATTTAAATCCAACATCAATCAGTTCAATATCTCCGTGAAGGGGTTCCCAGTTTTCTTTTTTTAGATTTCCAATTTGCCCATATTTTTTGATAACATCAGGTCGATCAATAATATCAGAGTCCGTGTTAATTAATGAGATAACACGCTCAGCTGATGCTTGAGCATCTTGAAAACGAGTTAATAAGTTGGCAAGTGTTCGAATCGGATCATAAAACAACGTTGAGTAAGAAATAAAGATGACTAAATCTCCGTATGACAATTTTCCATTAAACACGTCGAACCCACCTTTATATAAAATCAAGGCAATTCCTACGCTACCAAGAGCCACGATAATTGGATAATAAACTGCATTAATGATTGACGCTCTAACAGAACCATCGCGCATCTCTTTTGTCAAATGACTAAACTCATCTAAGTTATCATCTTCCGTTACTAATGTTTTCGTTGTCACCGCTCCCGTAATTCCCTCATTAAACGCACCCGTAATTTTAGAGTTCATTTTACGAACACGGCGATATTGTTTTAAAATGCGTGTTTGAAAGAAGTAACTCACAAGCGCTAGAATTGGTAACACGGCAATCGTAATAAGTGCTAATTGCCAGTTCATAATAAACATCGCAATCATGACGAAAATCATGACCATAGTTCCCCAAACAGCGTCCGTTAACCCCCAAGATAAAATTCCGCCAATTCGATTTGTATCTGAAGTTAAACGAGACATCAGCCATCCCACAGATGACGTGTCATAAAATGAAAAAGATAACTCCTGTAATTTCTTAAACGCATCTTGACGAATTCGATAACTAATATGTAATTGTAATCGGTCAGATAACATAATAAATGACCAAACAATAAATCCAAATAGCATAATGACAAGTAAATATAAAATTCCAAATCCTTTTAATCCATCTAAATTCCCCGTTAAAACATATTCATCAATCACCATCCCATTTAATTGAGGAATGGTTGTATCTAAAACAGCAAGTGTAATTGCCGTGATGAATAACAAGATGACATCTCGCTTCGCATCACTCATGTATGAGAGGACCTGTTTCCACGTTTTAAAATCGGCCTTTGTATACTCAGCTTCTTCAAACTCTTTCGCCATTATTACACCCCACTTTCTTCATTCATCAAGTTCAGAACTTCAGCTTCTTTTTGATTTTGAATTTCCCAGAAAGTTTGATATAAGCCTTCTTGATGAATAAGTTCTTCATGTGTTCCTCGTTGAATAATGTGTCCCTTATCTAGCACAATAATTTGATCGGCATCTTTTACCGTGCTGACACGATGCGCAATAATAAAAGTCGTCACATCTTTTGATCGCTCATTTAAGGCGCGACGAATTTCAATATCAGTTTCGGTATCGACTGCACTTAATGAATCATCGAAGATTAAAATAGGACATTCATTAATTAAAGCACGTGCAATTCCAACACGTTGTTTTTGTCCCCCTGATAAAGTAACCCCACGCTCTCCAACGATGGTATCATATCCATTTTCAAAATCTTCAATGACGTGATGAACAGATGCCAGTTTGGCAACGGATTGAATTTCATCTTCATGTGCATCTTTTTTAGCAATGGCAATATTTTGTTTAATTGTTTTTGAATATAAGAATAACTCCTGTAAAACAGCCCCAATATGAGCACGCATCCATTTATGATCGATTTTTTTGAGTTCAACGCCATCAATTTTAATTGAACCTTCCGTATAATCATATAAGCGTAACAATAAGTTCATTAGCGTTGTTTTTCCTGAACCTGTTCGCCCAATAATCGCAATAGTCTGACCTTTTTCGACTTTAAAGCTAATATCTTTTAAAATACGGTCATGATCTTCATATTCAAATCCAACGTGATCAAATTCGATAGATCCCGTGATTTGAGGTTTTTGAAGACCTTCTTCAAATTCAATCGGCTCATTTAATACTTCATTAATCCTTTTGACCGATATCGTCGTTTTTCCAAGATCGGTTAACACGCGTCCAAGTTGTCGAACCGGCCAAATAATCATCGATTCATACGAGATAAAGGCTTGGAGTGTTCCGAGGGTAATGTCACCTTTAATGGTAATATACGCTCCGTAGATAATGACGACAGCAATTTGTAAGAAACTTAAAAAGTCTGAACTTGACCAAAAGAGTGCATTTAGTTTGGTCATGACGTAGCTTTTCTCTTTTAACTCTTGATTACGTTTTTCAAATTGTTCAATTTCATATTCTTGGTTGCAGTAAGCTCTGACCACTCGAACCCCCGTTAAGTTTTCTTGTAACGTCGTTGAAAGTCTCGCTTCCGATTCATCGGCTTCTTTAAATGATTGCTTTACTTTTTTAAAGAAGATAAAGCAAAATCCAAATAAAACTGGCGTTAAGCAGACACTGACTAACGCAAACTTGACATTTAAAGATAACATAAACGAGAAGATAATAATAAAAATTAAAACGGCATATCCCATCTCCACAAGTTGAGAGGATAAAAATAGGCGTATCGTGTCAATATCTGATGTACAACGTTGAATTAAGTCCCCTGTTTCAACGCGCTTATGATACATAAAAGATAATTGTTGGATATGATGATACATTTTATCTTTTAAATTTTTCGCTAAATTTTCTGAAGCTTCTGCTGACCATTTTGCCTTTAAAAAGTTAAATAAGGCATTAATCACTGTAAATATCATAATTAAAGCTCCACACATTAATAACTGTCCTTTAAAACTTGAGACAGATAAAACAATATCCGATATAAAGGTTGGATTCCCTTCAGTTGTTTGTTTAATAACCATGTCAATCGCTGTTTGGCTGACCAGTGGAATTAACGTTGAAAACACAATTCCAAATGCAGTTGCAATTAAAGCTCCGACTACTTTTAGTCGTTGCGCTTCCATCCATTTAAAAATACTTTTAAACTCTTGCATCTTCCTCACCTGACTTTCTTAAACTACTTATGCAAGACTCCCTCTAAACTTTTAATGTAAAACCACTTTAAAATCATTTAATTTATTCATTATGATCGCCCCTTAATTATTCAAAATAACCATCATTTACCCATTATACACACTTTACTAAAATATGGAAGATGTTAATTCAAACATTTTCATTATTTTTAAAATCACATAGATTAAACAAAAAAAAGAGGTCTCAGAAGACCTCCTTTAATTATCATTTCTATTTTATTGTTCTAACATAATATCTTGAGTTTCTACAACGACCTCTGCTGTTTCAATTTCGTCATTTTCTACTAATGGCGTGACTTCCTCAATCAATTGTGAAGGCATTGGCACCGTATTAACAAAAGCGCACACTTTTTGAATTAGAAAACCAAGTCCCCCTAGACAACTTGCGTAAAAAGCATATGGTGTGACATTTGCCATATAATAATTCACAACATCTGATAAACTATCAGATATCACAAATCCCTGCTCCACAATTGAAGCCACATAAGCATAACAAGCATACACTTGATAAGCTCCAAATCCAAGCATAATAATCGCTAATAAATATAAGACAACTGACACCTTCGAAACTTTTTATTATTTTTCATTGTATAAAACTCCTTCTTATATTTTTGCTACCCCTTAAGACTCTATTCTATATAAGTCCAGATAAGTTTTTCACACTTGTAAAAATTTTAACTGGACTATAGTGACGCCTAAGTGTCAAAAAGACTTCAGTACTAATACTGAGACTCATTTATAATAGTGAAATACATTTCTGTTTGTATATATAACGAACTATTTTTTAGTATACGTGATAACCCTTAAATTTATCTTAAAGTTTAAATAATGAAAAAACTCATAAAATCAATTTGATTTCATGAGTTTTTTGAATTTATTTTTCGAATTTTAAAACAATTTCTCCATCTTGTACATCAACAACCACCGTTGTATCCATTTCAATCTGACCTGCGATTAAAGCACGTGCTAATTTTGTTTCAATCGTACGTTGAATGAATCGTTTTAATGGACGTGCTCCGTACACAGAGTCAAATCCAGCACTTGCAACATACTCATGAGCAGCATCCGTTAACACGACATGAATTCGTTGCTCTGTTAAACGGGCATTTAACTGTGCAATAAATTTATCCACGATTTGATAAATAATAGATGATGATAATGGATTAAATGTAATGATTTCATCAATTCGGTTTAATAATTCTGGTTTAAAGTATTCACGTAAAACGTCAAGCACTTGTTCTTGAGCCTGTTCAAAGTCAGGATTTTCAAGCAAGATATGTGATCCAATATTTGATGTCATAATAATGATTGTATTTTTAAAGTCAACTGTTCGTCCTTGTGAGTCTGTAATACGTCCATCGTCAAGGATTTGAAGAAGAATATTGAAGACATCTGGATGTGCTTTTTCAATTTCATCAAGTAAAACAATTGAATAAGGTTTACGACGAACTGCTTCCGTTAATTGTCCACCTTCTTCATAACCAACATAACCTGGAGGAGCTCCGACTAAACGAGAGACAGCATGTTTTTCCATGTATTCACTCATATCAATTCGCACAATATGCTCTTCACTATCAAATAAGAATTCAGCTAAAGCTTTTGCAATCTCAGTTTTACCAACCCCAGTAGGTCCAAGGAATAAGAATGAACCGATTGGACGATGTGGATCTTTGATTCCGGCACGCGCACGAATAATGGCATCTCCTACTAAATCAATCGCCGCATCTTGTCCCATAACACGACGTCTTAAATCCTCTTTTAAATTTAATAATTTTTCACGTTCTCCTTGCACAAGTTTCGCAACTGGAATACCTGTCCAACGAGAAATAATTTCACCAATCTCTTCTTCTGTGACATTTTCACGAAGTAATCGATTTTCTTTTCCAGCCTCATCTTGTTGCATGGCTTCTACTTCAGCAATTTGTTTTTCAAGTCCTGGAATTTTACCATATTGTAATTCCGCTGCTTTTTCATATTCACCACGAGCTTGAGCATCTTCTAATTGACGGCGAGCAAGTTCAAGTTCTTTTTTCAAATCGGCAACCCCATGAATCGCTTGTTTTTCTTTTTCCCATTGTAATTTTAAAACATTTAATTCATCTTTTAAGTCCGCTAATTCTTTTTGAAGGGTATGAAGACGTTGTTTACTGAATTCGTCTGTTTCTTTTTTTAACGCTGCTTCTTCAATTTCTAACTGCATGACACGACGGTTAATGCGATCAAGTTCTTCTGGTAATGAGTCAATCTCAGTACGAATTGTTGCACAAGCCTCATCAATTAAATCAATTGCTTTATCTGGTAAAAAGCGGTCAGTTATGTAACGATCTGATAGCGTAGCGGCTGCTACAATAGCACGGTCTGAAATACTCACACGATGATGTACTTCAAAACGATCTTTTAATCCACGTAAAATCGAAACAGTATCTTCAACCGTTGGTTCATTAACTTGAACTTTTTGGAATCGGCGTTCAAGTGCCGGATCTTTTTCGATGTATTCACGATATTCTTTTAATGTTGTCGCCCCAATGCAGTGTAATTCACCACGAGCAAGTAATGGTTTTAATAAATTTCCTGCATCCATTGCTCCATCTGTACGACCTGCACCGACAATGGTATGAATTTCATCAATAAATAAAATGATACGTCCATCGCTATTTTTCACTTCATTTAAGACAGCTTTTAAACGTTCCTCAAACTCACCACGGTACTTAGCTCCCGCTACTAAGGCAGCTAAATCAAGTTCAAAAATCACTTTATCTTTTAAACTTTCGGGAACATCTTGGCGAACAATACGTTGAGCAAGACCTTCGACAATTGCTGTTTTCCCAACCCCAGGTTCACCAATTAAAACTGGGTTATTTTTAGTTTTACGAGAAAGAATACGAATCGCACGACGAATTTCTTCATCACGTCCAATAACCGGATCAATTTTTCCTGATTTCACATCTTCAACTAAATCGCGTCCGTATTTTTCTAACACTTCATAAGTTGCTTCTGGATTTTGTGTCATCACTCGTGAATTCCCCCTTATCTGTGAAATAACTTCTTTTAATTGTTTTTCATTTAAATTATATTTTTTAATGAGCTGTTTCATCTCATAATCTTTCGATTCAAGCATTGCTAGTAACACATGTTCAACTGATAAATAATCATCTTTCCATGCACGAGCATAATCATCTGCTTTTAAAAGAGCGCGATTCAAATCAGCTGATACATACGGTTCGGCTGAACTTCCTGTTACACTTGGTTTTTTATTTAAAATCTGTTTTAAATCTTTTACAATCTCTTGAACGGGATACCCTAGCTTCACAAATACACGTGAGGCTAACCCTTCAGAATCTTGTAATAAAGAACTTAGTAAATGCGCTGTATCAATCTCTTGGTGGTTTAATGAAGTTGCAAGAGACTGAGCATTAACTAAACCCTGTTGTAACTTTTCAGTCATTTTATTAATATTCATAATTCTTCACTCCATTCTTCATAGTCATTATATGCTGACATCATTATCATATCACAACTTTAGCACTCGTTCAATAAGAGTGCTAATAATTTTATGCGTTATGTTTAGGAATTTATGTATACTAAAGGATAAAACTTCATAATTTAGGAAAAGTGGCTGATGATGAAACCTACTGTCGTTTTGAAATTCGATTAATCTATGCTATTATATTAACTAAGCCGGAGGTGTTAAAATGGAGAACAAAAAATTAATCGTAACAGATTTGGATGGGACTGCTTTACAAAGCTGGGAATCACTCGATCCTAAAACAAAAGAAGCTTTAATGAAAGCTAAAGAAGAAGGTCATATCGTTGTCATTGCAACAGGACGACCAGCTCGTGCTTCATTACATTTTTATAAAGAATTAGGTCTCGATACACCTATTATTAACTTTAATGGAGCATATATACATCATCCTGAAGATGATTCATTTGAAGATATCTTAGCTCAAATTCCAACAGAAGTTATTATTACATTATTCGATTCAGAATTACAAAATTACATCGTCAATGCATTTTGTGAATACAAAGATCACTTATATGTTTTACATCAAGGTGATACAATCCGTGATTGGTTCCATATTGACACCTGTACGTCAGTTAAATTTGGACCATTTAAAGAAACATTAGATGAGCATCCAAATGGCTTCTTACTTGAAACGAAAAAAGGAATGGCAGAAGAAGTCATGGCCTTTTTACGTGAACATTACTCTGATATCATTACATGCCGTAACTGGGACGGAGACAATGATAATATTATCGAAGTCTTTAAATCAGATACGAATAAAGCAACAGCAATTGAAAAACTAGCAAAATATTATAATATTGAGCCAAAAGATATCATCGCCTTTGGAGATGGAGATAACGATATTGAAATGTTAATGTATGCCGGAGTTGGGGTTGCCATGGACAATGCCATTGACAAATTAAAAGAAGCAGCCAATACCACAACCAAATCAAACAAAGAGAGTGGTGTTGCTCACTATTTAGAACAATACATCTTAACAAAATAACAAAAAAAGCATTCTCAATTTTGATGAGAATGCTTTTTTATTATGGCATCTATCTAGTTTTAATATTTTATTCAAGCAAAAATGAAATTAAAGATTGCTTCTCGCTAGTATTATGGTAAAATATTCAAAAATAAAAAATCTTGGGGGGATATCACGTGGCATTGATTAAACATGAAATACCTATTTTAGAATATGATAACGATCCACAAGCAGTGCTCATGCCAACTCATGAAAAATTAAATTTAAAATTACCCAAAAAAGCAGTCTTTGCCTTCTTAGGTCATCATATTGATAATTATGCTAATCAAAACAATTGTAAAATTGTGGGGAATTTTGAATCAGCAACTAAAGTTTATCCGATTTATATCACTCATTATAAAGGGCATGACATTTGTTTATGTCAGGCCCCCGTTGGTTCCGCTCCATCGACTCAAATCCTAGATTGGTTGATTAGCTATGGAGTTAAAGAGGTTATTTCTGCAGGATCATGTGGTGCCCTGACTGATATCAAAGAAAATATTTTTTTAGTTCCTACTAAAGCATTACGAGATGAAGGAACTTCCTATCATTATTTACCACCCTCTAGATATGTAGATTTAAATCAAATAGCATTAAAAGCCATTGAATTAACCTTAACTGAACAAAACTATTCCTATATCGAATGTTTGACCTGGACAACAGACGGTTTCTTTAGAGAAACCAAGCGTAAAGTTGAGTACCGAAAAAAAGAGGGATGCTCCGTAGTGGAAATGGAATGTTCTGCTTTAGCTGCCTGTTCACAATTTAGAAACATCATCTTTGGACAACTTTTATTTACGGCTGATACCTTAGCTGATATTGATCATTACGATGAAAGAGGTTGGGGTAGCGATTCATTTGAAATAGCTCTTACTTTATGTTTAGAAGCCGTGATAAAGATAAAATAATGGGGCTTGACACTCACAATCAAGCTGACATACTATGCGATAATCTATCATCATTTTTGGCAACTCAAACCCAATATAAAAAATCCCTCCAACGAAATAGTCGTCAGAGGGATTTTAAATTTCATTATTTTACAACAATATTGACTAATTTTCCTGGTACCGCGATTACTTTCACGATTTCTTTTCCAGAAATGAAGTTTTGAACATTTTCGTTTGCCATTGCTACTTCTTGCATTTCTTCTTTAGAAATCGTAGCCGGCACTTCGATACGTCCACGTAATTTACCGTTAACTTGCGCGATAATTGTAATCGTATCAGAAACTAATTTTGCTTCGTCATAGGTTGGCCATGCTTCATATGTCATTGTCTCTTCATGTCCTAAAACTGACCAGATTTCTTCTGTCATATGAGGAGCGATTGGATTTAATAATTTGACGAATCCTTCTACATATTCACGAGGAATGCTTGTTGCTTTATATGATTCGTTAATGAAGATCATCATTTGAGCGATAGCCGTATTGAAGCTTAATTTTTCATAATCTTCTGTGACTTTCTTAACTGTTTCATTGTAAACTTTATCTAATTTACCATCATTTTCAGCCACTACTTTTTCAGCTAATGTGTGCTCAGGAGTCACAAATAAACGCCAAACTCGATCTAAGAATCGACGGCTTCCATCTAACCCTTCTGTTGACCAGGCAATCGCAGCATCAAGTGGTCCCATGAACATTTCATATAAACGTAATGTATCTGCACCATGTGATTCTACGATATCATCTGGGTTTACAACGTTTCCTTTAGATTTAGACATTTTTTCATTATTTTCACCTAAAATCATTCCTTGGTTGAATAAACGTTGGAATGGTTCTTTCGTTTCAACAATTCCTAAATCGTATAATACTTTGTGCCAGAAACGTGCGTATAATAAGTGTAAAACGGCATGCTCTGCTCCACCAATGTATAAATCAACTGGTAACCATTCTTTTAATAATTGTTTTGCTTCTTCTGTATTTAATCCCACATAGTCATTTTCTTGTTTTAAGATATATCCGATGTAGTACCAGCAGCTTCCTGCCCATTGTGGCATAGTATTTGTTTCACGACGACCTTTAACTCCGTCTTCACGTACAACTTCTAACCATTCTTTCGCATTTGCAAGTGGAGATTCTCCAGTTCCAGATGGTTTAATGTTATCCATAACCGGTAACTCGAGTGGTAATTGGTCTGCCTCTAAAACTGACATTGTTCCATCTTCCCACATAATAACTGGGAATGGTTCTCCCCAATAACGTTGACGAGAGAATAACCAGTCACGTAATTTATAGTTAACTTTACGAGATCCTTTTTGATTTTCTTCTAACCAATTAATGACAGCAGCTTTTGCATCTGTATTGTTCATTCCATTGATAAAGTCAGAATTAATGTGTGCAGCATCTCCTGTGAAGGCACCTTCTGTCATATCACCTTCTAAAACAGCTTTCATTGGTAAATCATATTTTTTAGCAAATTCAAAATCACGTTCATCATGTGCAGGGACCGCCATAACAGCTCCTGTACCGTAGCTTGCTAATACGTAATCTCCAATCCAGATTGGAACTAAATCTCCTGTGATTGGGTGAATCGCATAAGCACCTGTTGCAACACCTGATTTTTCTTTATTTAATTCTGTACGCTCTAAATCTGATTTTGCTTTAGATGCTTCTTGGTACGCTTCAACTGATGCACGGCACTCATCGCTTGTAATCACTGATACTAATGGATGTTCTGGTGCTAATACCACATAAGTCACACCAAATACTGTATCCGGGCGAGTTGTAAATACATCGAATGATTCTTCGTGACCCTCAATTTTAAAGTTAATTAAAGCCCCTTCACTTTTCCCGATCCAGTTGCGTTGCATATCTTTAATGCTTTCAGTCCAATCAAGACCATCTAAATCTTCAAGTAAACGCTCAGCGTAGTGTGTAATTTTAAGAACCCATTGTTTCATAGGCTTTTTGATGACTGGATGCTCTCCACGTTCAGACACCATTTTACCATCGACATTTAAAACTTCTTCATTTGCTAAAACAGTTCCTAACCCTTCACACCAGTTAACTTCGATATCTTTAATCTCAGCTAATCCCATATTATATAATTGAGTAAAAATCCATTGTGTCCATTTGTAGTATTTTGGATCCGTTGTATTTAACTCTTTATCCCAATCATATGAGAAGCCTAATGATTGAATTTGGTTACGGAATGTATTGATATTGATATCTGTAAATTCACGAGGATCATTTCCTGTGTTTAATGCATATTGCTCAGCAGGTAAACCGAATGCATCCCATCCCATTGGATGTAAAACGCGGTATCCTTGCATACGTTTCATACGAGATACGATATCAGTCGCTGTATATCCTTCAGGGTGACCAACATGTAACCCTGCTCCTGATGGATATGGGAACATATCTAATGCATAAAATTTAGGTTTTGACTTGTCTTCAGACGTTTTGAATGTCTTATTTTCAAGCCAATAGTTTTGCCACTTTTTCTCGATTTGTTTGTGTTCAAATGCCATGACGAATTCCTCCTGTGGGCTCATCCGTTGAAAAAAGATTCTCTTCTTTAAAGACTTTCTCCAGTTTTTGAGCAAATTTTTATTGTAGTCTAAATTTGACTTTTTAAAAGCAAATTCAGATGAACGATAACCTGTTCAATGCATAACTTATAATCCCAATTATTAGAAATAACTCCTAATAATTTGTGTCTATTACTTTTTTTTATACCTTAATAAAGGAAAGGTCTTCATTTTAAGGCATAAAAAAAAGTACCCTGAAAGTTCTAAGGACGTCATAAACGCGGTACCACCTTAGTTGTAAGACAAAAAAACAGTCTTACCTCTCCATTCTTTTAACGCAAGAAATACGGCAGCCATTACTAAAGTTTCACAACTGCAACTCCAAGGTGAGTTCACAAGTGTTCTGTGCGAATTTCCACCAACCATTCGCTCTCTAAAACAGACATCCTTACTACTAGTCCTCTTCATAGCTTTATAAGTTATTATAAGAAAGATTATATCAAAACTTTCATAAAATACAACATTTTTTAATAATTCTACGATAAAAACCGTGTTAAATTTCAAAGATTTTGTTCAGTATGATAAAATAATGAAAGAGAGATGACTAAATGCCTAATAAATCTGATCCCTCACTCTAGATTGACTTAGGCTAAGATTCATAAACATACGACGATATATTAGATTAGATAGGAGACGTTATCATGGATAATCCTTTTCAATATTCTTATTCAGACAAACGATATCACACGTTAAATTATCATTTACGTGAAAAATATAATCAAAAAATCTTTAAGGTTATGATCAATGCTGGATTTACATGTCCGAATATTGATGGTACTGTCAAGTACGGTGGATGTACGTTTTGTAGTACAAAAGGGAGTGGAGACTTCGCCGGAAAACCTGAAGATGATTTAAAAACACAATTTAATTCAGTGCGCGAAATGATGCATCAAAAATGGCCTGAAGCGGGATATATCGCCTACTTCCAAGCTTTTACCAATACTCATGCTCCCGTTGAGGTGTTAAAACGAAAATACGAAGCCGTTTTAGAATGTGATCCGAATATTGTCGGACTTTCAATCGGAACGCGTCCAGATTGTTTACCAGATGATGTGGTTGAGTATCTAGGTGAGTTAAATCAACGCGTGAATTTATGGGTTGAACTGGGGCTTCAAACGATGCACGATCAAACTGGAAAATTAATTAATCGCGGGCATGATTTTAAAACGCTTGTCGAGGGAGTTGAAAAACTTCGCAAACATAACATCGATGTGATTATCCATATTATTAATGGATTACCAGGAGAAACACGTGAAATGATGCTTGAAACAGCAAAAGCTGTTGCGAAACTTGACGTTCAAGGAATTAAGATTCACTTACTCCATGTCATCGATGGGACACCAATGCACAAAATGCTTGATAAAGGAATGCTTCAATTGATGGATAAAGATGAATACATCGATTTAGTCGTCGATCAATTAGAAATTCTACCACCTGAAATGGTCATTCATCGCTTAACGGGCGATGCCGTACGTGAAGAATTAATTGGTCCAATGTGGAGTTTAAAAAAATGGGAAGTCTTAAATGCGATTGATGCTCGTTTGAAAGAACGTCATACATACCAAGGACGTCTGTATAAGAAGGAGGAAGTGTAATGGCTCTAACACTTGAACGCGTCTTACCTTTCTCAAAGTCCCTATTAGAAAAAATTGTCTCTGTCGGAGAAACAGTAATCGACGCCACAGCTGGTAATGGATACGACACCTTATTTTTGGCACAACTTGTTGGGGAGTCTGGTAAAGTATTTAGTTTTGATGTCCAACAAGAGGCCATCGATAGTACGAAGGCAAAACTTGAGGAAGCAAAACTTGAGAATGTTTCATTAATCCTTGATGGGCATCAACATGTTTTAAATTACGTCACGGAAGAAATCAGTGCAGCCATCTTCAACTTAGGGTATTTACCTGGTAGCGATCAATCGATTACAACGACTGGTGAAACAACGTGGAAAGCTGTGACTGATATGTTATCGCTACTTAAGAAAAATGGACTGATTATTTTAGTGATTTATCACGGACATGAAGAAGGAAAAGTTGAACGTCATTTTTTAGAAGACTGCTTAGCCACACTTGATTCAGGAACGACACAAGTTTTACAGTATCAGTTTGTCAATCGCCCTACTGCTCCATTTATTGTAGCCATTGAAAAAGTGCGATAAAGTCATTGCTTTATCGCACAAATTTAGATGCTTGATAATATAAAAACTTTCCTCTAAACCCAAGAGGCTTTAATAATTGTTTTTGAACCGACTGTAGTTTCGGTTCTTTTTTTATACCTTCTGCTAAGTATAAGGCGAAAAGACCATCGTTAATCGTCTGATGAAACTTAACCTCTGGTAAAGCTTTAACACTTCTTTGAGCACTCTGATACGTTTTTAAAAGGGTGTCTATTCCTTCTTCATAAGTATCATAGTAGGAGAAGAAATTGAGTTCTCCGTCTCGGATATCTTCATTTAAATCGATCAAATAATCCATCATGATGTGTAATTGTTGAACGTATGGAAAACTACAATTGAAAATTACCTCAGGACGAACGTTGTATTTTGACTGATTCATTGCATAAGCAACCATCGTAAAAATCCCAAGTGTTGAGCCACAAGCCGCACTAAATTCATACCAAGTTAAATCCCCTCTTAATCTCTTTTGTGTCGCAACAAGTTGTTTAAGCTTGATTTCACGCTCATTGACATGTAGGTGTTTGTAAACTTGTAAATCAACATAAAGAGCAGCTAATTTAGTTAACCAAGCTGCATATAGGTCATAGTGAGGAATTTGATGCAAACATTTGCGACACATTCGAACGAGTCCAATAAGATATCCTCCATCGAGTTGTTGCGTTTGATATTGATAATAATTTAGTGTTGGTTCACTTATTTTAAACACATCTATCAAGGCTTGATGTAATCGTCTAAAGTTCGTTTCATTAATGAGTTTCGTTTGATCGACGAGGTTATCAAGATAATCACAGATTGTCTGATAGGCAGTCATAAATTTTAAATATTCAAATTGAGATTCAGTTGAAACTAAAGAGGCATAAAAAGAAGCCCCATAACAATGAAATGCTTTACTCTCTAAACTAGCCAGTGCCTCTTTTTTTAAGGTTGGATCGGTAATCTGTTCCGCCTGTTTTTTATAAAATTCTAATAGTTGTTTCGTCTTGGGTTGATAGCTTTTAAAAAATCTTGAAATCAAGATTGGATAGATCATCTAACTCACCTCACCATCAAAAATGATTCTTTCTATATAAATAAACGTGATTTTTGTATTTTAAAATCAATTCCGTACTCTAGCTTTTGGATCCAAAGAGATTTCAGGTTCAAAAGCAAAAGTTTTCCAAGTTTGAAAAACTAATCTAGACTTATATAGTTTAGGACGATTGCTAACATTTCAAACAAGAAAATTAGACATTTTCTTAAAACCTTCATTATATTTTACATATTCTGATGTTTCCTTACAAAAGACTACAGTTTCAACTCTTCCAATTCAAACTCAATCGTTTCACTTCAAATGGGTAATCGGTTACAAGATTGTTTGAAATCGCTTATATTTATACTTTTTTTTACATGTAGATGCTATAATGAGACGTATAAATGGAGACAAGGAGGAATAGTAATGGCGCAACCAGCAAAAGAGGGAAGCAAATTAAAACAATTACTCGATATTCTAAAAAATCAAATAAACAATGTATCAGTTTATAATTATGTGGTTCCAGATTTATGGAATGCATGGAATTATGATGGGGACGAAGTGGTGCGCACAAGTTGGGGGGAAATTATGGTTAATCCATATAATTTCTATAGTCGCGTCATTGAATCATATATCTTACCAAAAGCTGAAGAAGGCGTTAATTATAATCAATCATTAAGCCAATTACATCATTCTTTCGTAGATAAACCAGGATATTTAGGTGGAGATTGGATTAAAAAAGCAACTGTTTATTCGATGATGGTTCGTACTTCAACATCATGGGATCATGATCGCAGTGGTGATTTAGAAAGTCAAAACATTTATGGATTAAAAGAGACAGGTACATTCGTTAAATCATTAGCCCTTTTACCACTACTTAAAAAAATGGGTGTTAATACAGTTTATATGTTACCTATTTCAAAATTCTCTTTAAAAGATAAAAAAGGTGAACTGGGTTCTCCTTATGGGGTATGTAACTTCTTTGAACTAGATCCTAGTTTAAAAGATCCAATGACAGGTTCAAATATGACAGTCGAAGAAGAATTCCAAGCTTTCGTTGAAGCTTGCCATATCTTAGATATGAAAGTCATGATTGATATTATTCCACGTACTAACTCGGTTGAAAGTGACTTAATTGTTGAACATCCAGATTGGTTCTATTGGGTATACACGGATACATTCCATGAGTATTATCCACCTTACGTACCAGGTCTTGGAGATACGTTAACACCAAAACCAGAATTTTTACCATATGTTTATCAATCAGAACAAGTATGGAATCATATTCGCAAATTCTCATACGCTCCAAATATAATCGATTCAGAGAAATGGGATCGTTTAGTTGAAGAATACAAACAAACAGAAGGTGCTTCTATTTTAGACCTAGTTAAACGTGACTTCGGATTAACAGTGGCTCCAGCCTTCTCAGATCATATCAATGACGTTCAACCACCATGGACTGATGTTACATTCTTCCGTATGTATATGGATCATCCAGTTGAAAGTCAAAAATATTTAGGTGGTGCAAATCCTGCTCCATACATTTTATTCGATACAATCAAATCAAACCTTTATAAAGGAAATGTGATTAATGAAGGCTTATGGGCAACATTATCAAACGTGATTCCATTCTATCAACAACAATACGGAATTGATGGAGCACGTATCGATATGGGACATGCTTTACCATCAGAACTTGTTGATCGTATTATTTCAAATGCTCGTGCAAATGATAAAGACTTCTGCTTCATTGCTGAAGAATTACAAGATGAAAATGCTTGGACATCTCGTAACATCGGTTATAACATGATCATCGGTTACGGATTCTACCAAGAACCACGTGTCAGAGAACACCGTACTCATAACTTTATGTATGAATCTCGTCACTTACCTTGCCCAGTATTCGCAGGTGGTGAAACACATGATACTCCACGTCTTGCATCACGCGAAGGTGGACGTACATTATCTAAAATGTTAACGATTATGAATATGTTTATGCCGAATGGAGTTCCTTTTATCAACTCTGGTCAAGAGGTTTATGAAACACAACCTATGAACACTGGACTCGATTGTCGTGATAATGAGCAATACATGTTACCAGCAGGAGACCGTTACTTCGGTAAATTAGCCTTATTTGATAAATTTGCACTTCATTACTTAAATCATATGCGTTGGGATATTCCTGATACATTAGACGCTATCTCAAAAATCCGTAATGAGCATTTAGAAACCTTCACTAATGTTGAAAACTTCATTGGACTTGGATTTGATCGTCTGTCTGATCCTGCTATTGGATTCGGTTATATCGAAGACGGAAAACGTGGACACTTCAACAATAATCTTTTCATTATTGTCGCTAGTACAAACATGTACTCTCCAATCGATGTAACCGTTCATATTGAAGATTTACGTTATCAATCAGGTAACAACTGGTTAACAGGACGTTTACTGTATTCAACACATGAATGGGGACGCGAAGTTCATGAATTTGATTTAAATGGAAATTTAAGAGTTCATTTACAACCAGGTGAAGTTAAAATTATCAAACTATAAGAATCATGCTATAATTAAAGGTAACATCAACAGATGTTACCTTTTTTATATGGAGGAGTATGAAGTGAAAATCTTAAAAAATATTCTGGGCTATAGTGCTGGAATTTTGCTCTTAGGGGCTGCCATGGTTCTTCCGATTCTTGGACTGTTATGGTTTTCTGGTATCAAATATAATTCTATCTGGGCATTATTTTCTTATTTAGCTCTTATTATGTTATTAAGCTTTCCAATCGAAGCTCTCGAAAAATTTGTAACCCATGCACTCAGTACTGGACTGAATCTCTCAAAACAAAATATGATGCGTTTGGATCGTACACTTGATTTCTTGACATCACTTTGGATCATTCATTTTGTAGATGAATGGATGCCTCATGTGGTTATTTCAACAACTGGAGAAATTATTTTTGCGGTGTTATTGATTTTATTCACGATTTTTTTGGAGAAGAAAAACAAGGAATTAGACGAATCATTGAATGAATAATCCTCCTAATAAGGAATATACTAGTTATATACCATATATAGGTAAATAATGATAGCGTTTTACTTTATTTTGGTGTATAATAATAGTAGATTAGGAAGTTCCTATCGAAAGGAGGATACAGCATGTATCGTAATATCTTAGTGGCCGTTGATGATAGTGAAAAGTCAAAATTAGCCCTCAACTCTGCTATACATTCTGCTGTTGTATTTAATTCAAAATTGACGATTTGTCATATTAAAAAAAATACCATTATCTATACTCCAATTGATCCAACTGGAATGTTATCAACCACTCATATTTTCAAACAAGATTTCTCAAATTACATGGATGAAGAATTAGAGAAATACAAAGAAATGGCTTTGAATCAAGGCGTTAAAGAGGTTGAGATTGTCCAAACGTATAGTTCATCACCAGGGCTTGCAATTGCTGAAGTTATTGCTCCGGGATATGAGGTAGACTTAATTGTATGTGGAGCAAGTAATAAATCTGGATTTGACCGTTTCTTACTTGGAAGCGTCTCATTCGATATTGTAAAGCATGCAAAATGCGATGTTAACATCATTCGTAATCACGAAAAATAATAAATAAAAAGATGCCATTTCTAACTAGAGGCATCTTTTTTATTTTTCATCTCTTGTTTTCTTAAATTCCCATCGTCATTTTATCGTCATTTATACCATCTATTCTGTTATAACAGGACGTATTAATGCCTATCAATCAACCGGTAACAACTATCTAAGCATAAGTTATGTTAATCCACTCTACTAGGCTACAATACTCATCCAAAAAAATATAATATCTTCGAAAACCTTAAGTGATTGGCATTGAAGGTGTTTTTCTTCTCTTTTAAATACATAGCTCATTAAAGAAAAAGACGTTAGGCCTACCACCTAACGTCTTTTGTTTATCCTTGATAATTAACTAAAGCTAAGAATGATTGAGGATCAAGTGATGCTCCACCAACTAATGCTCCATCAATATGTTCTTGAGCCATTAACTCTTTAATATTTGATGGATTAACTGATCCACCATATTGAATGCGTACAGCTTCAGAAACTTCTGTTCCATATACTCGTTCAACAACTGAGCGAATATAACCAATGGTTTCATTTGCTTGTGCAGCTGTTGCAGTACGCCCCGTTCCAATAGCCCAAATTGGTTCATAAGCAATGATAACATTTTTTACTTGTTCTGGCGTTAATCCTTCTAAAGCTTTCACCGTTTGAGTATCGACAACTTCATTTGTTGTCCCACCTTCACGGTCCGCTAAAGATTCACCGACACACACAATCGGAATTAAATGATTCGCGAAAGCAGCATGAACTTTTTTATTAACTGTTTCATCTGTCTCATTAAACATTTCACGGCGCTCGCTATGACCAAGCACAACATAAGAGACACCAATTCCTTTTAACATATCCGGAGCAACTTCACCTGTATAAGCACCATTTTCTTCAAAGTGCATATTTTGTGCTCCAATACGAAGTGCATTTCCTTGACGTTTCACTAAACAACGTAAATATGGAAATGGTGCACAAATAACTGATTCAACAGTTTCTGATGATACAACGTTATCTTTAACCGCATAAATAAACTGTAACGCCTCATCTCGTGTTTTATTCATTTTCCAGTTTCCAGCAATAATTGGTTTTCTCATTTTTCTCCACCTCTAAGTTATCATGATTTCTATTATTCAACAGAAGAGGTCGTTCCCTCAACTTTCTCCTCTGCCTTCTTCTTATTTTTTGATTTTGATCTAAATAACCCCGTTGTGTTAAAGACTAACTCAACAACAACAATCGCAATCACTAACATAACTAATCCATAGAATTTCGATGAAACAGTATATAAAATAGCTGTTAACGAGAATAATAAAGCAATTCCATATAACACTAAAACACTTTTAACATGCCCTAAATTACGATCTAGTAATTGATGATGAACATGTCCACGGTCTGGTGCAAACGGTGATTGACCATTTAATGTACGTCTAATAATGGCCCATAGCGTATCGAAAATTGGAATCGATAAAACGATAATTGGAACAATGAATGAGACGAATGCTGCATTTTTATATCCAAGTAAAGAAAAGACAGAAACTGAGAATCCTAAAAATAATGATCCTGTATCTCCCATAAACACTTTAGCTGGATGGAAATTATGCACTAAGAATCCAAGAGTTGATCCTAGTAATAAACAACACATCGTTGCAACAAAAAGTTCTCCTTGAAAAGCTGCTAAAAACGCCATGGTTCCAAATGAAATCGCAGAAATTCCAGAAGACAACCCATCTAATCCATCAATCAAGTTAATCGAGTTGGTCACCCCAACAATCCAAACAACTGTGACGATTCCGCCTAACCAGCCTAAATCAATAACAGGAATAAACGGCAAGTAGATTTTATCAATCATAAAATGACCGTATGAGACCATAATGAGTGCTGCAACTAGTTGAGCCAATGCTTTCGGTTTAGCTGGAAGTTCAAACATATCATCGAGCATTCCTGTGACGATAATGACAAATGAGGCAATAAAGTAGGCATCAATAAATGCAATCTCACTCGCATCCAGTGCCTTTCCCTTTACATTGAATACCATGTATCCAATTAAAAAGGCAATGTAAATAGCGAGTCCTCCCATTCGTGGCATCACTTTACTGTGAACTTTTCGTTGATTTGGTTGGTCAACTGCATTCGTAAAATGAGCCAATTTAATCACATACGGCGTAATTACTACCGCTAAAATAAAGCAAAAGCTTATGACTAATAGGTAAATCATAATGACACCTCAATATTTAATTTTTTCTGTTATTATACCACAAATTTCATTTGTTTAGAATAATAGCTCAAAAAAGAACTTCACAAACCCTTAAAATTTCAAATAAAATCCACATATTATCCATGTATAACCAAAAATAAAAGGTAGTATAAACTCTACCCTTTATCGTTTAATTTGGTCTTCAATACGCCCTAGTTCATCTGTTACTTCCATGAACTCTTCGAGGAAGATACTTAAAATATCTTCAAATCCCGCTTCAGCTTTTAAAGCAGATTCTAATTCACGACTATATTCGTATAACTCATCTGCTCCTAGTTGTGCGGATAACCCTTTAATCGTATGAACCGTTCGAATAGCATCTTCTAAGTTCGATTCAATCAACTGAGGTAGATGTTCTACAATCATATAGAAATGTTTTCTAAAATTATGAGCGATGCGTAAATATAACCTAACGTTTCCTGCAATGCGTTCTAAAGCATATGAAATATTTAAAGACATTGATAACTCAATTAACTGTTCTGCTTTAATTGGTTTAACATCGAATGGTTTAGGGTTGATAACACTATAAACACCACTTGATAACGTATAGTGGTCTACCGGTTTTGGAACATATGCATCTACTCCATGACGTAAAATGAAATCTAACTCAAAACGATCACTAACTCCCGTTAATAAAATAACTTTAGCATCCGGATTAATGAGCTTAATCGCTTTAAAAGCTTCCACGCCACTTAAACCAGGCATGATAACATCGAGCAAGATACAATCATATTGATTTGCTGCTTTAGCATAATGTTTAACGGCTTGTTTTGGATCTGAAAAAGCAACCACACTATATCCAAAACTCTCAAGTAACGCCTCCGTGATTTCAAGATTTGATAGTTCATCATCAATTAATAAAATCTTCCCCGCACCCCGTGGAATAGATTCTTCGTTAATGACTTCTTCAATTCCATGATTGATTGGAAGATACAGTGTAAATGTTGTTCCTTTCCCAACGACTGACTCTAATGTAAGTGCTCCATTATGTGAGCGAATCGCATCGACAACTCCTGCAAGTCCCATTCCGGTTCCTTTTCCTACTTCTTTTGTTGTAAAGAATGGTTTGAAGATTTTATGTTGTAAACGTTCTTCAATTCCACAACCGGTATCTGTGATTTTTAAAATAGCATAGTCATTAGGCGTAATATTTGTATTCAAAAGATTTCCAGGAATGCTCTCCATTTGAGCATGTGTTAAAACTAATTCAATTCTCCCCTGACCTTTAATAGCATCTCGAGCGTTAATACATAAATTTAAAATCGCATTATTAAGCTGCGAAGAATCCCCTAAAATAAAATATTCATCTGGTTCAATTTGTAAATCGATACAAATTCGACGATCAATCGTATGTTTTAACATATTAACCGTATCTTTTACGATGGGAACTAAATCGATATTCATTCGTTTACTTTCCGGTTTATGTGAAAAAGCTAATAGCTGACGCGTTAATTCAGTTGAATGACGAACTGATCGCTCAATCCCATCCATATAACGAAGCAATGTTTCATCTTCTGTCATCGTTTTCATGAGCGCTACATAACCTAAAATCCCATTTAACTGATTATTAAAGTCGTGACTAACCCCACTAGTTAATTGACCAAGTGCCTGTAATTTTTCTAACTGCCCATCGATGACATCATGGCGCTTTTTATTGGTGACATCAATAATCATCCCCTGAACAACTAACACTTTGTCATCATCAAACACTTTTGCACATTTTATCATTAACGTTTCCCATGGCTCATGTTTATGACGAAGTAATAAATCCTGAGTCAGAATAACCTCTGGACTCAATAAAAAACTTTCAATGATTTCATTGATTGATTCATTTTCAAATAAACTTTGAGATTTAGAATGACGATTTGAATGCCCCTCAACATCTAAAAGTTGTTTCACTTTTTCCGTTACGTACCAAGTATTTTCATTCACTTTATATTCAAAAAAACCGCAAGCCAACTCTAATAAATTAGTATACCACGAGGGACTCCCCACTGTATCAACTTCATCATAAATTTTAACTAACCTATCCATTTCAATAATTCTCATAAAATCACCTGTTAAGTTCTAACAGAAACCCCACTTTCTACTTAAAGATTTCGATACTAATAGGTATCCCCAATACCATTTAAGTATATACATTCTTTTTCAAATTATTTCCTTTTATATCACTCCTATTATAAAGGTTTTCATAAATAGATTCAATGAATTCGCTAATTTAAATGTAGAAATACTTGGAATGTCGTAAATATCATGTTAAAAACATATTTTTTTATTCAAGAAATTTAAACAATTAAAATCCCGTTTATCTGTTGAAGCAAGAGAAATCGAATCTTTCATTATTGTCACATGACACAAATTTAAAGAAAATTTTATGGTAATTCATATCTTATATTGTCTTTTTTAGAATAGATTTCTAAATAATTCAAAAAATATATAGACAAAAAATGAAAATAGGTGACGATATGTTCAAATTTATCCGAAGTAAACTATCTTATTTGAAGAACCCCTCACTTTATCAATATAAACCCGCTCATTCAAGTACTAACGCTGAACTACTTTCAAAGAATTTAACTGAAACGCTCCAAAGATTAAAAGAAAAATATCATGATTCGGCTGATTTAGTTATAAAAGAGACGACGATTAAAGGACGAAAGATTGCATTTATTACAATAGAATCTATGGTCGATATGACTCAGCTATCTGAAATGGTTCTAGCCCCAATGATGAACTTAGAATTAAACGACATAAAAAAAACAAATCTAAGTTCATTTATTAAAGATCACCTCGCGATGGGAGTTGATATTAAGGAGATTTCAACTTATGAGGAAATCTTTCATATGATTATGTCCGGATCAGTCACCATTCTAATTGATGGATATCAAGAAGCCATTGCATTCTCTATGGTCGGCTATGCATTTAGATCCCCCGATGAACCGTCAGGTGAAACTAATATACGCGGTTCTAGGGAGGGATTTTGTGAAGTCATTCGAATTAACATGACAATGGTTAGACGACGATTAAAATCTAATCATTTAAAATTTGAATTACTACAAGTCGGAAAAAAGAGCAACACAGATGTTTGTCTGATGTATTTAACCGATAAAGCAGATCCTGAATTATTAGCTTATATTAAGGATAGGCTAAATAAAATCAATTTAGACGTTATTCTGGATACAGGTTACCTGATTCCCTTTTTAGAAGGTAAACCCTTTTCAATCTTTTCAGACATCGGTACAACCGAAAGACCAGATTTTGTTTGTTCTAAACTTTCAGAAGGAAGAATTGTGCTTCTAGTAGATGGGTCACCCTTCGCTATTTTCTTACCTTTCTTTTTTTCTGATCATTTTCAAAATCTTGACGATTATACGACTCAACCTGTTTACGTATCATTTCTACGTATCATTAAATATATTGCCTTTATCCTCACTACCTTACTACCTGGGCTCTATGTTGCACTTGGAAATCATCATCCCGAACTACTGCCTGAAATCTTACTCTACAGAATTGCTACTTCAGAGCAAACAACTGCTTTTCCTTTAATCTATCAAGCTTTAATCATTGCCTTAATCTACGAGATTATGCGTGAAGCTGGACTGCGTCTACCTCGGCCAGTTGGGACCGCAGTTAGTATTATTGGTGCTTTGGTAATAGGTGATGCTGCTGTTCAAGCTGGACTTGTCGGTACACCAATGGTCATGATTATTGCACTAACAGCCATTTCAGAATTTGTTATCCCTTCATTACATGTTCCATCCTCTTTTTTAAGAATGACTTTTATTTTATTAGGAGCTGCTCTTGGTTTATACGGGATTGCACTCGGTATATGCGGACTATTCATCAATTTATGCGCTCTCCATAATACAGGTTATTCTTATATGACTCCATTAAGTCCATTAAAATTTAAAGCCCTAAAAGATACAATATTGAGGTTTAGTCTTAAGCACACGAATTCTTCGATGGATAATGTTAACCATTCATCTAATGAAGACTAAAGATAAGGATGATATCCATGAACAAACCATTGAGTACCGCCCAATTAGTCATATTATTATTCTTCTGTCGACACTACTCACTTTTAACCTATACCAATAGTGAACAAGCACTAGAAGCCAGTTTATACGCCATTGTAATAGCTGATATAATCAACCTACTATTTTTAATTCCTGTATTTTTATTGTTAAAAAAAAATCATTCACGTAACCTTATGGCAATCGCTCAAGATATTTCTCCATTTTTAAATAAGCTGATTTATCTTGTACTTTTTGTCTTTTTTATTCTCACTACCTTTATTTCATTAACCGAGTTTGGAACCTTTATGACAACTACTATTTTTCCAACTACTAGTTCGGCAATTATTCTGTTTAGCATGTTAATTTTTTGCATGTATGCTGCCATAAATGGACTAGAAACAATCGCCAAAACAGCTTCACTCCTTTTACCCATGATTATTATAGGGATTCTTCTTATTACCTTCTTTTCCATGTCTAATATTGATTTTGATAATTTTAGACCCATTTTAGAAAATCCAATCTTAACCATCATAAAACGTGCATGGACCATCTCAATTAGAAATATCGAATTAGTTGCGCTTATTTATTTACTGCCGTTTTTTAATGGAAGTAATAAAAAAATGGTTGGTGGATTCTTAGGATCTTACACCGTGTCACACGCACTCTTAATCTTCATGACAATTGCTGTTCTTGGCGAATACGCCTATGTCCAACAATATCCCTCCTACTCTATTGCAACTGTCGCTAAATTTTCAATTTTCCAAAGACTTGATTCCTTATATATGGGGATTTGGGTCTTTACCGGATTTATTAGAATCTCTTTAAATCTGTGGTTATCTATCCATCTCTTAAAATATTTAGTTCCTGCTAAATATCATAAATTTCTTCTTTTAATCACTTCAATCATTTTATTTATTGTCAGCCTATATCGTAATTATTTCTTTAATATTTCATTAGCAGAATCTATTTTTCTTATTCATACGGTCCTATTTATCACTTGTCTCATCTTTTTCCCTCTACTATTGCTTATCATCCAAAAAATTTTTAAAAAGGAATCTTACTCATGATAAAAAAACTAATCTTCTCTTCTTTTATCTTCTGTTTTTTAACAGCCTGCACCAATATAAAACCTCTGAGTGAGAGATTAATTGTAGAGGTTATAGGAATAGATTATGATGCCCAAAATGGTGAATACAATTTGTCTATTCAACTATTTACACCACAGGGAGGAAGTAGTCCCACTACCATTGATCCTACTCAATCCAATACCAAACTAGTAAATGCTACAGGGGAAAGTATGTATGAAGCCTTACAAAATGCAACATTATCGATTGGTAATAGTTTCTTTTATGGAGATACACGTATTATTATTTTAGGAGAATCTGCTTCAAAAAACTGTTTCCAAGAAATCATGGATTTTTTAAGTAACTTTAGCGAAACGAGTGCTAATCTAATGATTGTCACAACTAAAGGCCCCGCTTCCGAATTATTAAAGTTAAATATCACAGAAGGGATTACTCCTGCTGTCGGGATTACTAATTTATTAAAAAACTCTCGACTTACAGGGGAAGGGATAGAACTCTCTTACCTCGAAGCGATGCAAGGATATCTTAGCAAAACCCTTTCTCCTATTTTACCAGTTGTTTCTTTAACACAAGAGAAATCTAGTAGCGAGACTGCTGTCAATGGAAGTTCTAGTGAAAAAAATGATAGTCATTCATCTTCCGAAATTTCAAATACTGCTCCAATTAAACTTGATGGCACGGCATTATTTCTCAATAAAAAATTGATTGGCTATCTTAATCAAAATGAAACAAAGGGTCTGGCTATAATTAGAAATAAGCTTGATTCAACTCATTACACGGCAAAGATAGAAAAACTTAAATATGCTAATGTATCACTCTACAACTTAAAATCAACTATTAAAGTTGAACAAGAAGGAGATCAATTTAGTTTAAAAATAATCATTAAAACCCAAGGAGATATCAAAGCCTTTACGTTTGCCGATAACGTAAATAGCTTAAATGATGACGATATCCGGCAATTAGAAAAAGAAATTGAAAATCAAATTAAATTTGACTGTGAGCAAACCATCACCAAGTCAATGAAAGAATTTAATGTTGATTTATTTAGGATAGGTGATAAAGTTTGGAAAAAAGATGCTAAAGCATATCCAAAAATTAGAGATAACTATGCCGATTTTATAAAAAACTTAGATGTCACACTCGATATCCATGTGAATATTAATCGAATTGGATTAGAAAATATCTTAAAATAATGAAATTTAAATCGTTACTCAAACAAGATAAAAATCATTGATAGATAGGACAGCATTTCCTAATGATCTAGTCTTATTGCTATATCATATCTTCATTTTCTTTAGGACTAAAAAAGGCACTGATTAGTGCTTTTTTTAATCCGTTAAAATCACTTTTATAAAAACTTGGAAGACATGTTAAGACTATTAGGCATATGATATAAGTGAATTAGTTTGAATTTTTATGAAAAGAGGGGATGAGCGTGAAAGAGAGTCAATTAAAACAATTTCGTTCAAAATTAAATAAGACCGTAGAAGAAATTCCTGAATCTACACCCGAAGAAGAAATGACCCATCAACTGATTGAAGCCTTATCAGATAAAATCGATGATATGAATTTATTTATTTCACAAACACAAGCACTGCTTTCCCAATCATCCCTTCAAAATAAATCTGATGTTCGCTCTTGTTCAACTGAATCCTCTACGTCTAACGGTAACTCTAACACCTCTACTTCATCTGATGCCTCTTCAAATCAGACTGCTTCATCTTGTGATTGTTCAACTAATACGACTTCGGCTAGTACTAATTCAGCTAATACGACTTCATCCAATGATACTGATGAGCGAATTGGAATTGTAGGCAGTGGCATTGGAGGAACAGCAGGTTCAAAAAAAATAAGCCCTGATACTTTTCTTTTAGGATCTAGTAATTATGAATACTACTCACCAGATAAAACAAACTATCTCTATGGATTTACCAACTCTGAATTTTTTGCTTTTATTGGGGCATTAGACCCTATTGAATATATTCTTGTCATTACTGTCATTTCTATTTTAATCGCAACTCAATTAAATACTAATGAGCAACAACTTGTGGGAGGTGCCTTAATCGACATTGGAGTCACCATTGGGAATATTGTCGAACAAACCCTATTCCAACAAGCGCGTCAAAATGAAATCAATACTAAAAAACGTCAAGCGGCCTTTCAAACCGATATCAGTAATATTTACAACAGCCTTGTCACCTTACAAGAAGAAATTAATGCCTTAAGAGATGAGCTTAATCTAGATTAATTGACCTGCAAAAGCACTCCGTCCTTTTGCTTTTTTAAAAAAGTCATTGACTCTCCACTTACTATACAGTTTACAATAAAACATGATAGAAAAGGAGAGTTGATAAAATGACTAAAAAGTTTTTAAGCTATGCCATTCCCTCAGCACTAGCCATGTTCGTAGCTTCCCTATACACCGTCATTGACGGAATCTTCATCGGAGCTGGAGTTGGAGACACAGCCCTGGCTGCCATTAATCTTGTCATTCCTCTAACCATCATGTTATTTGGAATGGCAACTATGTTTGCTGTTGGTGGTGGCGCTTTAATTTCCAAAAATCTCGGAAACAATGACCCCCAAAAAGCTAACCACCTGTTTAGGCAAGTCTTTAAATTTTTACTCATCATTAGCTTGGTGATTAGTTTTATTTGTGTTATCTTCACAGGTCCTATTGTCAAAGGACTTGGTGCAACCCCTGATTTAATGAGCGATGCTAAAACATACCTCAGATTCTATTCACTATTTTGCATTCCAAACATCATTGGAATTGCCTTAAATAGTTTTATCCGAAATGACAGTCGTCCAAAACTAGCGATGATAGCAACCATCCTTGGAGCCATCACTAACATCACCCTTGATTATCTCTTCATTTTCCCGCTTCAAATGGGATTACGTGGTGCTGCCATCGCAACAGGGCTTGGACAAATCGTAACCGTAGCAATTCTACTTCCACACTTCATCAAAAAACGTGGATCGCTAAGCTTTGGAAACGTCAAATTAGACTTTACCGTCATCAAAGAATTTTCAAGTATTGGATTCCCATCCTTCTTTGCTGAAGCCGCCTTTTCCATTATTATCTTTCTGACAAACATCGCCCTAATCCAAACCGTTGGTGAACAAGCCATCACCTCATACAGCATCACCAACTACCTGACCACTCCAATCTACATGCTATTACTTGGTTTAGCATTCGGAGCACAACCTCTTTTAAGCTACCATTTTGGAGCCAAAGAACCTCACACCATGTTAAAATACTATCGATTAACCATTATCACATCTTGTATCATTAATCTCATCTTTATTGGGCTCTGTTTCTTCTTAGGACGTCAAATGATCAGTATTTTCACCCAAGATGCACAAATTATTAATATGACCTATATCGGGCTTAATATCGTCAACCTTGCCTTCACCGTAATTGGCATCAATTTAGCGACTACCATCTATTATCAAGCGATTGAACAACCAAAATACTCAAACTGGATTTGTGCTTGTCGCTGTATCATCTTTTTACCCGTTGTCCTACTCATCCTGTCATTCCTTTTTGGCATTCATGGTATTTGGGCAAGTCTACTCGTCTCAGAACTTTTCACGATGCTGACCTTCTATTTCAGAACCAATATGACTCAACTAACAACTAACGCTATCGAAACTTATGCCTAAGGAGTTGAAGAGACATGTCTACCTATTTTACAATTGGTGAAATTGCGAACATGTACAACCTTTCCATCCAAACATTAAGACATTACGATAAAATTGGACTTCTAAGTCCTGCTTATACTAACCCTAAAACGGGATATCGCTACTACTCGATTCAGCAATTCGTTAAAATTGACTTCATCAAACATGGAAAAGCACTTGGCATGACACTAGATGAAATTAAAGTATTAATAAAAAAAGACCTCGACTTATTCGCTTTAACAGACGTTTTAAATAAGCAAAAACTTCAAATCAAACAAAAAATAATTGAACTTCAAGAAATTGAACAACACATCAACAATCTACAGGCAAGGTTATCTGAAGTTGAAACCTTTGGCCTAAATAAACCCTTTTTAAAAAGCGAAGACAGTCGTCACTTTATTCGCTACAACTACGTTTCAAAAAATGAAATTGAAGTTGAAATCAACATCCGAAATGTCGTACTTGATATGGAAACTAAATATGGTCGTCATAACTCTGAACTCGTACTGGAAGCCAACTATGAGATTTTAAAATCAGAAAATCGTGTTCAGTACGATCAAATGCTCATTAAACTATTAGATTCTACCTCTTCAAACACAACATTAGAAGCGGGAACCTATGCGACATTATTTTATGACGATCATTATGGAAACAATAAAATCTATTATAGTCAACTAGAAGAGTTTATCTCTAAGCAACGACTAACCCCACTTAGCGATGTTTATGAATTTGTGATTATGCCTCGTATTGATCAAAATGGGATTGAAAAATCCATCACCCAACTTCAAGTCCTAGTCAAAAAATCCTGAATGCACATGCACTCAGGATTTTTTTTATAAATCAGCCCCATCATTTAATAAAAATCCAACAACTTGACGAATATCTTCATTCACATAAACTTTAATGATGCGTTGATTTAAATCTTCAAATCGGTAAATGACGTCATTTCCATCTTTTGATGAATCGAGCAATGATACGGTATCGGCTAACTGATGCTCACTTAAAAAACTCACGGCTAATTGTTCTAAGCTTTGTTCGTGATACTCACTATCTTTTGTATTAATATCAAAACGAATTCCAATTAATTGCCCCTCAATATATTCACCGACAATGCGATTCACATCATTTTCTTTTGGCTCACGATCTAGCACTAATCCAACACGGTCACCCTTATAATTGACCTGTGTGTCTTCTTCAGCTAAATCAGTTGATTCATAAACACCTACAGAATAATCATTTAAATCAATGCTTTGATGAAAATATAATTGATAATCCTCTACTAATTGATTAACCAGCGTTTTAACTTCTTCTGAGGGGACTTCATTCGCACACCCTGATAATATCAAAACTCCTACCGATAGAAATAAAACTAGTCTCAACCACTTCATTGATGCACTTCCTCCTTAAAAAACAACCTAAAATGCAACTTTAATAGTTACAGTATGGCAATTTTTAGAGGAAATTATTTAAAAATTAATAAATTTCCTTGTGGAAAAATCAATTTAACAGTCGTTCCTTTGTTCACTTCCGAATCGAGATAAATTCCAATACTTAACTTATGACACAGTTTTTGACACAAATAAAGTCCCATTCCCGTCGACTTACCAAAAATGCGACCATTTTCACCTGTAAATCCTTTATCAAAAACACGTCCTAAATCTTTCTCACTAATGCCTACCCCATTATCCTCAATCCTTAAAATAATTTGCTGATTATGCACGTTTGATGAAATCTTAACCACAGCATTCTCAGGTTTTGAATACTTAATGGCATTCACCACTAATTGATTAATAATAAATTCAACCCACTTTAGATCACTCAATAAGCAACCCTCGATTTCACCTAAATCGACGGAAACTTTCTTTAAAATAAAGTCTCGTGAATTTTGACGAATCACCTTCATCACAACAGATTTCAACTCAAACTCTTTAATCACATAATCTTTACTGACATCATTGCTTCTCGCATAATAGAGTGCCTGTTCAATAAAAGCTTCCACCTTTTTCACTTCATCCTCAACACGACGTGCCACGTCACTTTCATTATTTTCAAGAATCAATTTCAAAGAAGCAATCGGCGTTTTAATTTCATGAACCCATGTCTCAATATATTCCCGATATTCCGTTTCAAGTTCTTCGTATTTATTGACATTTTCATGCATCGATTTCGTAATATCATACAATAAACTGTGAAAAAGTTGGCCTTCTAAAAATTCTGGCTCTTCAACCACCTCTGCCACTAAATATTTCTCCTCAAGTTCTTCTAAGACCGACTCCAATTGATTAAAGTAACGTCGCCATTTAAAGTATTCAATCAGCATATAAGAGATAACTGGAATAAACCATAAACATCCAACTAAAAAAATAACGACTCCGCTCACTTTAGCAATAAGCATAAACATTAAAATAACTAAAAAAACTAACATTTGAATGACTAAAAAGGTAACATGATTCTTTACATAATCAACGAATCTCATGGCATGATGTACCCTAGCCCACGACGCGTTTCAATCGCATCCTTAAGACCAATTTCCTCTAGTTTTTTTCGAAGACGTGTCACATTCACCGACAACGTATTATCGTCAACAAATAAATCTGATTTCCATAAATGCTCCATCAAAACATCCCTCGAGACAATTTGGCCCTGATTTTTAATGAGACATCCTAAAATTTTCAGTTCATTCTTTGTAAGCTCCATCGTCTTTTGTTCATAAGTGATACTTCCATTCGACAAATTCAGCGTCAGACCTTTATAACAAAGCGTCTCACTTGCCGACAAAGAACCATACGTTCGTTTTAAAATGGATGAGATGCGCGCTAATAAAATTTGCGTATTATACGGTTTGGTAATAAAATCATCAGCGCCTAAATTCATACTCATTAACTCATCTAGCTCACTATCTCGACTCGTTACGACAATAATTGGAACATCAGATGATTTTCGCACCTCTTTACAAATATAATATCCATCAAAAACAGGTAAATTAATATCTAATAAAATTAATTGTGGCTTGATCGTTTCTACCTGTTCTACAATATTTGAAAAATCCGTTGGTGCTTCAACCTCATAACCATAACGGCTTAAAAAAATTTGAAGCTCTTCACGAATCACTTCTGCATCTTCAATAATCATAATTTTTTGCAAAATGATACCTCCACTTCTAAATCCAACCACTCTTATTATACCCTAGCGTCTGGTATAATTATCCTTACAATTTTGTCACAAAAAAAAAGAGTTCATCTATGTGAACTCAAGTTTACTCTGCTACATATAACTCATTGACAGTCTCTTCTTTTACTCCGATTACTAAGACTAATACGATGACTTTTAAAATTTCCATTACTGCTCTTAGCATGATTATCTCTCCCATCTTCCTTTAATTAAACTGATGTATTTAAAATGCTACTTGCACCACTCATTCACATGCTCTTCTTTAATCCCTACTATTAAGACTAAACCAATTACGTTTAAGATTTCGATTACAAATTTCATCTCCATCATCTCCTCAAAAAGTTTTGTTAAAACTCACTGACAGATACATTATATCTCCTGCCCTAATCTTATAACATCGAACTAGATGACAGAAATCTTTCATTTTTGTCATATAAAAAAATCATCCCAATTCGCCTAAACGAAATGAGATGATCCCTTGTCCTCATATTGTCATTCAACTTATCTAACATATTTCTCGATAAATTGATAAATTCCACTAAAATACTCCTTCTCCATTAAGTCATCCGCTTCACAATGACCGAGTCCCTCTATGTACCAAAGTTCTTTTTGTTCATGTGGAATCGCATCATAAATATACTGGCTACTCTCTGGTGGGGTAACCTTATCTTCTGTTCCATGAATTAATAACACGGGAACCGTAATATTCGAAACAGCTTTAACAGGTTGAATATCATCATAAACTAGATTTTCTTTAAGTTTTAACACGACATTCCCAGCCCATTTAGCATAACTCACCGGTAAAAATGGAATATTTTCAGCGATAATTCCAAGTTCAACGGCACTCTCCATCGTATGATATGGGGCGTCTAACACATAAAAATCAGCATATTTACTTTCTTCATTTAACTCAGTATGCATCGTTGCTGTGGCAGCTCCCATCGAAAATCCGTGAATTCCTAAAATTCCATTTGGATATAACTCACGAGCAAATCCTGCAACAGCATCTAAATCAAATCGCTCATATAATCCAAACGTATAATTTTCACCACCTGTTAATCCGGTATGACGTTGATGGTAAACAACCACATTATAACCATTTTCTAAATAATTAAAAGCCGAATTTAAGACCTCATGATAATTGCTTCCGATTCCGTGAACAATTACCATCACATCATTTGTTGGCGTATTCGCCTTAATATCTAAAACTTCAACCTCATAGCCATTTATAGGACTCTGTACAAAGGTTGTAGCATGTTCATATTTATCTAATGTGTCTAACACTTTATCTTCACGCTCTGTGTAAAAAACAGTCATATCTTCTGCACTAACTGACGGATTCTTTCCAACTGTTCCATCATAAACCATATTCCCAATAATCCAAGTTGCTAACGCAAAAATAGATCCTGCACCAACCGTTGAACCGATAATGACCTTTTTCTTTTTTTTCATTCTAAATCACCTCTTTTTGGAATTCAGTCATTGCTTTTTATTTATTATATCAAAATTATTTTGTTTTTCAAATTATTTGATTTATAAACATTTAACATTCATAACTTTACTCCTAAACTCTCATACTATAATTGTTGTTTAACAACAAATTTATTGGAGGATGATCACAATGCATGATAAAAATCCAGGTGTCAAATGTACAGTAAGTAGTTGTAAATTTAATAACAATCAAAAACATTTCTGTCAATTAAATCAAATCACAGTGGGAACACATGAAAAAAACCCAGTCCAATGTGAATGTACTGACTGTCAGTCATTTGAATTAAAATAATCACACGTTGTCTCCATCCTAATATCTTCTAAAGCTAGGGCTACCCTAGCTTTTAAAATTTCCCAGGAAAACTATATTTAATTCATTATATTCAGCAATTCCCTAAAATAAGACAACTGATTTAATAAAAAAGGATTTTTTTTACTTCCTATCTGATCATCATGTCTGTTTTCTTATATGCCCCTTAATTGAGTTAATAAACTGATAGAAAATAAAAAAAGCAAACATCGAGCGTTTGCTTTTTAAATTAGAAGAAAAATAATTGAACAATGTTTGCAACAATGGAAAAAATCACAAATCCTTTTGCCCATTCCGTACGATGTCGATAATATAAAATAAGTCCAACTAATGCACTTGTACCAATCAAAATTCCAATTCCTTGTTCTAAATAAAAATTCGTCGGCAATGAAGTGACATTTATCCAGGCTAACCAAAAACTATAAACAGCTGAAATCCAAATCATAGCATGTGTTAGTTTAGACTTTTTAACGCTTATCAAAAGAACAACGATTAAAAATGCTAAAATAAATAAAATAACAAATAACAAAAACAAATAACCAAGTGCCATTTCATTCCCTCCTTTTTCTAACATCTGTATTATAGCATCCAAATCTTTAAAATTTATGTTGAAAAATCTTAACAATTCTGTAGGATTGGTAACTCACACTCAAAAATAAACTGATCTGCTTCTTGATAAACTTCTAGTTTTCCTCCAACACTCTCAATCAGCATACGACAACTTTGCAGTCCTACCCCATGACTTTCAATCTCATCACTAATTTGAAGTAAAACTTTATTACAAACCTTGATAACTAAAACATCTTCTAATTCGCAAATTCTAAACTTAATCGGATGTGAAGCATCCGCATATTTTAATAAATTTGAACAAATATTATCGATTAAACGGTAAAAATCATGACGTTCCATCTGTAAACTAAATGAATTCTCGATTTCAACCTCTACCAAAGCCTCAAACCCTTCACTTTCCAGTGAAGAAACGACTTCATGTAAACACTGTTCAATCATCTCATCTGCATTTAGCGTCATAACTGGCGCTTTTTTTTCTTCTACAACACACTGACGAAACAACTGATCAATTAAATATTTGATCTGAAATGCCTTGCTAGACACAATCTCTAGATATTTCGTCTGTTCTCCCTTATCTTTTTCCTGCTTGATGATATCTAAATAAGAGATAACAGCGGTTAAGGGGGTTCTTAAGTCATGAGATAGTGATCTAATTATTTGAATGTTTTGCTGTTTTAATTCTTTCTCAAGTTCTATTTGTTGTTCTAAAGTTTTAGCCATGTCATTAATGTCTGCTGCTAACTGAGAGATTTCATGCTGACCTCTCACTTCAATTTGAGTCGATAACTGACCATTTTTCATTCGTTCAACGGCATGGCTAATTTCTAAGATATAAGTAATCTGTCGATGCAACAAGGTCATAAAGGTAATCATAAAAATCACCATCGAAGCTATGACACACAATACTCGTCCCCACAAATAAAAATTAAGATTAAAAAACGGATAAATATCTATCCAAGCCGTCCCGTCACTAAATTGGAGTGCATAAGTTTTTGGAATGTACATGACATCAGATTCTTGATACCCATAAGAGATTAAGCTTGAATCATAATAAAGTTCATCTCCTTGGTAAATCAAAATTAGCAAATCATCATGTGCTCGATGCCATTCTTCTAGTTGCTTAGCATTTTCTAAAGATAATTGATGATTCGTAATGTACGCCTGAATATCTCGATTGATTCGATCCATTTCGTCTGCATAACTGGGAGACTGATTCACCACTTTACTCGTTAACGAATAAAGTGATTCCTCTAAAATAACATAACTTATAAAAGATAGTAATAATGAAATGACCACATATCCTGTAATCACTAAGCTCCACTTTGGTAACCCTACCTTTTCAAGAAATCGATTAATCCACATAATACCCTTTTCCCCAAGCCGTCTTAATATAGACTGGATTTTTTGAATCCTTCTCAATTTTTTTTCTCAAATTTCGCACGTGAACCATGACGGCATTGTCACCAATCACTTGCCCTGAATCATTCCAAATACTTTGATAAATTTGTTCCATCGAAAATATTTTTTTACGATGAGTAATCAATAGTCGTAAAATCTCATATTCTGTCGTGGTCAAGGAAACCTCTTTTCCCTCTAAAATCACACGCGTCGAATTCAAATCCACCACTAAATCACCAATCGTAATCGTCGGTTCTACCTTTACCTGAGTCGTTGAATGATACTGATACGCTCGTCTTAATAATGCTTTAACACGGATCAATAAATCACTATTTGAAAAAGGTTTCGTGATATAATCATCGCCACCCGCTGAAAATCCCATCGTTTTATCCGATTCTTGGCCATAGGCCGTTAAAAATAAAATCGGAACAAAAGACTTCTGACGTATTTCAGAGCAGACAACAATCCCAGACTTTTTTGGCATCTCGACATCTAAAATCACAAGTCCAATACTCTCATCCATTAATTCAATGGCTTCCTCACCATTACAAGCCGTCACAACCTCGTACCCATCACCTGTTAATAAGATTTGAAGAATTTGACGAATATCTTGATTATCATCAGCGACTAAAATTCTATTTTTCATCTACTTCATCCCACCTTTAAAAAAATTAACTTATCTCAGTTATATCATAAATTAAATAAAATTCATCAAAAAAAGACAACCATAGGTTGTCTTTTTCAATTATTTTATATTCCTAACAATAAACACCTTTTCGCGTCATGGCTTCAAGCATCGTATAAACAACATCACTTGATCGTTCATTAGCAGCTTGAAACGCCTGTTTAAAGGTTTGAAAAGCGTCATCATCTCCATAATGAGAGATTGCTTTAACACAAATAAATGGGAGATGATGACGATAAGCGACTTGACCTAAAACAGCTGCCTCAACATCTATAAACTCAATGCGATAACTTTGATTTAAATGTTCGGAAATAATGCTACTATTAATAAAACGATCTGCTGTTCCAAAAAGTCCAACCTGGCCCTTATAATCTAAATACTTACAAGCCATTAAAGCAAATTGCTTTAAATGTAAGTCACTTGGGAAAACAACTTGATTAGTTCCAGGAATTTCAAATAATCGATAATGATTGGCTTGAAAATCGACATCATATTGGAAAACCATATCTGAAATGGCAATATCTCCAAGATCTTTTTTTTGCTTTCCGATATATCCGCAATTTCCAAATCCAATAACCGCGGTAATCGGATACTTCTCTGTAATCACACCCATTGCATAAGCAAAATTAACTTTTCCCTCTCCTGCTTGAACCAAAATGATATCTTTCCCATTCAATTTTATTTCATAAATGTTGAAGAGATAATCTGTGACGATTTTATAATCATTCAATTTAGCTAATAATTGTTGCGCTTCAAACTTAGATTCGCAAAAAATACACAACATGTTCATCACCCTTTATCCAATTCAGGATCAATTTTATCTGACTCATTTCTACCTATCTTACTATATGCAATAGTTAATAGACGAGAACCTATTGAAGGGATTTCATACAAAAACTCGCTCCAATTATTGAAGCGAGTTTAATTAAAGTGATGATCATTCGACTTAAACACGAATATCTGGGGTCGTTTCCCAACCATGTTCTGTAGTGTGATCATAAGCTAAAACTTCAAAATTGAATAAATTACTATGGATGAAGACCCCCATCATCACGAATAACCTTAATCATTTTCTCTTCAGTTTAATCCCTTCCTAAACATTCGACATGAAACATCCATAATTTGAACTGTCTTTCATCAATTTTATTATGATAAAATTGATCAAACAAATAAGATTTGACATGATGAAAAATAGCGGGTGATAAATACTTCTGACCAACATACTCATTTATTTCATCAAAGAAGTTAATCATCTGTGATTCAACTCCTTTTAAAATGTACATATCAATTAAAGAACTCGTGACAGCTTTCGCTTGTTCGAATATCCCATATTTTAAAATTTTTTCTTTTGATTGATTTAAGTAATCCTCTGCCAGTTCATAATCACCTAACTCGTAATAAATAGTCCCCATTAATCCAAGTGCTAAATGCTTTTTTACTTCATCGGTCACAACCTGAACTAAATGATTTAAAACCTCCAATGCCTCTTCAAATCTCCCTTGAGATTTGTATAAATAACTTAAATTTTGATAAACTTCGGTGACAAATGGCGGATAGCATGGATTTTCAATAAAAGCAACTTGCACGTCTATGGCCTCTTGAATTCGACCACATTTGCGCAAAACAATCCCTTTAAGAATAATGTGAGCTGCCCGAGTTAGAGGTTGGGGCGTCTCTCCCTCTCTTAGTGCTAAGTCAATATGATTTAACGCTAAATCAAGTTGGTCGACCTGAAAATATCCTTTGGCTAAATTATAAAGAATTTTATAACGATACTCCGTCATATCTGGGCTTAGTGAATGAAGGCTAATCTTCAAATAAGAAATGCTCTCTTCATACATTCCCATTTTCTCCATATTTAAACCAATCCCACGGTACAATAACGTTGGATTTTGATGACTTAAAGAAGCGTAGGAAATCGCCAACGAAAAGTGTTGATTCGATTCAATCCATTGACTTTTTTGTTGATAATCAACGGCAATTAATTCTTCTAACTTTAGGCCTTCTTCATATAGTTCATACTGTGCCACGACTTTTTTAAATTTTTCATATTCAGTTGATAAGGTTTCCAATCGACAGCGCTCAGACACCCAATCCTTTGCCTGTTCAACGGCCGATTTTTTAAATGATTCTAGTGTAAACTCTTCTTGTAAAGCCCCATCTGATAACTCCAAAAGAATGCTATAAATCAACTCAACTGTTTCATTAGGAATAATGCGGCGTCCATTTTCTGCCATACTAATATAACTACGAGAAATACCATACGCCTGAAAAGCCTCTTGCTTAATATGATATTGACGTCGACACCATTTGATTTTTTCTGATACTTCTAAAAACAATTGCTTCAACTCCATCCAATCTAAATCATCCTGAGAATTTAAGTCTTTTTGAGACTAAGACATCCTATAAGTATCTATTCTCAACTCCACGAGTATCGCTAAAAATTTTCCAAGTATGAAAAACTTATTTTAAATGATAGATATAACCTAACTCTATTTTACAACAAAAAACATCATTTTTCTTGGTTTTAATGATAGAAAATAAACTTCTCATCCTCTTAATATTCTAATTCATGATTCATCTCTTCTAAACCTGTCATTTTATGCATTTAAATTTCACTCATCTAAATCATCTAACAACAAAAAAAGTCAAGAACATTACAATTTAAGTAATCTTCTTGACTTTAATTCTAGTCGCAAGGTCTATGCCTTTAACCTTATAAAATTATCTTTTATGACGCTTAAGATAAAATTTATGATGTCGATTCAGTCTCCTAAATTAACGACGTGAATCTTTTTTTACTTTTTCTGATTTATCCATACGAGTTAAACGAACAACCGCTTCAACATGAGATGTTTGAGGGAACATATCAATCGGTTGAATATAATCTACTCGGTATTTTTTTGTTAACTCTTTTAAGTTTTTAGCTAACGTTGATGGATTACATGATACGTAGACAATACGTTTTGGTTGGACACGTTTTAACATCTCAATTAACTCAGGCCCCATTCCCGTACGAGGTGGATCGACGATAACCACATCTGGTTTGAACCCTTCATTTGCCCATTTTGGCACGATTGACTCTGCTTTACCAACCGCATAATACGTATTATCAATGTTATTTAATTTTGCATTTGCTTTCGCATCAATGATAGCCGCACGAGTAATATCCACCCCACGTACTTCACTTGCCTGATCAGCCACCCATTGACCAATCGTTCCAACTCCACAGTAAGCATCTACCACTTTTTCAGTTCCTGTTAAAGAAGCAGCATACTTCACTTGATTATATAACTTCACTGTTTGTTCTGGATTTAATTGATAGAAAGCGCGTGGTGATAAATTAAATTTAAATTTACCTAAACGATCTGTAATGAAATCTTCTCCCGCTACTTTAATCATATCTGGTCCAAAGATTTCATGCGTGTCATCAGAATTATAGTTGACATAAACTGACTTCACTTCAGGACAATACTTCATTAAATCAAGCGCTAAAGAATACATCTTCTTGAAGTCTTTATTCGCTAATACAAACGTCACTTGAATCTCACCTGTTCGATATCCACGACGAACGACAATGTGACGAGCTGTTCCTTTTTTCGTTTTGGGTGCATACGCAAAAACTTTATAATCATCTAATAAATCAACCGCGTGATTCACGACTTTGTTGATTTCTTCGTATTGAACCTCACAATCTGTGACATTTACTAACTCTCGTGAGTTCATGCTATAGAATCCGACCATCACACCATCTTCATCATACCCAACTGGCATTTGAGCACGGTTACGATAATTATATGGATTATCCATTCCCATCGTTGGACGGATATCTAATTCTTCAGGATCTAAATTGGTGTAACGTTCAACCGCTTGCCAAATGGCATCGCGTTTAATACGCAATTGTTCCGGGTAGGTCATATGTTGTAATTGACATCCACCACATTGTCCATAAACCTCACAAGCTGGTTGACAACGATGTCTTGATTTTTTCTTAACGCGTACTAATTCTGCTTCTGCATAACCACCTGCTACACGTGTACAAGTTGCCACAACTTCTTCCCCAACTAATGTTCCTGGGATGAACACCGCTTGTTTTTTATAATAACCGATTCCCTCACCGTTAATCCCGATGCGTTTAATCGTCACTAAAAATTCTTGACCAACCTTTAAAGGTGACATATTCATAAAAAAAACCTCCAATGCTTTTAAGCTACCCTTTATCTTACCACATTCATGATTATTTTACATATCTTATTCGCAGATAGTTGACAAAATCCTCTCTTATTCGCAATAAATACACTGAGATGATGATCTTTCATTTATTATGTTGCAATGATACGTAATTTTATACCATTTTTACTTATTTATAACAATTCATATTGACTCTACAATAAAAGATGCTACAATAGGGATAATTGAATACGTCTCTGTTCTCTTTGATGAGTTAGAGGTGCATGGCTAAAGAGTAGGAATTTCGAGAGTGACGTCTAAGACAAATTCTAAAAGGTATCCATGCCGAAGTGAAAATAGTGTCCGCTATTTTTTGCTGGGGTTAGATTGAAGAAGTCTAACACTGTCACTGCCTATGGTAGTGGAGAACTAATGATCGGAGAGTTAAATAATACGTGTATCACTAAGGGATCTTTTTTTAGCTACCCCATTATTGAGCAATGTATGAGTTTAACTCTGCATTGCTCTTTTTTTTATAACTTTCAGAGCCGGACGAGATGATTCAATCAAAGTTCAATATAAAAGGAGAGAATGAAAATGGTTGGAACCATCTATGCCTTAATTCCGGCAATCCTCACAATTCTTTTGGTTATCATCACACGTCGCGTTATCTTATCACTAGGAGTCGGTGTCATCTGTGCTGCTTTAATTTTATCAGCATTTAGCATCGGAGATACCATCTCAACCCTACTCATCACTTTTAGTTCTCTAGTCATTGAAGAGGATGGACTTTACGGATTCTTAAATGAGTGGAATATGTCCATCATCTTCTTTTTAATCGCCCTAGGTATTATTACAGGCTATATCGTCTTATCAGGAGGGGCCACTGCTTTTACAAAAGCCATTATTCGTCGCGTTCAAACACGCGAAGGGGTACAATATACCGCTGCTATTTTAGGAATTCTGATTTTTGTTGATGACTACTTCAACGCTTTAGTCGTTGGAAATGTCTCAAAACCATTAGCCGAAGCACAAAAAGTATCGCGAGCTCGTCTCGCTTATATCGTTGATTCAACGTCAGCACCTATTTGTGTCATTTCCCCCATTTCAAGTTGGGCAACTGGAATCATGGGTTCTATGGCTGTCATCTTAGCAGGAGCAGGCATTTCTTACAGTGCCTTCTCAGCCTTCTTAATGACCATTCCTTATCATTTTTATGTCATCACAACCCTCATCATGGTCTTCGTTGTCATTCGCTTTAACTTAAATCTTGGATTAATGAAAAAATACGAAGCCGACACGTTACAAGGAAGCGACAGCTCAATTGTAGGCAGCGAACTATCGAATCCTCATGAAAAAGATGTTGAATCTTCAAAAGGAACGATTTGGGACTTAATTCTTCCTATTCTAACCTTAATTATTGTCACGGTTGGAACAATGGCTATCACCGGAATTCAAGGGGCACAATCAGTCACTGATCCTGAGTTTAACTTCTTCTTCACCGTCCTTGACAACATCGCTCTCTCTAAAGCACTTCGTTATGGAGGAATGGCTGGATTAATCGTTTCAATGGGACTGGCTTATCGTCATGTTTTAAACAAAGAAGTCACACTACCTGATTTTTTAAAAGCTTTTATGATAGGAGCTCGCTCTATGTTTGGAGCGATTGGAATTTTATTATTAGCTTGGGCGATTTGTGAACTAGTTGGAGCCTTAGATGCTGGAGGCTATTTAGCTTCAGTGATTACAAGCACCAATATTAATCCAAACTTTATTCCAGTTGTCATGTTTATAGTCGCAAGTTTTATGGCTTTCTCAACCGGAACATCTTGGGGATCATTCGGAATCTTACTTCCAATTGCGGGAAGTGTTGCCGCAGCCATCGACTTAAATCTGATGATACCGGTTATGGCTGCTGTCTTATCGGGTGCAATTTTTGGAGATCACGCGTCACCGATTTCAGATACAACCCTTCTATCAGCCACTGGGTCAGGTTGTGACCTCGGAGCTCACTTCAACTCCCAACTCCCTTACGCTCTATTATCAGCAGGTATCGCTGCCTTAGGCTATATGGCGTTTGGGGTGACAGGGACTTTAATGACGTCTTACATCGTCATGGCTTTAGGATTTGCTTTGGTAATTTTCTATGCTCGACGTCAAAACGTTAAGAAAGTTGAAAACCTACACTTAATGCCAAATGAATAAGAAATCAAAACGGGAGAATATGACATAAATTTAAAAGGAGTCAATGAACAGGGGGGAAACTGATTCAATGACTCCTTTTTATTATATTTCTAAGAGAGGTTGAGAATTGGAGAAAAGATTTATCATCTTGTACTAAACATAACATAGGGGGAGAGTTACGTCTCATACAAGTACATTATGGGAACACTTTTCAAATCTTAAACAAAATAAACAAACTTTTTTAAAATTTTATTTTCTTCCTTTTATAGGATTTAATGTTTCAGATGTTGCAAAATCTGAAGAGGAAACTGAGGGCTTTATCATCACAATGATAAACTTTAAAATTCAACGAAAATCGTCATAAATTTTAAAATAACTAATAAAGTATAATAGGAAACAAATTACCTATACTAATAGTATTTCGAATAAAAGGAGAGACTCTTCATGGAAAAAACAAAAACTTTCCAACTTACCGAAAGTCAATACAATCTAGTCGAAGAATTACTCGAAATCGCACCCGGTCATACCGAAGCTGAAAAACTCATTTCTGCTCTTGAACTTGCCGTCGAAGTCGGGGCTCACACCGATATGTTTTAACATAAAAAGGTCCCAATAGAAGCGGGACCTTTTTATGTTAAATAATAAATTTCCTTTATAAAAATGAAATGGGTCACCTAGCATCTTATCCTCCGCTACTAGGCAATGGGTTACCTAGCGATTGGGACTAGCAATCTTATCCTCCACTACTAGGGAATGGGTCACCTAGCGATTGCTACTAGCAATCTTATCCTCCACTACTAGGGAATGGGCTCACACCTATGGTATTTGGCACCCCATTAGTGGAGAAAACCACTTCGTGGATGGGGTCCCCCTTGTTAGGATAACTCGGCCTGACGCCGAGTACACCACAGGTGTATAGTTGTTCTATCCTTCACTTCGTTTAGGAAGAACAGCTAACATAGTAGCGCTAATCCATCATTCTGCTAAAATCTACACCTTCTATAAAAAAAGAGATAGACTCACGTCTATCTCAGCACTTGCATGGATAACTCCGCCAAAGGCGGAGTATAGTCCAACTAATTTTCGTAAAACGAAAATAGTTGGGCTAACAAATAAACGGCCTGTGGGGGAACACAGACCGTTTAGGGAGTGAGAAAACATAATGAATAAGAAAATCAAAGGGGAAGAAAATTTTTTATCATTTTCATCCGTTTATATTATGACATATATTTATGTACGAATAATGAAAAGAGTATGTCTTTTTTGTGTTTTTTCGGGTTTTTATTCAATAGGTTCAGGCATATCACGTGTCAATAAATATTGCACAGATCTAAACTCATATCCTTCTTCTCGGAGTTTTGGAATTAGGCGATCAAGGCATTCTGCGTTGTCCTTTGAAATACTGTGCATTAAAATAATCGCACCGGGATGAATGCGAGCCAAAATCTGATCATAGGCATACTGCCAACCACGTTGTTGATCGACGTGCCAATCCATATAGGCTAAAGACCAGAATAGATTATAGTATCCACGCTCTTTTGACCAATCTAGAACTTGTTGATTAAAATGCCCTTCGGGTGGTCTTAAAAAGCGCACCATTTCTTTTCCTGTAATTTCTGTATATTTATTTTCAATTAATGTTAATTCTTCGTTAAATTTTTCCTTGCTGACTTTTGTTAAATCGGGATGATGATACGTATGGTTCCCGATAATATGACCGTCATCCACCATTCGTTGTACTAATTCAGGATTTTGTTCCATAAAATGACCTGTAACAAAGAAAATGGCTGGAACATCATATTTTTTTAATACATCCAAGATTAATGGGGTATTTCCATTCTCGTAACCACAATCAAATGTTAAATATAAATCCATCTGATCAGCTGGTGCAATATAAAATGCATCATTATTTCGAACGATATCATCATATTCTTGGCCTGGCCAAGGTTGTTGATGATTTTCACCTTTAGGAATTCCCCAACCAATATTCTTTGCTGAAGCCGTAAAAAATGACCCTAAACAAAGTAATAATGTTAACATTATTGTTCCAAAGTTGAACTTTCTTTTCATTTTTATCACCTCTCATTATCAAAAAGAATTCTATAATAATTTGTCGAATTTCTGCACAATATATACATAAACAACTGATAAATTTTAGGGATAAATTTGATTCATTTATGATGATTCATTTACTATAATGGAATTAAATGTTAAAATCTAATAGTTTTTTAATCAGAAATTATAAACAGGAGGCACACCCGATGGAGCATATCTTTTCTCTCGAATTTCTTAAAAAGCTAAGTGAACAACTCAAAAAACGGGAAATCAAAGGATTACCCGAGCAAATTGCTTTTAACCTCGTGATGGCCATTGTTCCTCTTCTTGTTGTAATTGTTCAACTTGGAACCTATTTATCTTTGAATACAGATTTAGTCGAGTATTTAATCATGGCTTATGCACCCAATGAGTTAAAACTACTTTTAATGAATCTTTTTTCAACAACGTCGACCCCTTCTGGAAATATCTTTTTTCTTATTACAACGGGTATTTCGTTTATGTGGTTAATCTCTAAAGGATTCTACGGAATTGCCGCCGCTGCCAATACCACTTATCAAGTTCCTTATATGAAATTTGCCTATTTAGAACGTATTTTTTCTTTCCTTATTGTTATTTTCATGATTTTATCACTTGCCTTAGTCACAGTATTCGCTTTATTTGGTCAAGGCCTTATCATTTTAATTTTTAAAATTTTAAATATCCATATCCAATCTCATTTACTGCTGATTTTTAATATCATTAAATCACTGATTAGCTTCTTAGGTTATTTTAGCTTCTTTTTATCGCTATTCTATTTAGCACCAAGTATCAAAATGAGAGTGGGTGAAATCATTCCGGGAGCTCTTGTCACCTCAATTGGATGGAGTGTGTCATCAATTGGATTCACCTTCTATGCCAACCATATTGCAAACTATAATAAATTTTATGGGAGCCTATCCGTGATCATCATGCTACTGTTTTGGCTCTTTATTCTCGGATATACCATTATGATTGGCCTGCAAGTGAATTACATTCTTAAACGTGATTACTTCGGTGGCGTTTCCTACGAACAAAAACTTGGAATTTTCAATCGTTTTCGCTATCTATCAAAATGGACAAAATTTGCTCCTACAGAAATATCAGATTCAAAATAATCGCATATCTTTAGCACCTCATGAATAGAATTTAGCAAGACTATTTTGATTACTGAGGTGAAATCATGAAAAAATATTGCCTATCCTTCGCCATGCTCACGCTACTTTTAAGTGCATGCTCACAGGATTCAACGTTATCTAAAGTCTCAACGCCTCAAACCGTCGAGAACTTTATAACCAGTAACACCCTAACCACCACTGACACACCAACAAAAGAGACGACGACTACCACCGAAACACCTGAAGTTTCAACTCCTCAAGAAGAAGTGGCTTTAACATTCGCCACTCAACAAGACTTTGTTGATTACATGTATAAAAAAATTGTGGCCCTCGAAGACACCATTGCACTACTCGATTCTAATCTTTCACAACTATTTGCCGTGAGTACCTCAGAAGATACTTCTGGTTACCAAAGCATTCGTCAAAATTTATTTGATCAAGCCACAAATGAAATGGATAACATGGCGACTTTAACCTTACCTAACACTGAGGTAAAAACGCTACATGATTATGTGCAAAAAGCATATCAATATACCATTAAATCCAAACAAGCAGAATATGATATTTTCAATTCTGAATCACTTGATGCACGCCAACAACTATTAGAAGCTAATTCTGAAAACGAACGCTTAAGTGCCCATTATATTCAATTATCATGGGACGAAATCGATCGCTTATCAACCACAACCATTTATCGTAAATAGAAAAAAGTGAGACTAATTTGTCTCACTTTTTTCTATAGGATGCTTATGATATTTAATCTCACTAATAATCCAAACTAAAACAGGAATGGCTAATTCAAAGATTGGTAAGAGGTAAGTTGGATTTACATTTAAAATCTGATTTAAATTTTCAACTTGGCTTTCTTGGAAATGTGCCCCACATAGACACATTACTACAAGAATAGGCAAAGAAATAATTTTATGATTTATTTTTTTAAAGACTCCATTAATTAAGCTAGTACCGGCATAAAAATAAACACAAATCTTAAAGAAACAAGTGGTCATTAAAATAATAATGGCAAGAGGATCAAGACGTTCAAAAAAGATATTGACTCCGACCATCTTCATCGAGTTAAAGAAGGGATAAACAAAGTTATAAACTAAATCCTCACCTAATATTCCAATATTAAAAATATCTACCATTAAAAGCAAAATGGTTCCGCAAATTAAGGCTGCAAATCCAACCTTTAAAATTTTTGGACTCTGAGCTTTAGGCACTAAAGGGAAAATGACTAAAAAGGCAATCAATTCACCGTAAGGAAAAACAGTGGTTTTATAAATTTCTGGGATTACTTCTTTGAACCCATGTTCTAAAATCGGAAAAAAATGATCAAAATTAAAGATACCTGATGTAAACACCCCTAAAACAAGTGGAATGAAACTGATTAATACCAAATAAAATAACAATTCAGATGCTCGTCCAATCGTATTAAATCCTAACATCATTCCATACCAAATCACTAACGCTAACAATCCAAGAATTAAAAACATGCTAGCGCCTTCCATGACAGTAAATTGAATCATATTACCAGTACTAATCACAATTCGATATCCCATATAAAGAAAATATCCTGAGTAGACTAGCACAACTAGGCTTCCTAAAACCTTTCCAAATACATCTTGAAGAATTAGCGTTAAGGACTGATATCCATGTAAGTAACTAATTCGATGATAAATAACAAATAAAATACTACCCAAAACAGCCGCAATTAACATCACAATCCAAATATTTGGTCCAGATAATCGTCCAACATTACTTAGGGTTGCACTTGCGGTTAAGTATAGAATTAATAGGGTAAACATCTGATTTAAACTAATCCGTGATGTTTTCACACGACTAACCTCCCTTTATTTTTGTTGTAGATTTTGAATATCTCCAACGGATATAATATTAGCTTCTACTTCAACATCAAAGGTCAATGTCGGATAAATGTCTGACCAATACCCTTGCAACTCATGCCATTTTTTTGGATCTTTCATATAAATTTTTGATCCTACTCCAATAATATCGCTCTTAAATTCAGTTTGAGTTTTCGTAATGACTTGAATTAAATTTTCCTTCATTGCTTGTGCGATATAGGTTTCAACCGTTGTCAGATTCTCAGGTTTACTTAAGTCAATTGGATATTGATTTTCCATAATATAACCTGATACTTCACATTTAACGGATACCTTATTTTCATCCATATTTGGCTTAATGTCCGTTTTAGTCCCTCGTGCTTCAAACGTAATATTATAGTCATCAACGACGGCATTCACGACATAACGTTCGGCATTATCCATCAAAACATTATAGAACTCTGCCTCATGACTATTTAAATAGCCAACAAACTTATCTTGCTTAAAAGCCGCTAAATAATTAACCTCAAATTGGCTAGGGGAATTAACCTCTAAAATATTATCAACATTTTCCCCAGCACTTGGGTCATTACTTTTAATTTCAACACTATTTAAAACGAGCTCGACTCCTCTAGCATTTACCATATTAATCGCATCATATAAGTTATAACTGACTTGTCTTCCGGTACACACATGACACATGTTCGTTAAAGAATTTAACTGATTAATCGGAATCGTCTCGTTTGGAGCTAACGTTGATAAAACCGTTGCAGCCATGGTTTCTTTTGCGACGACTAAGGAAATATTAGGACGAATTTTAACATTGCGAAGAGCAGCATCTAATACATCGTTAATGCCATCTTTGGCGATGTTTTCGTCAATGACAATCACGCTTAGATGAGGCAAATATAGCACTTTAGAAGTCAAATTTGATAATCGACGATACGACTCAAATATCGTACTCCCCTCAGCTTGAATCGTTACGATTGGAAGTGTATTTTGATGATTACCGGCAATCGAACTTGGATTAACCACTTGGGCTGTCATCAAATATCCCGTTGATGTTTTATCAATTCCAAGTCCTGCCACAAGTCCAATATTGCTCATTTCAATTTTATGGGCGCATCCGGTTAAACAAAAACACATCATAACTAAGATAAACAACCGTTTCATCTTATACCTCCTCTTCTCGTTTTGGATTTTCTAGATTGTGTTGGACACGATCTGGAGAGTTAAAAATTTTCGGTCTATATTTCATCCAAGAAAGCGGTAAACGAATAAATTGATCTTCTTGATCATGTAAATTAAAAGGCGCAATCGGTGCCATAAAAGGTTGATTAAAGGTCGTTAGACTACATAAATGCAGAATCAGAGCAAGGAATCCAAGGGTAATCCCATATAAACCAAATGCTGCACCGAGTAACATGAACATAAAGCTTAAAATTCGAACCGCATTATTTAAACGAATATTTGATAAAATAAAAGAAGAAATAGCCGTTAATGAACCAATAATAATAACCATCGAGGAAACAAGTCCTGCTTGAACTAACGTTTGTCCGATAATTAATGAACCTACAATGGTCATCGAATCCCCAATGGCTTTTGGTTTACGAACGGAAGCTTCCCGTAAAATTTCAAATAAGGTCATAATGATTAACGTTTCAACAATGGTAGGGAATGGATTGGCACTCCGTTGATCGATAATCGTCACCAGTAAAACGGTTGGAATCATTTCCTGATGATACGTTGAAATCGCGATATAAAGACCTGGAATCAAAATAACAATCATAAACGCTAAGTAACGAAGTAACCGTTCAAACGTTGCAATAACCGGACGATTATAGTAATCATCGGCCGTTTGAAACATCATTGGAAAATAAGAGGGGGCAATGATTTGAAATGGTGTATTATCGACCATAATGGCAATCGCACCATGTACAACAGCGGCCGTTACCTTATCAGGACGTTCGGTTTCAATCAAACGTGGAAAAACGGTCCAATGATGATCTTCAATTAATTGCATCAACTGGCTACTATCCGTGATACAGCTAATATCAATCGCTTCAATTCGTTGCTTTGCAATCTGAACGAATTCTTTATTTACTACCCCTTCAAGATAAACGACAAAGACATCTGTTTGAGAACTTCTTCCGACTTTATACGTATCAAATCGAAGACGTGGGTCCTTAATATGACGACGAACAAGCGCTGTATTCACGCGAATAGTCTCAACAAAAGAATCTTTTGGTCCGCGTGTGGCAATCTCTGTTTCAGGTGCTGTAATGGAGCGCATTTGCCATCCTTTACAGTCAAAGGCCATAAACTGAGCAACCCCATCTAAGATGACAATAATTTGTCCTGTCAATAATTTATCGTATAGATCCGTATAATCTTCGCCGCAACTTGCCGACATCATACTAATACGTGATTGATAAATCGTTTTAAAGGTTTGTAACGGTCGATCTTTTTCTCCACTATCACCTACTAGAGATAAATCAATCATTAAAACACGAACAATAAAATCCTCGGCTTGATTACTATCAATTAACCCATCAATTCCAAGAACAATTCCTTTTAAGCCTGATACGCCTTTTAATTCAAATTCCCGAACAATTAAATCATTAGCATTTCCTAAATCCTGTTTAATTTTTTCTGTATTTTTATCTATCTGCTTAAATAAAGGAATCTTTTTTGGCTGATGCTCAGGGGCTTTTGTATTTTTCTTTCCTTTAAAAACGCGAAAGATATCCATAAAGTTCACCTACTTTTTACATTTAGTCCTATTATTTGAGAATGTGAACCAGTTATACAAAATTAACTTAATAATCACATTTACCTATTTTTGTAAAACTCCTTGAATTTCATTTCACGAGGAACTATAATAAAGACGAAAATCTTAGGAAGGGGGCCTATTATGAATGATAGAATTTCGATAAGGGGGCTCATCACGCAGTTTGACCATTTAAAATTAAAACTAGCTATGCAAGGCATTTTAGTTGGGATAGCTTCGGGATTCATGGTTGTTTTTTATCGAATGATCTTAGAAAAAGCTGAGCATATTAGACAGCTCATCACCTTAAATCAACCATTATGGATGATTGGAGGATGGTTTATTTTATTAGTTCTCGCTGCCCTTTTCGTGGGACGGCTCATGATTAAAGATCCCATGATTTGCGGGTCTGGAATTCCACAAGTGGAAGGGGTGCTTGCTAATAAACTGAATATGAATCCAGTGTCTGTATTAATTCGTAAATTTATCGGTGGAACCCTTTGTATAGGAGCCGGGTTATCTGTTGGAAGGGAGGGGCCTTCTATTCAACTCGGAGCTGCAACTGCACAGTGGATGAGCCGCCTATTTAAACGCCCAAATATCGAGGAAAAATACCTAATCACAAGTGGTGCTAGTGCAGGACTCGCTGCAGCTTTTAATGCCCCTCTTGCGGGTGTGATGTTTTCACTAGAAGAAGTTCACAAACATTTCTCACCACTCATTCTAGTGTCCGCCATGTCTGCATCACTAACCGCTGACTTTATTTCTAAACACTTTTTTGGATTAAAACCTGTCTTTCAGTTTAATCGACTTGAAGCCATTCCACTGACATCTTATGGACTTATCGTTATCCTTGGAATCATAACCGGCTTATGTGGGGTCTTTTATAATAAAATAACGGAAAAAACATTAGATACTTACGACTCTATGACGTGGCTAAAAAAACAATATCGCCCCATCATTCCCTTTTTAATGGCCGGCGTTTTACTATTTATGTTGCCTGAAGTTTTAGGAGGGGGGCACTCACTGGTTGAAAGTTTGACGGAAGGAAATTTTACAATTGCCTTTATTTTGATTTTGTTGATGAGTAAGTTTATTTTTTCAATGATTAGCTTTGGCTCTTCAGTACCAGGAGGCATCTTCTTCCCATTACTCGTACTCGGAGCTTTAACTGGTGCGCTGTTTGGAAATGTCTTATCTTTTTATTTTGGAATCGATGAACAGTTTATTCAAAACTTTATCATTCTAGCGATGGCCGGTTATTTTACAGCGATTGTCAGAGCCCCTATGACTGGGATTATTTTAATTACTGAGATGACTGGCTCATTTTCACATTTACTGTCACTGTCTTTAATCTCACTCATTTCTTATACAGTAGCTGAATTATTTAGAAGTGAGCCTATTTATGAAACACTTCTGCATCGTATTTTAAAAGGCAGCCAAACAGATTCAAATGATGCCCTGTGTGAAACCAAAACCTTGCTCGAAGTCCCTATTTTCTTCGATTCTTTTATTGATGGCAAATGTGTGAAGGATTTGGCGTTGCCTGAAAATTGTTTGCTAGTCAGTGTGAAGCGAGGAAATGAGGAGATTATTCCAAGGGGAAATACGCTGCTCCATTCTGGCGATATTTTAATTGTCTTGGTAAGTGAATCGGTAGCAGGAACGATTAGAGATGACCTTCTCACCTACTGTGATTCCACTCATATTAAAACGGCGTGAAAAATTTTCACGCCGTTTTGATTAATTTTCATAAAATCATCCATAACAAACTCACAAACTAAAAAAGGAGTGAGTTATGATGATTCTTTACTTAAAAAACTATGAATTCAAAACAATTGCTCACAAGCTTGGGCTCATATACATCCTAAATATTATCGATTTAATGCTTGGGATGATTTTATTTAACGCTAACTTTCAGCCTGCTACGAACGGATTCAACGCCATTTTATTCGGAAATCCTTTCGGTATTATCTTTCTTAAAATCCTTCTACCTATTGCACTCCTTGGATACCTCCTCTATCGTATCCAACAAATCGATGATCGCCGGATTCTGCGCCTCATCAATTTGACCATTAGTTTAATTCTAATCTTCTTCTTAATCACAAACCTTGTTCATCTAAGTAACTGGATTAACACGTCACTCATCTAAATGATGGCTTGAGTCGTCCTGATTTTTTACTAAATCGTAACAAGACGATAAAAAAAGTCGCTCAAACTTTGAGCGACTTTTTAATTTGAACTACGTTTTCTTAACTTATTGAATCTTTCCTCTAAATGAACAGCATTTAACGTTAATAAAACGGTCAACACTAACATAAGCATACATAAACCTAAACCAATTAATAGGTACATCGTTCTCCCCCACTTTCCTACGACAAATTATATCAAAATCAGGTTTATTTTTCAAAATTTTATTGTATCTCTGCTTAAAAGCATATTGATTTTAGTAATCAGGAGATAAGCGTTAACCTACAAAAAAAGCCTATTTTTAAAATAGGCTTTTTTTGTATAACTACCACGTCAAGCGACTAGCTGAAGCAATTAATCCATATTGATTTAAGGTAATGAGTCCCTCTTGCCCTTCATAGTAGGGAAGCAACTCTTCTTCTAACAATGGAATCTGTGAAATTTCACCGGCTAAATATCTTTGAAGGGTTATTAAAGTCGTCTCAAGGCGCGTTTTAACGCCACCTAATCGAATATCAATGACTTCATACCCCTGCGGTTTCAACGTCCTCATCCACATCATTTCATACTTCCATTTAAATTCATCTAGTCGTTGTAGTAATGGACGAATTTGATGTTCGATGATGCATTCTAGTTTAAAGCAATTATTCTCCTGATAAGCCTTTCTAATGTTAAGACCTAAATTCCACTTCAACTCTAGAACCTGAACAAATGAACGATATAACTGAATATAATCTATAGCTTCTTCCGAAACTTTTAATGACTCAAGACCATCTAAAATGTCTTTAAAATGTGATGTTAAATCAAGATTTTGTAAGTGATAATCACAGATTCCACTGAGTGGGTCTTGATATAATACGTACTTACTCAAATTTGTGACTGATGTAGGGGAAACATCAGCTGGTAAATCAATTCTCTCAATTAATAGGTGTTCCTCATAAGATAGCCCCGTAATAAAAGCTAACTTTTCTTTAAAGACTTCTAAATCAAAATCTGATTGATAACCGTATTCGGCAAATAACACGGTTCCAAATAAACAGTTATAAACTGGCGCTTCACATCCATCATCGCCCCAACTCGTCACCATGACGTGCTTTATTCCTAATTCCTTGCATGCTGTTAAAGCCGGACAAGTTGTCATCAACGTTTTCGTGTGATGCGGAACATACCCAATCCATTTCCACGCCCCTCCCGCAAACATTGTATTCGAACTTAACGCTAATCGCTTCGTCAATTCATGTCGATAATAATCTAAACTATCATGATAATAATCCCAATACATCAAATTAACCTCATCCAAATCTACAAGAGAATCTTCTGACTCCGTTCCATACGAGCGGAAAAACATATCGTCCCAAATGATAATTTCTTTACCATACGTTTTCGCAATACTTCGAACAAGCTTCAAATGATTTTGCATAATTTGAAGTTTTGGCGTATACCCATGCTCATCCAAATACTTACCACGCCCCAAATTATACGCTTCATCCATCCCAACATGAACTTTATTCGAACGAAAACACTGTGCTAAATTTCTCATCATTTGTTCAATCAATTCATGAACTGAATCACTACCGACTAATAAAATATCATCCATATCCTTATATTGATTCGCGTGTGGCCAACGTAAAAACTGATTTAAATGAGCGAGCGTCTGAATACAAGGAATCACCTCAATTCCAAGCGTATGTGCATAATCATCAATATGTCGCAACTCTTCATGTGTATAACGACCTCGCATATACCCAAAATAGGGTTGCTCAAAAATCTCATACACATCCTCCATATAAAGCATGAACACATTATGCCCAAGAAGCGCTAATTTTCGAAGCAACCCTTCAATACTCTTAACATTTAAAACCCCATTTCTAGAACAATCAAACATCAAACCATTACTCTCAAACGAACTGACCTCTTCTACATAACAAGAGGTGTGATGCTGACTCATCGCCTGAAGGACATGCCCAACCCCTCGATAAAATGAACTTAAACTATGATAGATAATTCGTACTTTATTATCCTTAAAGTCGACGACTAACTTACCATTTGATACTACCTCCCCCACAAGGTAACATCCCTCTTCATCATAACTAATTTCATAATCCTCTTTCAATAAATCGATTCCTTGGCGCAACTCTTCAGATAATTGACTAACATTTAACTTATAGACCATTTCTCTCATCTCCAATCCCTTAATCATATGAAAATAAGCCCCCATAGAATGTTCTATGGAGGCACATACTTATAAAATAATTTTCCCTAAAATCGTCGGTTGCAAAGCCCCTGTTACAGATGGCACATTACTTGGATGACCATGAATCGTTTCATTCGCTAAAATGGCAATCGCAATCGCTTCTTTCGCATCACTATTTAATCCATACTCCTCATGTGTGATCACCTTAGCGATCAGTTCAGACTTTAACATTTTAATTAAAGTTTCATTATAACTTCCACCTCCACCAATAATCACCTGGTCAATGGGGTGCGTTACAAACCATTTATAAGATAAGGAAATCGACTTAGCCGTTAAAGCTGTTGCATTACAAACTAAATCCTCATCACTTAATCCACGTAATCGTCCCGCTTCAATATAAGCTTCAATATAAGCTTTACCAAAATATTCTCTTCCTGTCGTTTTAGGCGGAACTAATTTGAAATAAGGATCCTCAAGTAAGGATGATAAAAAAGCCTCATCAACATGACCCTTCCCCGCTATTTCACCGTTCACATCATATGATTGAGCTCCATCCGTCAAATAATGAATGACACCATCCATCACCATATTACCGGGGCCCGTATCAAACGCATAAACATCCAACAGCGAACAACCCGCTGGTAAAATTGTCACATTCCCAATTCCCCCAATATTTTGGAGGGCAATATTCTTTTCATGACTTCGATAAAGTAAAAATTCAGGATAAGGTACTAAAGGCGCGCCAAGGCCTCCTAAAGCCATATCTCCCACCCTAAAATCATTAATCGTCACAATTCCAGTCTTTTTCGCAATCACACTGCCCTCACCAATTTGAAAGGTTGATGATACATTAATTCCATCCATAACCTCAACTTGAGGATGATGATAAATCGTCTGACCATGACACCCCACTAAATCAACATCAGTGACCTTAAAATTCGCCTTCTCACAAATCTGAAAAACGGCCTGAGTATACAGCTCACCGAGTAAAAAATTCATTTGAGAAATATCCTTTACATTCGAAGACTCTAACTCAAACAACCGAAAAATCTGTTCCCTCACCTCGTTTGAAAAAGGATAATTTTCAAACGCAATTAGTTCTACCGAAGACTTTAATCCATGTCCTTTTATCTTAACTAATCCCACGTCTATCCCATCAACAGATGTTCCCGACATAATCCCAATCACATACTTTTCATCTGTATTTAATAAACGAACTAACCGTTCCATCTTAAACACCTGCAATTTTAACTGGACAAATTCCGCTAAATGTTGCCTCTCCCTTAAACACTGAAACTAAACTATCTACGGCTAACGTCGTATACTCATAACTCGCCACAAAATGTTTCACCTCAGGATAAAACTCCAAATCATATGGATTACGAAGTCCGACAGCGATTAATTCTTCATCAATTTGTAATAATGCCTGTACTAATTTAGCTTGAATTGGGAACATTGAAACATTATATGTTGCGATAATAATCTGTTTATATTGTTTTGCTTTTTCAATTAAGGACTCTAATTGTTCTGAACTTAATCTCAAATCAAAAATTTCAAAATTGGCACCTAATTCGGTTGCTATACGATGAGCAAAAGAATCTAATTTCAACGCATCATCTGCCGCATTTAATGAAACAGGTAACGGTGATAAAACTAAAGTATCAACTTCATGAAGATTTAGACCTCCCTTTACCATCGTTAAACTTTCACGACTCATTTTTCGTGCAAATACCTGATGTTTTTCAATCGTCTCATCACTTAAAACATTCATTTGTTGTAATTTATATTTTTCTTTTAATGCCAAAATTCGAACAATCGATTCATCAATACGCGATTCTAATAAACGCCCATCTAATACAGCCTCATAAATTAAATCGCAAGCCTTTGCTTGAATCTCTGATGAATGACTCAGACAAACTAAATCTGCCCCCGCTAAAATAGCTAACAAGGCCCCTTCAGCTGAACCATAATGATCAGCAATCGCCTTCATTTCCATACAATCAGTCATAATAAGCCCATCAAACTTTAATTGCTCACGTAAAATTCCCGTTAAAATATCTTTAGATAACGTTACTGGATAATCATCCTTTGTCAACTTCGAAAACTTAATATGCGTGGTCATAATCGCATCAATACCACATTCAATCGCTGCTTTAAATGGAACTAACTCAACTTGCTCTAATCGAGTTAAATCATAATTAATGACAGGCAATCCGTAATGAGAATCAACGACCGTATCACCATGCCCTGGAAAATGTTTGGCTGTTGCAATCACACCATTCTCTTGTAGTCCTTTAATATACGCACACCCAAATTCTGCAACCTTTTGTGGATCGTCCCCGTATGAACGAACACCAATCACTGGATTATGCGAATTATTATTCACATCTAACACAGGAGCTAAATTAAAATTAATGCCTAAATTTAATAACTCCTGTGCCATGTACACACCTTCTTGATAAACATTAGCGACATCAGCCGTTGCTGCCATAGCCATGTTTCCAGGAAAAATAGCTGCCCCATCAAAAATACGAGTTACCATTCCGCCTTCTTGATCCACTGTAATAAAGGCTTGAACACCATTATTTTCCATACATAACTCGTGAAGTTTTTGAGATAAATTTAAAACAGATAATTTAGATCGAATATTTCGATTAAAGTAAATAAAATTTCCAATATAATATCTCCTAAAATGCTGAATATCTTCTTCGGTTAAACACGGTCCAGAAAATCCAGCCACTATAAGCTGTCCTATTTTTTGCTTTAAAGACATCATTTTTACTGTATTCATCACAATCCCCCATATGTAAGAATAGGCCTTTAGGTTTACACCTAAAAGCCTATTAAATATCTTATTCGACGAAGAAAATTTCCCCTGATTTAAGCATTTTAGCTACCATTTGGTTCATGTTTCCATAATAGTAATAGCTTTGTTGAATTTCATTAGCAGTTCCTTCTGCGATACTTAAAGTTGTATCATAAATACGTAATGGAGCTGATTTCTCAATAACGGGCATAAATAAGCTTAAGTCATTTAATAACGTCATAAATTCTTCTGTTAATGATTTAATTTCTGCTTCATCACTCGCTTGGAATAATGCTGTTAACATTTGAGTTACGTTATATTCCTTACCACTCGTAGGAGCAGTTATAATACGATCTTGACCTTTTTCAAGTGCTGGTAATCCAATACGCGTAGAATTTAAAATATTATTAAATGCCTCCCAAGGATGTGCATATGTTCCTGCTCCTCCTAAGAAAGTACTACCAATCATTGCATCTTCACTTGATAAATAACTCCAAATTGTTCCACCTTCCATTGGTTTGAAATCAACCTCAAATCCAAATTCACTTAACATTGTTGACATAGCTTCTGATGTTAACATTAATGATGGCCAAGAGTTAATTGTTGCAATCTCAATTGTTACAACCTCTCCCTTTTCATTAGTCCATTTTCCAGCACTATTTCGCGTCCAACCAATTGATTCAAGTAAAGTAGTAGCCTCATCTTGATTATAAGCATAATCAGTCAAAGTATCAACAAATCCAGCATTTGTATAATTTTCAATTAATGATGGCATTAATCCGCTGTTGTGAGTATCACTTAAGAAGCTTCCTGGTTCAGCGATTTTAATTAAAGTTTCACGATCAGTTGCTAATGCAATCGCTTTACGTACTTCAGGAATACTTACTGGATATTTTGCTGTATTAAATGAGAATCCAATTTGAGAAAGTTCTGGAATATATAGTTTACGCATTGTATCTTGGTATCGTTTATCTACTTGAGATGCCATATCGATACTTAATCCACCATTTTCAATTGTATATTGTTGTTCTAAAACTGATGTGGCGAACGCTTCTGAACTTCCTGGACGTAATCCACGTACTTTTTCTACTTTAACATCCTGATAATAATGTTCATTTTTGACAAACATAACCTCTGCTGTTGTAACGTTACTAATCACATAAGGTCCCGACGTAATCACATCTTTTGGCTCTGGCTTGTATTCTAATAAACTATTATTGATTTCAGTCATTTTTGTCGTACCTTCTTCAGTGTACGCATAAGTATTTGTTGCCTCACGATATTCACGATAATTCTCTGCAATACCTTTATACTGATCTGCCCATTCACCATACACAGATGTTGGTGACATAATTGGCAAAGCAAATGCAATATTTAAAAGTAATGGACTTTCTGTAATGAATTTAATTTGAACTGTTAAATCATCTAATTTTTCAATTGATTCAGCATATTGCCAAATAGCACTTTTTCCAACGTTAACATAATAGTTTGTCATAACATCATTTGCTGTCAACGGAGTTCCATCACTCCACTTTAATCCCTCTTTTAGTTTCATTGTCAGTACTTTATTTTCTAACGTATAATCTTCAAGTAATCGTTTTTCAAATGTTGTTTCAGGAAATGGTGAAAAATCAGCTAAATAATCAAACATTAAAGGTTGAACTGACCAATCAAGTCCTGCTGCATCATATGGATTTCCATTAAACGCTGGCGGTGCTTGAACGTTAATTAACGTAGTTAAGACTTTATCACTTACAACAGCTTCTTGCTCTAATTTCATTTGAGTATTTGTTGCTACTACTTCTTCTTGTCCAGTTGAATTGCCACAAGCTGCTAAGAATCCCCCCATCGCAGCGACTGATAATGCTAAGGTTAAAGCTTTTTTCATTGGCTTTTTCATGTCATAATCCCCCATATTTAATATTTTCGACACCTTATTATTTAATTAACTCTCTTATCGCTTATTCTAAAAGTATATTTCTATAATAATTCCCCCTCATCTACTAAAATCAGAATGTACTTCATTTTGTAAATTTCGGTTGCATTTATTTCAATTTAAAAGAAGTACATCTTCTTTTAAAATTGAAGCGAATTATAATCCTTTTTTAATCACGCGTTTTTGCATCGGTTCAAGTTCAAATGTTTCAGCATACATTGAACGAGCTTCTGCCCCTCGTGCTCCTTTTAAATTCGAATAGTAGTCTTTGTATCTAAATGATTTACTATTTAAAGCAAACCAATGATGATTGATAGCTTCTTGCCATAATTTAAAACCTTCTTCAGATACGATTGAATAAACATATGGTTTGAATCCATCTGGATCTTCCCAATTTTCTGCATAATATGGTCCTGCGGCAAAATGGGCTTTTTCTTCACGTTCTAAGGCAGGTAATCCTGCTAAGAATTGAGCATCTTTAACGATTTTGTGAGTATTTGCATGATCTTTATGCATACTGTTACACCAATGGGTAATTAATACGTTTGGTTTATATTTACGAATGATGTCACATAATTCATAACGAACAGCTTCATTATCAGGAAGCTCACCATCACAGTAATCAAAAACGATTGCTTCTCCCCCTAGCATTGAAGCAAATTTATTAGCTTCTTCTACCTTTTGAATACGGTATTCTTTGTCTGTTAAATGTGGTGGATTGCCACGTTCTCCTGCTGTTAAAGCAACTGTTATAATCTTATGGCCTTCTAATGCCATCGTGGCTAGTGTTCCCCCTGCTGTTAATTCCATATCTCCGATATGTCCCCCAATAGCCATAATAATTCTTTTGTTTTCCATTTATTTTAATTCCTTTCTCATATCTGCCCACGTTCTAACAATCTTAAAGTTAGCTGATTCATAAATGTTACGAGCCTGATTATTTTCCCCTGTAAATAAAGTCATATAATCTGCACCGATGTCCTTAAGCCCTTTACAAAGTGCTGAGAACAAAACTTTTCCTGCTCCATGTTGGCGATAATCTGAGTGAACTCCAATTCCACAGAAATATCCACGTTTGCTTGCTTCTACGCTTAATGGTCCTGTAAATCCACAAATTTTCCCTTCGTGTTCAACGATTAAGATCGGATCTCCGCCATCTTCACGATTAATATTTTCGTAAATGGTCTGAGTCCATAATGGATTATTAAAATCTTCAAATAGTTCATCCCATCCATGATGTTTTGTAGGATCGTAATAGGTAATATGAATATTTTTTTCATTTAATTTGTATAAGCGTTCATAAATTATTTCTGTATAATCGAAATCTTTTAATAGTCGATAATAAGAATTTTGATAAACAATATCTCTGTAACCATTGTTTTTAAAGAAAATATAGCCATCACTTTTGACGTCGACTCCTGGAGCATTTGGATGTGTATGATTTGTCGTTCCTGGAACAATCCAAGAGAGGTTGATAGGATTCAAGAAAATTAAATCGATTTCCTTCAACCCATTTACACCTTTTAATTGTGTTTCAATTTCTTTTAAAAGGAGGGTTCCAATCCCTTGACGCTTAAATTCGCTTTTCACTAATACAAATGTGATATAACCAGTTTCAAGACCTTCATTGTAGCATCCATTTGCAAATCCGATAATTTGATTTTCATGTTTATAAAGATAATTTAATTTTATTAACGGCTTTTTCCCCTCAAGAAATAACAATTTAAATTTTTCTTCTGTCAACTGTGCATGAATAAATGCCCCGTTTGCTTGTTCTTCATTCCAAAGTGAAACAACTTCTGATATATCATAATTTTGTAGTTGCTCAATCCCCATTAAAATCTCTCCTCCCATATTAATTTGTTATTGAAATATGATGTTTTAATAAAAATTTAGGAATCACTAAAGAAGTAACTAAAATAACAGCATTTAACAATATAATGATAGAATAAATAACATTAGATTCAGGAATTCGAGGCGAGAATATAAATCCAAGGACAGAAATAATCAAGAGTGAAACAGTCATTGCTCCAATATATTCCAAAAACTGACAAATTTGTTCAAGATCTAGTTGTCTAGAACGGCTTTTTGCCAAATTTTTTCTGCGTGATGACATGAAACCATTCCTCCTCCACATTTCTTTAATATTGGTTCTTCTTTTTCACAAAGTTCCGTATAATACGGACATCTTGGATGAAATTTGCATCCAGTTGGAACATCTAGTAAACTTGGCATATCTAACGTACGAAGTGGTAATTGATCGACATACTCACTACGTTTATTTGGATCTGCTTCTGGAACCGCACTGACTAATGCGTGAAAATATGGATGTTTAGGATTCTTAATTGCATCATGAATTTGATTCATTTCAATCATACGGCCAAGATACATAACAACCATTCGTCCATGATTTGCAATATATCGAGCTGTTCCTAAATCATGTGTAATATAGACAAATGAGATATTATATTTTTTATTCATTCGCGTCATTAAATCTAAAAGTGAGATACGCAATGAAACATCCACCATTGAAACAGGTTCATCGGCTACGATTAATTTTGGTTTAACTGATAAAGCTCGAGCAAGTAAAATACGCTGACGTTGTCCTCCTGATAATTGATGAGGATATTTTTCTAAAAACTGCTCAGGTGGATTTAATCCAACCTCTTGAAAATATTCAATTAAAACTTCCAATGCTTCGTCATGATTTTTAACAATTTTATGTTGGAATAATGGCAAAGATAGGGATTGATAAATGGTTTTATTCGGATTTAGTGCAGCATATGAATCCTGATGAACCATTTGAATCCCTAAACGATAATCTTTAAATTCTGTACCCTTTAAAGTCGCAATATCTTTTCCCTTATATAAAATTTTCCCAAGAGATGGTTGGTGAACACCGACAATCATTTTTCCAAGCGTTGTTTTTCCACATCCTGATTCACCAACAACAGCAATAATCTCTCCCTCTTCTATATCAAGATTTAAATCAACAACCGCCCCGATTGTTTTCCCCTTTTCTTTACCTGCAGGGAATAGCATGCTTGCATTTTCAATCTTCATCAATGTCATACTTCATTCACCTTCTTAATCTCATATAATTCCTCAACTTGATCCCACATATAACATCTTGACAACTGTTGTGGTCGTCCCTCGTACATCGCGTCTGTTTTTTCTTTAATTCCTTCACAATAACCTTTAATCGCCAAACTACATCGTGGTTTAAATCGACAAATTGGTTCAATTTCTAACATATTAGGAGGAAATCCTGGAATTGCAAATCGTTTACTTACATCATCATGGAGTGATGGAATGGCATGCATCAATCCATATGTGTAAGGATGTGTTGGATGAAAGAAAACATCTTTAACCTTTCCATACTCGACTAATTGTCCCGCATACATAACGGCAAGTCGGTCAACAATCGATCCAATGATTGAAACATCATGCGTCATAAAAATCATCGTAATATTTCGTTCTTCATGAATTTTCTTTAAAATATCAATAATATACCACTGAGTAATAACATCTAAGGCTGTTGTCGGCTCATCTAAAATTAAAACATCTGGTTCTAATAATAAGCTGAGTGCAATAATTGTTCTTTGCTTCATTCCCCCACTCAATTGATGAGGATAACTGTCTAATACACGCTCTTCTAAACGAACATCTTTTAACAGTTTTGCTGCTTTTTCTAATATTTCTTTATCATTTAATTCACAATCATGTGCCCAAGCAGTTTCTAAAAAATGTTCTTTAATTTTTAAAGAAGGATTTAAAACATTTTGTGCGGCTTGAAAAACTGTTGTAATATTTGACCAACGGTATTTTGCATATTCTGATTCTGTTAATTTCAACAAATCAATTTGTTCCCCAGCTGGTGTATGATAAATAATTTCACCTTCTGAAATCCTTCCGGGAGCTTTAATTGTTTTTAAAATACCAGATGCTAATGTTGATTTTCCACTTCCACTTTCACCAATAATCCCAACAATATCTCCACGATAGATGGTCATCGACACATTATCACATGCTCTTAATACACCACGTTTTACTTTAAAATCGATTGATAAATCTTTTATTTCAAGAATTGGTTCCATACTACCCCTCCTATGATCTTAATCTCGGATTTAATGCTTCATCCAACCCTGTTGCAAATAAGTAGCATCCAAGTTGGAAAACAACAATACTAACAACCGGTGCTAAGAAGTAGATCATTGAACTTGATCCAAGTAATGCTCCCGTTTGTGATAACGCTAAGTTAATCATCATTCCCCAATGATTTCCTTGAAAAGGAACCAAACCTAAATACATTAAACCAACACTTGCAAGAATAGCGCCTTTCATAATGGCGATAAAGTTAACGGCGATATATGACACAATGTTCGGTAAAATGTCATTGATAATAATTGTACTATTTTTAAGCCCCATAATTCGACTCGCTTCAATGAAGTCTTTATGTTTTATCAACATAACCTGTGAACGAATCGCTTTAGCTAGCCCTGCCCACGACCATAAACTTAAAACAAGACCGAAAGTTAGTTGATTATTAATACTAATAACCATTGATAAAATCATTGTGACTGGGAAACTTGGAATAGTAATGATAATATTTGTAATCATCATTAAGAAAGTATCAATTTTCCCACCAAACAATCCTGAAACAACCCCTACTGTACAAGCAAAAGTAATTGCGAATATAGCTGTATATGCTGCAACTAACAACACATCTCGTGATCCTAAAATTAATTGAACTAATGTATCTTTTCCCGCAAAATCAGTACCCAAAGGATGTTGCCAAGATGGTCCTTGTAGACGAGCAGCATAATCTGATTTAGGATTTTCTAATAACATCGGTCCAAAAATAGCAATTGCTAAGAAGAAGATTAAAATGATTAACCCTATTCTCGACATTTTATTATCCCAAATGCTTGAGAAAAATGCTTTGATTCCTTGTGAACGATTAATCGTAAACTCTTTTTCTTTTTTTCCCCTACGCATTTTTTATCTTCCCCTTAATCTTGGATTAAATACTTTATATAAAAACTCTGCCAATAAGCTCGAAAAAACAACCATGATAATAATAATTAAGAACATTCCTTGCATCAATGGATAATCACGTCGTGCAATCGCCATATTTAAGTAATATCCCACTCCTGGATAAAGGAATAAATTCTCAATAAGCGGAGATCCCCCAAACATTAACCCAAATGTAACAGCTAAACTTGTAATCATAGGTAACATTGCATTTCTACCAACATAGTGAATCAATATTCGTCGGTTAGAAAGTCCCCGAACATTTGCATAAGTAAGATAATCTTCACCTAAAACCGTTACTGCATTAGCTCTCATCCCCACTGTCCATGCCGCAACTGTTGTAACAAAATAAGATAGAACCGGTAAAAAGGCATGTTTCATAACATCAAGAATAAATGAAACATTAAAGCCTGGCGTGACATTTGAACTATATGCCCCTTTCGATGGAAACAATCCAAGAGTGACTGCAAAAATAAAGACAAGTAGATAGGCTACAATATAATCTGGAATCGATCCAAAAACTGACTGATATACAGTTAAAGCAGCATTTAAAGATTTCTTTTGCTTCCATGCAATATAAATCCCAAGTAAGATTCCAACTGTAAAAGAACAAGCTAATGATACTGTTAAAATTAATAAGGTCCATGGAAGGGCTCCTTGAATAATTTCAATAACGGGTTTTTTATAAGCTAACGACGTTCCCAAATCTCCCGATAAAATTCCTTTTACATAGTCCATAAACCGTTCAATTAGTGGCATCGATGGATCATAATTGAGTGTTGCAATAGCACGTGCATAAGCAAGATCATATGGTAAGTTTTCTGACTTTACAATCTCTTGTGCCAAAATATCAACTGGGTCCCCTGGCATACTTTGGATTACGCCAAAGACAATTACTAATGATATTAGTATTGTAAAAATAGCCATTAATATTTTTTTCATTTTTTCATTCCGCTCCCCTATTTATTAATTTAATTTCTTTAGAAATAAAAGAATTATATTACTTTTAAATCTTAACACTAACTGTTCCCCTCCTTCTACTTAGCACTCCTCTCCGTGTCCCCTATGTAAACCTCTCTAAGTCGACTAACAACGCTTTCATTTTTTATCACACCCTTATCTTATCATTCGTTATAGACGGTGTCAACACATAATTTCAAAACAAAACATCCTGTTTGAAATTTTATTTCCAACACAAAAAAAACACCTATAAATTAGTAAACTTATATCTATTCAATTATCGTTAATAATATAAAAAGAAGCTAATGATTCCCCAGTAATCATTAGCTTCTTTTTATTAAATTCTATGCAATTTTGTTGTATTAGATGTTTGTTCTAAGATAGGTTTAACCAATTCATACTTCTGATTTGCAACGGCTGTAAATAAAATATCAATCACATTAAGTTGTGCAATACGCGATCCCATTGCCCCGCTTCTTTTTTCAATTTCAGCTGCACTTAAAGACAGTACAATATCTGACATATTACTAATTGGATTTTTTCCATACTTCGTTATACAAATTGTTTTACACCCACGTGATTTTGCAATATCTAGGCATTCTACCATTTCCTTTGTACGTCCACTATATGAAATAATGATTACAATATCTTCTGAATCTAATAAAGACGTACTTGTTAGTTGCATATGAAAATCTAGTGAAGCTAAACTATTAACTCCAATGCGTAAAAATTTATATGCTGCATCCTGTGCAACTAAAGCAGATGCTCCCATTCCTAAAATCGCCACACGTTTGGCTTGTGAAATAGCATCCGCTGCAGCTTGAAGAGCATTCGCATCTAAAATTAAGCGTGTATCTTCAATTGACTTTTGATTTAAATAACTAACATTTGCAATTATATCTTCAATTTTTTCATACCCTTGAATATCCGTATACGTCTGTTCCATTTCCTTCAAATCACTTTTAACTTGACCTCGAACATTTAAAATATAATCTCGCTTTAAGTCTTTTAAACCAGAATAACCAATCATCTTACAAAAACGAACCCAAGCGGCTTGTGATGCTCCACTCTCCTCAGAAAGTAATCGAATCGGTAATTCAATTATCTTATCTAAATCATTCAGCATATAATCTGCAATTTTTCTTTCATTAACATCTAACTCTTCATAGATTTCTTTAATCTTTAATAGGATGTGATTCATCTAGATGTACTCCTTTTAACGCTAATTTAACAGCTCCCCAAGCTGCTTCTTGATCAATTAATTGTATATTCACACATGGATACCATATTTTCATTTTATCACTGAATTCACAACGCACCAAGTTATTTTTTACCAAGACACTACCTGAACAAATAATTTTAAAATCCCCCAAATCATCCAATTTCATTTTTTTAATAATCGAAGCACATAAATAAGCCAACTCATCTCCTGCTTCCTTCAGTATAAGACGCGCTACTTCATCTCCTTCATCCGCTATCTGTGCCACCACCCGAGACAACGCAGCCATCTTCATTTTATTAAAATCAACTTGATAAAGCATCGAAATCAAGGCTTGATGAGACTTAACTCCAAGCTCTTTCTTAAATGCCTCATATAACGCCGTTTCAGATCCACGACCATCATATCCTTTTAATGCATACCTCAACCCTTGCATCGCAATCCAATAAGCACTTCCCTCGTCACCGACAAGATGACCCCATCCACCACTACGATAAGTTTGATGATTTAAATCCATCCCACATCCAATCGCACCGGTTCCAGAAATAATAAGCACTCCTGCCTCATCTTCAATATTCGCAACCAAAGCGGTCTCCATATCTCCAACCACCTCAACGACAGTAGCCTTTGTTAATGACGTTAGCATCTCTGTTAACTGTTCTTTTGCCCCCTTGGCGATCAACCCCGCTGTTCCAAGACAGACCCCTAAAATTTCAACTTCTTCACCTAAAGTTTTATACATTCTTTCAAATAATTCTATGAGATTCGCACGAACCATTTGGGCAGAGTTCGAGCATAAGTTACTAGAGCCCCCATAAACCTCTGCTAATACATCACCTTCTAAACTAGTACAAAGAAGGTGGGTTTTAGTCCCACCTCCGTCAATTCCTATTACACAAGCTTTCACACTCATCCCCGCCTTCTTTATCAATCATTAATTTAATGTAATTGCCTTCGAAACATAACCATCCGTTTCCTCAAGTAAAGATTTCGCTTCCTCAAATGAACAACTTCTCATAATCATCACAATTGCCGTCTTTACATGAAAACCACATTGCTTTAATTTTTCGTAGGCATCTTCATTGGCCACTCCTGTTGCCTCAACAACAAGACGAACACTACGATCCATCAACTTTTCATTTGATGGCTTCATATCCACCATATAGTTTTTATAAACTTTTCCAATTTTAATCATTGACCCTGTCGTTAACATATTTAAAACCATTTTTTGAGCTGTTCCTGATTTTAAACGTGTTGATCCTTGGATTACTTCAGCCCCAACTAATGGGGCAATCGTTAAATCAGCCGTTCGTTCTAAATCACTATTTGCATTCGTACAAACTCCAACCGTAAAAGCTCCCGCTTCTTTTGCACTTTCAATGGCACCTAAGACATATTTAGTACGTCCACTCGCTGTAATTCCAACGACAACATCGCAATCTTTAATTTCAATCTCTTTCATTAACTCATAACCATCTTCATAGCTATCTTCTGCCCCTTCAATCGGGTGTCTTAAAGCGTAATCTCCACCAGCAATAAATCCTTGCACCATCTCTTCATTTGTTCCAAACGTTGGTGGACACTCAGAAGCATCCAATACCCCTAATCTACCACTTGTTCCTGCTCCACAATAAATCAAACGTCCCCCTCGCTTGAAACCAGCAACAATGGCATCAATAGCAGATGCAATATGTGTCAATTCTCGCTCAACTGCATGCGCAACTTGCTTGTCTTCCTGATTCATTAACGTGACCATCTCAAGCGTTGAACAAACATCAATATGTTGCGTCCTCTTATTGTTCGCTTCCGTCATAATCCCCTCTAAATTTAAATTCTGATATGTCATAACACACTCTCCTATTCTCACTATATATATAAATGATAGTTTACCTTTTCTTTTTCAAACACCTTTGCATCTTCTTTGCATTTTACTAAGTAATCACTAAAACTTAACTTACCTAAACGAATCTCCTTTGTTCCACATAACTTATCAAAAAATGCCTCATCTGACTCAAATGGAGGTGAAATAAAGAAATCTCGATCCGTCGTCATTTTCTTCGTTTCCTCTAACAAATGAACCCCTACCTCAACAGCTTGGACCAATTTAGCATCCGTCACATGAATTTGAACGCCTTCACACATCATACCTTGATGCTTTGAAAACGTCGGTGTAAAGTATGTTGGTCTAAACACAACCCCTGGCAACTGAAGTTTATTCATCCTACCTGCCAACTCTTCCCCTCTAATCCAAGGAGCTCCTATCACTTCAAAAGGTTTTGTCGTTCCACGACCTTCAGATAAGCATGTTCCCTCAAACAAACATGTCCCATTATACAAAACTTCCGTCACAACACTTGGAATATTTGGACTTGGATTGACAAAGATTAAGTCCATTTCATCGAAGAACAGTTGACGTTCATAACCACTCATCTTAACCACTTGTAAGTTGCACCCAAGTTTTAACTTATCATTAGCCATCATTGCAAACTCACCTGGTGTCAATCCATAACGCTGTGGCATTTCAAAACATCCAACAAATGAAAGTAATTCAGGTGTAATATAATTTCCTTCCACTATATGGCCTCCAATTGGATTGGGACGATCAAGCACCATGAATGGCTTTTGATTAAGCGCACAGCTTTTTAAACAATTTAATAACGTTGAAATATATGTATAAAAACGTGAGCCCGTATCTTGAATATCATAGATCAATACATCATATCGATCATTTAATGTCTCTGGAATGATTCGAGTTTTTCCATACAAACTAAACACTTCAATTCCTGTTTTCTCATCAACATACGTCCTAACATGTTCACCTGCTTGTTTATCTCCACGCACTCCGTGTTCAGGTGAAAACAACAACGTCACTTCATAGCGTTCATTTAACACATCAATCGTTGATTTTAACTCACGATTAATCCCAGTTGGATTTGTAATTAAGGCTATTTTTTTTCCTTGTAACCATGCATCATATTGTTCAATGTTATCAATTCCATAGCTTATCATTTTCTCACTCCTACCCCCATCTCAATTCATTCATAATGCAATTATGTAACAATCTTCTGAATCGAATAATCTTCGTATTCATATCACTCTCATACACACGGTTTGTTAAAAAGACCACATAAGTCCCTGTTTTTGAATCCACCCATAAAGATGTTCCAGTAAACCCAGTATGTCCATATGATCCAAAATCAAACAAATCTCCACACGGACAAACGTCTTCACCTTTTAAACTAAAACCAATCCCTCGTGGTTCACATCCCTTTGGTGAATAATTAACAAGAGTTGACTCAAATAAAATTGGATGAATATAAGTCAGATTCTCAAACTCGCCACGATTAGCTAACATACAAGTCACACGTGATAAATCTGATAACGTTGAAAATAAACCTGCATTCCCAGAAACGCCATTTAAATAACGAGCATTTGGATCATGGATAAATCCTGGTGCTAAGTCTTTAGACGTCGGAACAAAATTCACACCTTCCAAAGCATATCCTGTTTCAGATAGATTTAATGGCTTGGCGACATAAATCTCAAACAACTCATTTAATGGTGCCTTTCCAACACGCTCTAAAATTCTTCCAAGCACAATAAAGCCCATGCAACTATAGATGACATCCTGATTCGTTTCATAAACTAATCCTTTATGAAATATTGCCTCCACAACCTCATTAGGGTGATTCGTTAACGTCGCTAAATCATGAAAGGCTGGTAATCCACTACGGTGTGTCATTAAATCTAAAATCGTAATTTGTGTCATATTAGACGGAACTGATTCAAAAAAGTCTTGTAGTTTATCATAAAGTGATAACTTTCCATCTTGAATAAACTGAAGAGTAATCATCGTTGTAGAGACTACTTTAGTTAGCGATGCAATATCGTATACCCCATCGAAAGTCGCATCTCCTACCGCATGTCTAAAAAACTCTCCCTCTTTATTTCCAATGGCAATCACTCCCCCAGGATAGACGCCATTTTTTACTCCTTCTTCTAAAAGCTGAATGACCTTCTCCATTTAGATCCTCTCCTATAAGCCTAGCGTTTCTATTTGTTCAATAACACGCTGACGAATTAACCCTTCTACTGGTTTGTGATGTGCAAGTTCTAATGCCCATAAAACAGCCCCGGTTGCAGGTGGTAAAGACAATAACATAACCTTAACTGATTGATTCGCTAGCTGATTCATATAGTCAACAAAGCGTTGGCGTAAAATGGGGAATGTTGGTTTTACCCAAACAGATCCAGCTAACACCACCTCTACCTCACCAGTAAACGGTAAATGATTCACACAACCTGCTGCCGAATTTGCCAACTGCATCGCCACATGATCAAGCAATAAAATGGCCACTTCATCTCCCGCTTCAGCACAATCTAAAACAATTTGAACAAATGGCGTGTGTGAAAAGCGGTGGCTATATAACTCACTAATCGCTTCAATATAAAGCGACTTATCCGATACCTTCAATTCTGTCATCACTTTTTCCGTCATCATGGTTTCAGTTCCACAACGATACAACTCATCATACACGGCACGAAGCACTTTTCTAGCAATAAAAGCCCCTCCTGCTTCATCTCCAGAAACATCACCAATTCCACCTACTTGAAGGCGTTTACCATTTGGGGCAATTCCTCCAGCAACCGTTCCTGTTCCATTAATTGAGCAAACACCATATCCTTTTGGTAAGGCTGCCTTAATTCCTAAAAACGAATCGTTATCAACGACAAAATGTTGAAATCCAAGTCTTCTTGCTACTTCTTCAAGTTCAAGGCGTTGTTTTAAAATATCAACGCCTGCTAAACCAAATGCTGCCCCAACTAAATCAGATGCTTTTAATCCATGCTTTGAAAGCATCGGTTCAATTGCTTCTTTCATCGCCTGATATGATCCTTCATAACCATTAGCAAAACGTTCATGACTACACGTTCCACATCGTTGATAATCAATTAAATGCCCATCCGTATCAAATAAAAAATAATCCGTTTTCGTATTTCCACCGTCAACACCCATGACGTATCGCTTCATTATTAATCCCCCTACCTAAACTGTGGTAAATAAGCAGCGTGCACTTCCTTCATTTCCTCAAAACATGATTTTGCAACCTGATAATCCCAAACTAAAGGATTCACCATTAAAGCACGCATTGCTTCTTCTGTGTCACCGGAAATAGCAGCATTCACGGTATGTCGTTCATATGCTTTAACTTGTGTCATCACTTCCTCGATGTGAGGATTATTAAAGTTTTCAATTTTAATTGGTTTTGCCCCATCGCGGCCAATAATAGCACAAACTTCAACTACATCATCATCTGCCATAAAATCCAAACATCCGTTATTTAATAAATTCACCACATGAACTTCCCCACGATCATTATAAATCGCATCTACAAGTGAAATCGCACACTCAGAATAGTTAGCCCCTCCACGACTCGCTAACTGCTCAGGCTTTTCATGTAATTCTTCATTTTGATAAAGTTCAAGCAACTCTTCTTCAAGTCTCATACACTTCTGACCACGTGTTTCTTCTGCTTCACTTACTAATTTAAACTTTTTATCTTTATAGTAATAATACTCCATATAAGAAGATGGAATGGCACCGACTGTATGAATTAAATCGGCCGTGAACCCTTGAAGTGGGATATTTTTCATTCCCTCACTATTAAGTCCCATCTCTAACGCTTCTTTAATATAATCATGTCCATTATTTTTAATCGATGTAATCCAACTTAAATGATTTAATCCAACATACTCAAACGTTGCTTCCTCAAGATTCAAACGTTCTTTTAAACTTTTCATCATATTAAATGGTACATTGCAAAGCCCAAGCATCTTAATATTCGTATGCGTTAAAACAGCCTGGGCCACAATTCCAGCAGGATTAGAGAAATTAATTAAGAAAGCCTCTGGACATAACTCCTCCATACGTTTTGCAATCTTCAAAATTTCTGGAACCGTACGTAATGCTTTAAAGAATCCACCAATTCCACATGTTTCTTGTCCGATTAGGCCATATTTTAAAGGAATTGTCTCATCTAGCACACGAGCTGGTAACTTTCCAACACGAATTTGTGCTAATACAAAATCAGCACCAACTAATGCCCCATCTAAGTCCTCTGTTAATCGACATTCACATTCAATCCCATGTGTTACAAGCATTCGTTGTGCTAAATGCCCAACAATCCCAAGCTTATGCTGATCAATGTCCATTAATACAATCTCCCTTAATGGTAATGAGTCTTTTCGTTTAATCATCCCCTCAATTAATTCTGGTGTATAAGTACTTCCTGCACCAATAATGGCAATCTTAATTCCACCCATAGTTCCCCTCCTATTTAAAACGCTATCATATCATCATTATACCCACTTTCTACCACGAACTCAATAACTAAATTTCAAACAAACAAGAGATTATTGAAATTTTCTTTCTAAACTGTTTCAAAAAAAACTCGCAAGCTTTTGCTCACGAGTTCTATTGACTCATATAATTTTCTATTTCAAGCCACGACGCCGCGTTCCAATCTTTATTAGCAATCGCATCCTTATCAAAACTTAATAACATGACTTCTCCAACTGGATTTTCAATACTTGTAAAACGATTGTCAAGGTAGAGAATATCTAGCTGTTTAAGCTCACTGACATGCTCCATCTTTGAAATATCACGTAACAACTTTAACGTTTGTTTGTAAATTCGGCTTGTCATTTCATTTCTTGGATAATAATTCAACGCCATCTTAGGAATGACCTCAAACGTTAAACTCGCGATGCCATCTTCAAGCAAGAGCGTTGTTTCGCACCCGACGACAAATCTTGAAATCCATTCTAATTCCGCAACCAAAGGATCAACTACCTCTTCAACTTCAACAGGCACAATCACTGGATTACTCACCAAAAGGTCCTCTTGAACCAGTTCAGTCACCATTGAACGATTCTGTTGAAATGGTGCACTAATCATCGTGATAACCCATATCCCTCCACGATAAATACCGTATCCTAACAGCCCAATCACTATGATAAAGACGATACAAGCTATCGTAAATCGTCGTGGATTAACAATTCTCATCCTAATACTCTCCTATATTTTATTTATTTTTACTAATTATAACAGATTTTCTACTATTTAAATACACTTTTAAATAATTGCAAACTCAACTTCACAGTCCCCAAACTGCCCGCTTCTAATCATCACATCCCCCATTCCCTTACCTGTCGTTTTCACATAAATCGCAGCTGCTCCTCCAACAATGGCTGGTGCATGACCAACCAATTCAATCGGACCTAGCGTTTCAACTCTTAAACTATCAAATGCATACGGCAACACATTCCCATTCTCACACCTCACCTGAACCACAATTCGATTTATCTCATACGTCTCATGAAGAGGCACCACCTCATAATCAGCCTTTGCCACCAACCTTGGATTTCTCACTGATCCCAAGCACTTCGTCTTCACCAACTGTCCACCTTTATATCCTTCTAGTCGATACACGGTGTGCGAATCTTTGAGATTTCCGACATACTTTCCATACATCCCCATCTCTTCTTCAACACTAATTCCATATCGAAGGATGGCAATCGCCATTCGTAACTTATAGCGAGGTGGTAAATTCATGCCATGCATCGAAGATGCCATCAATACCTTTTTAACATTATTGGCATCCCACTTCGTCATTCCTTCCTCTTCCTGAAGCATATCTCCAATCAAATCATCAATCAGAATAGGAGGATGCTTCAAATACTTAAACTCCCTGTGATTTGGATAAAATCCTTTAATTAACACATCATTCTTAAATAAATTTACATAATCACAATTTGTAAACACATAAATCGGACCGAGTATCCCACCAGCATGCCCCCCAATATTAAAGCTTGTTCCGACCTCCATAACGGGAATCTTTTCTTGCTGTGAAGCATAAACAAAAGCTGATAACTTTGGAATACGATTAAAATCAAGCACCCCGTGATAACACATGCCATCGCCACTTCCAAACTCCATATGCGTTGGATAATCAAACAAACAGCATCCAATAGCTCCACTTATTCGTTTACTTCCCATCATCTTATTCATCACTTTAACATGGCGCATCGCCTGCTCTAATCGCTGTTCCTCATTATCATAACGTTTCGTCGGATACATATGACCGGTATGCGCGCTGACTAAATAAGGAATCTTCGAATCCTTTACCACCTTTTTCGTACTTAAGAGTGGCGCATTTGAAAAATCATCAAACGTGTAAACATCTTCAAATAATTGAGGATGCCCAAACTGACCTCCACCTCCCGTTTGACGAGTCGGATCCAGGTCATGAGCGAGTAGATTCGCCTTTGTATAAAGGGCCTCGTGATCAGATGAATCATTAACTCTCACTCCCCAAAGCACAATGCTTGGATGATTTCGGTCCCTTAAAATCATATCCTGAACATTTTGAAGCATTAAATAGTGCCATGATTCACTCTCACCAACAGATTGCCAGCCTGGAACTTCCTCAAAAACTAATAATCCCAGTTCGTCACAACGATTTAAAAAATGTTTCGACTGCGGGTAATGAGACGTTCGTACCATATTCAACCCGAGTTCCTGCTTCAAAATTTCTGCATCACGCTCTTGTAATAATCTTGTCATCGCATCCCCAACACCGGGGTAACACTGATGGCGACTTAATCCAACCAATTTCACTAATTGATCATTTAAATAAAACCCATCACTTCTAAACTGTGCATCTCGAAATCCAAAACGAGTTGACGCCACATCGATGACTTCATCTCCTTTTTTCAATCGAACCTCAACCGTATATAAATAAGGATGCTCTAAATCCCAAAGTTTTGCCTGCTTCATCAACGTCGTTAAATGAACCACCTTCTGATTTAAAATAGGTACCTGTATCGCACGAACAACATTTTTTTCATGCGAGATCATGACATCAAGTTTATCAACTGACGTTGTCGATGATAACGTCACATCGACGTCGATAACCTTACTTGCTGATCCGCGTACAAAAATATCTTCAATGTAAACAGATGAGACTCGCTTCAAATAAACTTCTCGATACATCCCCGCATAAGTTAAATAATCAATCACGCCTCCAAATGGTGGAATATGCGCTTGCTCGGCACCATCGACCTCTACCTTAATCTCGATATCACCTGAGAGAATTTCGACCTCAAATGGCGTATACCCACCCTCATGATGAAAAATCAACTCATCATTCACAAAGACTTTGGCCGTTGTCGCCACCCCATCGAATGTTAGGAAAAAACGTTCGCCTTTAAATCTTGGCGCAAGGCTCAATGATTTACGATAAAGACTCTTGAATTGGTATGCCTTTGCGTCTAAGTAATTAGGCGGCATCATCGTATGAGTATGAGGAATTTTCACCAATTCCTCTTCATGTCCATCATATGAAAAATACCAATCATCTAGAAATTCGACTATTCTCATCAGCATATCCCTCAAACTTCATTTTAATATCTAGTCTTATTCTAACCGTTCGTCCGTATTTTAAATCAAATATAAATTAAAAAGACCAATCTTTACGACTGGTCCTTTTCTATATTCAATTAAGCGATGAAATTAATCATATCCTGGATTGATTTTGATCCGAATGTTACTTTTTCATCGTTGATGATCATACATGGTACTGACATGACTTTGTGTTTTGTTTTTAATTCTGGGAAGTTTGCGATGTCTAACATTTCTGTTTCAACGTTTGGATTTTCAATCGCAATACGTTGTGCTCCGACTACAACGTCTGGACATAAGTGGCATGATAATGACACGGCAACTTTAATGTTAACTTTTTTGTCGATTCCTTTGATTGCTTCTAAAACAGATGCATCTAATGCTTGTCCTGGTCCAGCTAAATTATAGATAGCTAATAAGAATGAGTTTAACTCATGTCCACCAGGTACTCCGTGGAATTTAACTCCTGAATATTCTCCATCTTTATTTAATAAGGCAACCACTGGATATTTATCGGCATTTACTTTTTCTTCTAGAGCTTGGTCTTCACCTTTAATTTTCACGACTGCTTCTAACTTATCACCTAAGTTTGCAATATCGATCACAAGGTCACGTAACTCGATTGATTTTTCGTTAGATGGATCCACGATTGTGACTAAAGTCACGTTATTTTCCATACGACTTAAAACGGTTCCGATTTGTTCACGTAAGGCATCATTTAATAAAGCTGAACGTCCTCCAACTGGAGCGGCTTTTGGCGCTTCAGGTTGTTTAACTTCTTGCTTAGGAGCCTCTTCTACAACTTCTTCTTCAACAATTCCTAAACGTTCTTTTTCATGAGCTACGTATTTTTCAGCTTCTAAAGAAGCAATCGCTCCATCTGATACAGCTGTTACAATTTGACGTAACATTTTTGGACGTAAGTCTCCGGCTGCATAAACCCCTTCTACACTTGTGTGCATATTTTCATCAGTAATGATATATCCTTGACGGTCCATATCAACTAAACCATTAAATACTTTTGTTTGTGGCACGTATCCTGCAAAGATGAAGATTCCAAAAGTTCCATCCTCTTCTGACGCTACATGTTCAAAAGTTTCTCCCGTTTGATTATTGATGAATTTTACTCGACGTAATAATTCGTCCCCAGTCGCTTCTACTACTTCAGTGTTAAATTTAACTTCAATTTTTGGATGAGCTAATACTTTATCAGCGATTGTTTTTGCACACGTGAATTCAGGTTCACGAGCGATAACTGTTACTTTACGAGCGAAACGAGTTAAGAAGATTGCTTCTTCCGCTGCTGCAAATCCAGCACCAATCACGAATACTTCTAAACCTGTATAGAACTCACCATCACAAGTTGCACAGTATGCTACCCCACGTCCACGATATTCTGCTTCACCTGGGAATCCAAGTTGTCGTGGAGTTGCTCCAGTTGCGATAATCACTGAACGAGTTTGGAAATCACCATTTGTTGTTTTTAAAACTTTAACTTCACCTTCTAAGTTAGCTTCTAAAACTTCAGCTTGAGTAAATTTCACACCGAAATCTTCAGCTTGCTTATGCATTTCTTCCATTAATTTTGGACCTGTTGTGTGACGTACCCCTGGGTAGTTCACGATTTCATTTGTTGTTTTCGCTTGTCCCCCAGCAGAACCTTGCTCTAACACTAACGTTTTCATTTTCGCACGTCCAGAATAAATTCCAGCAGACATCCCAGCTGCTCCAGCACCAATAATAATTACATCATAAATCATACTCATAATTAAATTTCCTCCTTTTATATTTAAAATGATGAGTCGCACACCTCTTCATTTAAATTCTTCTTTATTTTTTCGTTATTATAAATAACGATCAAAGGGACTTAAATCAGTTCCTCTCATCACACATTTATAATCAATATTACAACATTATACAATTTTATTGAAATCATTTTCTATTAGTATATTTATAAGAATAAGGAGGAAATCTCCTTATTCTTATAAAATGTTACTAACCTCTTGATTTACCTAGCCTGATTATAATTTCCCTACTAGGTCTAAGCTTGGTGTTAATGTTTCTTGTCCTGGTTTCCATTTTGCAGGGCAAACTTGGTCTCCGTGAGCAGCTACGAATTGAGCAGCTTGTACTTTACGGAATAATTCGTCTGCATCACGTCCGATTCCATTGTCATGGATTTCGTAAGCTTTGATAACACCTTCTGGGTTAACAACGAAGCTTCCGCGTAAAGCCATACCTTCTTCTTCGATCATAACTCCGAATGCACGAGTTAATTTTCCAGTTGGGTCAGCTAACATTGGATATTGAATTTTAGCGATTGTTTCAGATGCATCAGCCCATGCTTTGTGAACGAAATGAGTATCTGTTGAGACAGAGTAGATTTCGCATCCTGCTTCTTTGAATTCAGCATATTTATCTGCTAAATCTCCTAATTCAGTTGGACAAACGAAAGTGAAATCTGCTGGATAGAATACATAAACAGCCCATTTTCCTTTAGCTGCTTCAGCAGTGAATTCTTTGAACTCCCCGTTTTGATAACCTTGTAATTTGTAATCCATAATTTGAGTACCGATTAATGACATTTTACATTCCTCCTCTAAAATAGAAACAGTAATCATTACTGATATTAGTATTATAGGCTTTGATTTCTTAAAAGTCAATATGATTTCAAAAAAATTTAAAGCTTTTTATTTGACCTAAATACCCTTGATTATTATGAACCCGTCAAAGTTGTCTATACTCAATTATCTAATAACAAAAAAATGAAAATAATTTAGACTCATTCTAAACTCTTTTCATTTAAGTTTCTTATCTATTCTTTTTTTACTTTAAGCCAATTTAAAATTTCTTTATTGACATTCGTTAACTCTTCAATTGCTTTAGCCATTTGATAATTTTCTTTTTCAACTTGTACCATCCAATCTAAAATCTCTGCTAGCCCTAAAAAAAGAATAATGGCTACCATCATTCCAAATCCAATGATACTTGCCATCATTAAATCTTCTTCATGAAGAATTTGATTGAGTATCAGAATCAATCCAAACAAAGATCCTCCAATAGCTAAAACTCGCAAACTATTAGCATATGAGCTTAACATAAAAAAAGAGTTTCTCGTTAATTTATCTGCTGGTACGACATATGCCGTCTTTTTTTCACCACATGCCTGACAAAAATTCGCTTTTTGTCTATTTAATTTTGCACACTTTTCACAGCTCCACTTCATTAAATATCCTCCAATCATACTAAATTTACCACCATTATAAAAAGATGTCTACTCTTATTCTCAATAATATTCATTTAGATATTTAATAAAATGAGGCAGAACTTTAAATAGAAAGTACTAACTTTCATCAATTGGATTTAAACCCCTTCACTTTGTATGAGATAAACTATTTTCCTTATTAATTAATAAAAATCACCTTTCTTCAAAAAATAGTAGTCTGCACAACTCTATTATAGAATGAAAGGTGATTTTACATTTCTCTCAAAAAAGCTATAGTCTTTAATGAAAAAGAGGATCTGACTCCGTGACTATATCATCTCAGTCATTTAATACAGCTCATCTCTTAATGAAACATCAATTAACGTCCTAAATCAATAACATTTTGAACGAGCGCTTTGCAACGACCGCAAGCTGTCCCAGCTCCCGTTTTTTCTCCAACTTCTTCAACCGTTGTGGCTCCACCTTCAACAGCTGCTACCACATCCGCTAACATAACTTGTTTACATCCACAAACAGAATCTAAGATGGCTTGGATTTTTGGTAAACATCCACCACAAGCTGTTCCGGCTCCCGTCATTTCTTTAATCTCGTCAATCGTGCGAGCTCCTTGAATCATTGCTTTACGAATCGTAATATAGTCCACTTGTTTACAGTGGCAAATCATTTTGTGTGCATGTCCTGCCATGATTTGATTCCTCCTAATAAAAATAATCCTTTTTATCATAGCATATTTTGTAAAATCATTAAGTGTTTTGCACTTTAAAATAATAAAAAAGAGGATTCACATCCTCTTCTATAATTCAGCTATACTCCCGTCCTCACCTACAAATAACAGCAATACAATGGGATCATCAGCTCCTTGTTCTTCAAGCTGCACTGATTTTAAGGCAACATAATAACCGATTAAATCATCACCGTAATGTTCTGGCATCTCATCATACATATACACAATATCATCACTCGCTCCATAAACTTCAATAGCTAATTGAATGGCATCTGTTCCTGAAAAATCATGCGCGTGCGCATAATCTGAACTTGTATCCTCTGCGCTGGCAATCAAAGTTTCAAGCTCCTCAATCTCAGGATAATCTTCTAAAGTGAGTCCCTCGACTTCAATCAATTCTATCACATTGGCAAGCTCGAGCTCAGCACCACGTGTCTCCCCTAAACCGAGCAACATCGCAACATAATCAAGACTTTCTGAAATAGTGGACTCAACACTTACTTCCTCGACCACATCCAAAGAATCCTGATAATCAAGCGTCAATCCCTCCGCACTTTCAAATCGCACAATATTCCCGCTACATCCGGCCAACAACAAAACAGTCCATACGCCTAACCTTTTCATCATATCCCCCTATTCATTCATCCGTCTTCGCAAATACTTAAGCTTGGCCATCTGCTCATCAAAAACCTTCATATCGCCAAGTCGCTTAATCACCTGATTAATCATCCCTTTTTCCTCACTAAACTCGCCACTCTCAACCACCTCTTCGCAGGTAACAATCATCTCACCTAGCATCTGTTGCAGTTTCTCAATCGCAACCTCTTTAACGACCTCGGACTTCGTGTTCACCAAATTCAAATCCGTCCAAGCAAGAAGAGCGGCATCAAGCTCACCTTCCTCTAAGTACTCCATCATCTCGATTAAAGACTGCATCTGTGCATATAATGAAGCATACTCAGGATCGTTACCTTCATTTTGCGCAAACGCAATATAAGAACGTGCCTCCTTAAAATCACCTTCCTCAAGCGCTTCAATCGCCCATCTCATCGATTGAACCGCCAAATTCTCAGAACAACCACCTAACAACAAACAACTCATCATCATGAAGACAAAGTATTTTTTCATCTCATCGCCTCACGTCCTCTTTTATTCACTTGAGGATAACATGGATGAATTCAAAATTTTGGCGCATTCTCGAGAAAAATTTTTCTACTTCTGTCTCCTTTTATCAAACAAAAAGAAAACCGCCAAACGTTGACGGCAGATCACAAAAGCCTATTAAATCAATAAAAAAAACGGTGAAACAGACACATCTATTCAACAAATGTGAAATTTCATCGTTTCTCATGTTTTTTACTTAATAATTTTTCTCTTTTGCACCTCAAATTCTTCCTCTGTTAAGACGCCACTACTTCTTAACCTTCCCAAACGTTCGAGTTGTTCAAGCTTCTTCTCATTTAAATCTGTGGCTATCTTTGCACTCCTTTTACTATCAGGAATAACTTTTACCATACTACCCGAGATAATCAATCCATTACCCGATGAATCATACGCTATATTAATAATCTTATTATATCCATACCATTTGGCATAAAATCTTAGATGTGCTATTTCTACCCATTTATTTTTGGGAGATGTGACCACTCTAAAATGATACGGTTCTTTCGTCGAATCTATTTTAAAATTTTTGTGGTACGTATTTGGAAATGTCTCGATTTCATTATAATCTAACTGAACCTGATTTGCCTTTTTCAATAATCGCGCCCGTACTCTCTCATAACAAGTTTGACACAAACAAGGATTATCTTTTGGAACGCCATAACTTTGAATCAATGAATCCAAATCAAAATGATTCGTTAAATAAGGAGGCTCGGATAACTCGTTAATTAGACTTTCACGATACCCAATATCCCCTTTTAGAAAAGATTTTCGTTTCGCTTCTTTATTACATCTTCCACATCTCGCATTGGTTTCTAAACTAATCTTATTTAATCCATACGCCACCAATGGCAACTACTCATCCATCCTCTTAAGTCCTCCTTATTCGTTTACCTCACTTATTAAAACACTTAATAAAGTTTATGACTAATGAATTAAAATAGAATAAAAACTAGCTACGAAGCTAGTTTTACTTAATAATTTTTCTCTTTTGCACCTTAAACTCTTCTTCAGTTAACACGCCACTCTCTAATAAGTGCCCGAGTTTTTCAAGTCCCATCAATTGTTTGATCCATTTGTCAACATCGTGGCCTGCCTTCTTTTCCTTCACCAAGTGCACCAAACTTCCGGACAACTTGATACCATCCTCAACCGGTGTCTGCCGCAAATTAATCACCGCATTATATCCATTCCAACAACCATAAAACTTCACGTGACTCATCTTTAACTCTTTCTCATCCTTTGTTGTCAACACCTCAAACATATGAATGGGTTGCTCGGACTTTAGCACATACTCACCCTTAAACGAATCATCAAACACCTTCACATTATGATAACGAACTTGCACATCCTCAGCCATCCTAAATAATTCTTCGTGCCATTTCTCATAACAATTTTCACACAGCCAATCGAACTCAAACATTGACTCAAAATCAAAGCAATCGAACAAATAAGGAGAGTCCTTCAAATCGTTAAGCAACTGCTCTTTGTAATGAACACCATCCTTATAAAACTGTTTTTTCTTGTATTTTTCCCCACACTCATGACATACCTTATGAAACCCCATCGCCATCACCCTCTTATTTAAAAGTATGTCAGCCTCATCCTAAAGATGTCTCCATTTATTAATCCCGACAAAGATTAACAAAAACATTCATTTATGATATAATAGGGTGTCAATAAAACGGGATTATTGGGATAGGAGAGTTAGTTTATGCGCAAACCAGTACGTAAAGCCGTGATTCCTGCTGCAGGATTTGGAACTCGTTTCTTACCTGCAACAAAATCACAACCAAAAGAGATGTTACCAATCGTTGATAAGCCAACGATTCAGTACATTATTGAAGAAGCGATTGCTTCAGGAATTGAAGAAATTTTAATTGTCACAAGTTCAACTAAACGTTCAATTGAAGATCACTTTGATAAATCATATGAACTTGAAGATACATTAGCTAAAAAAGGAAAACAAGACATGTTAGAAATGGTTCAAAACATTTCAAATATGGCCCAAATTCATTACATTCGTCAAAAAGAAGCGAAAGGTTTAGGGCATGCCATTTTATGTGCTAAAACGTTTATCGGTGATGAACCCTTTGCTGTCCTTTTAGGAGATGATATCGTCGTAAACGAAGAAAATCTAGCAACAGGGCAATTAATTCGTGCCTACGAAAAGAATGGATGCTCAATCATGGGAGTTCAATCCGTTGCGGATGAGGACGTCTCAAAATACGGAATCATGAAACCATCTACTTCATCTAAACCAGATGGACGCTTAGTGAAATTAAGTGGAATGGTTGAAAAACCAAAACAAGAAGAGGCGCCATCTAACTTAGCCGTGATGGGACGCTACGTCTTAACACCTGAAATCTTCGAAATGTTAGAAACACAAGAACCAGGAGCAGGTGGAGAAATCCAATTAACAGACGCGATTGACCGTTTAATGGACCGCCAAGCGGTTTACGCTTACGACTTCGAAGGAAATCGTTACGATGTCGGAGACAAATTCGGCTTCATCAAAGCAACAATCGACTTCGCTTTAAGTCGCGAAGACTTAAAAGATCAAGTAGAAGCTTATTTAAAAGAATTAATGGCATAAAAAAATGAGGAACGACAGATGATCGTTCCTCATTTTTTTATTTATTTGTATATCCAAACTTTTCATAAATAGCTGTTTCAGTTTGTAAAACAGTGTCTGATGGTTGATAATTTTCATCTCCATAAATATTTTGGTGTAGTTCTTTAACAATCGTTTGATAGCTATTCATGACATATAACGGGCTATATCCTTTGTAACTAACGCTATGGTTAATATCTGAATATCCATTAGTCGGAATTTGATATTGTTCAATGTTAGCAAGATCTATTTTAAGAGCATCAAGCCCTAAATTAATGATTTCATCTTTTGAAAGATTGGTTTCAATATAAGGAAGTGTCTCATTTAACAGGGTTAATAATTGTGTATAGGGTGTCTGTTTCATTTTAGCGAAGATTGCTTTCATCACAGTTGTTTGGCGCTCCATTCTAACGTAATCGCTATCTGCATATCTAATACGCATATAAGCCATGGCTTGCGCACCATTTAAGTTTTGTAATCCTGCCGATTTAATTTGATCACGAGCATATGGAACTTCAGATTCTTTGACATCGATTTCAACCCCACCAACTATATCAACTATTTTTTCAATTGCGTCAAAATTAAATGAGACATAGCGTGTTAAATCTAAATCAAAATTGTAATTGATGGTTTGCATGGCAAGCTTTGCCCCACCATAAGCATAAGCATGATTTAATTTATCAAAATCTTGTACCTCTGCTGGAATATAGATAAGTGTATCACGCTGTAAAGATGTTACAGCCGCGCGTTTATTTTCAGTATCTAAAGATAAAACCTTCATCGCATCACTACGCCCATCCGATCCATCACCATTTTGATCGAGACCAAATACCGCAATATTGACCACTTTTGATTCTTCTTCTTTTTGAATGATTTGCTCAGTAATCCCTGCCTCTTCTTTTGTTATACTCTCCGTCATCACCATCTGATCAAGCGTAGAGTTAATGACATAGTTTGCGAATATAAATCCACCACCTATTAAGAGCATCAGTATGCTTAAAATAATCGCCAATGTTATCCCAAATTTTTTCATAAAATCATCCCCTAATTTTTCTATCCATTCCTATTTTATCACAATATTTTACACATTAAGATTGTTTACATTATTTTTTCAAAATTTTAAACGTTTTATAAAATCATTATCACTCTTTAATTCAATTTTAAATACTTTTTTCTAAGAATGGTTGGTGCTAAACATAGGATTACGAATCTAAAATTACAACAAAAATGTTGATCGCCTGTAAATTCGAATGACATTCAATAGTCGACTCATCACATGTGCTAATCTTCTCATAAAATAGTCAAAATAATAATTTAGTTATGAAACCTTTGACTTCAACTGAATACGGCTTAGTTCTAACTTGTTTATATGAGATACTGTAAGTCAGTGTAACCTTATTCACTTAACGTCTTCGTCTCAAATCAAGTTTTCTATCAACTAAAAAAGATGCTATCACAAACGTGATAACACCTTAACTCTATTTCATCCTATTTTTAATTAATCTCTAACTTTCTTTAAAAGTTGAAGCTTACGCTTTCTTGCCGTTAACCTAAAAATTAATGATTCACTCAAACAATACTTCTTTGCAATCTCATCCCAATCCAAATATGCCTCTACCTTCAAAAGCTCTTCTTTCACATGTTGAGCTCTATGATACCGAATCTCTGGATTAATCGATTCAAACACATTAAAATACCAATCACCGGGTAAGTGGCTCTTTTTATTAAACACCATGACAGTTAGATTAGGACAACCGCATTCCTTACAAATCATCCATAAATTTTTAAGATGGTTGACAGAATCTTTGGCACTAAGTTTAAGGCCTGACTGAGCACAAAGCAAAGAATGATTTAAAATTTCTGCTGTTGGATCGACTAAGTGCCAAAGAATCGTTTCCATAAAAGTAGTACAAATCTCAGCAGGAGTTGGTTTAATAGTCCCCATCTTTTACATTTCCCCCTTCAAAATCTTTCTTAACTTCTTCAGCGCATCTCGAGTACGATTTTTAACTGCGTTCACACTAATCCCTAAATGTTTTGCTGTCTCTTCAACTGAATAATCATTAATATAACGTTCCCTAATAACCTCTTGTTGATTTTTCGTTAAATAACGTAAATAATTTTCCATGATTAAATCATTAATAATGTTCTCACTTTTAGAAAACTCTTCTTCATAAGTTTCTAGAAAGTGATCCTCTGTTAAGCAAATTCGTTCTTGATATTTAGTCATTCTTGTCAGCGATGTCTTCATTCGATTAATAATATAAGAGTAAGCAAAATGATCAAATTCTCCTTTTTCTTCATTATAACGAAGTGAAGCCTCCCAAAGTGCTACCAACCCAATTTGATAAAATTCATCTAAATCCCCTCTAAGATGCAATTTCTTCATTGCCCCATAAACAAGATATAACTTTTCTTCATACCAATGTTCGAATTGCTTTTCCATGATTATTCCCCCTGTTAGGTTTAATTTTTGCCACAAGAAAATTATACCAAACATTGTAACCGTTTTCTTGTTCGTCAAAAAGGCGACGAAATCGCCAAAAAAATTTGATTTCTTTAAAAAACAGCCACACCACGTTCAGAAGCAATTCACAAATCCACACAAGCGTATGGACGATATTGATAACTTAATCCAAAAAAACAGCCAAAAAATTTATCAAATTTTTTTTATTTTTGGCTCATTTTATTACGATTTTAGCCCTTTTTCCTAAATTTAGCCCACTTTTGTCGAAAAATGTTATTATCGATATACCAGAGGGAAGTAAAAATCAACGCAAATTATCCTATCATAAAAGGGCAATTTTCAATACCACTGCATAACTGTTCATTAAATGGAGCAAATGAAGCTTTCCAATCTAAATATTTTCTTGATTTTTTTATAGAGCAAAATCCTCTAGTTTCAAAAAAACTTCCATACATACACATCCACATATGTTAAGCTGTTAAAAATTCATAAAAAGCTTTCCTTATTAAAAATTTGCAGCAGTTACTCCATTCCAAATCAAAATTGTATTTATGAGTTTTTTACATCTCGCACTCACCATAACAATCTGTCTACTAAAAAAGACTTTAATAAGAAATAATAATCTTTACATCTCTTTAATTTAAAAGATTACTGCTCTACTTTTTATTGACATATATCCTATGAGCCACCTGCTTTTTAAAAGCATCCTAAAAACATTTTCAAATCATAAAAAAAGGCCGCCAACGGCGACCTTAATATCGATAATCACTTTCACAAAATGGTTCTGAACTGACTGCTAACAGTACAGCGCCCTTACTAAAATCAAAGGCTTCTCGCCAAACCTCTGGTGCTAAATGAAGGCCAACTTTTGGATCATTCAATTCATATATTGTCTCATTACATCGTACCTTCACCAATCCATGTAAACAAATTAGCACCTGCTCGCTCTTATGATAAGCATGATTTCCACGCGTAGAACCTGGCTCCACATCTATCAAATAAAACACACGCTTCACCTGAAACGGAAAATCTACCGTATCTAGTGGCACCAAACTTCCAAAAGAAGATAACTCAAACAAACCATGTCCAACCAACAACCTCGCAATCTTAGCGGCATCATTGGTAAAAGGATTAGTTTCATATCTTGGTTCAAATGTCTCAAGATTACCGATAATCCCTTCCATATCCAGCCCACCTGAGTACTCAACTTGAATGGCTAACGCTCGCTCCACCAAATGGTGAACCGTCGCTCGATCCTCAGCCACCGTCTCTCGGCCGATAACCGCACACTTTTTCCTTGCTAGCATCGTCTCAGCCACCGTCCCAAAACCAGCCTTCGTAATCACCATCTCAGAAGCTTTAATGTAATCTTGTGTATTCTCGATTTCCTTTGGCAAATATAACACATTATCTCCACTCAACTGAATGCCTTCCGTCACAATAAACTGATAATTCAAATGTGATACATCAATCTCTTCTTCTAAATCCACACTTCGTCCCACACTCACAAACACAATCGGCTTATCAAATTGAGCCTTAACTCGTTGTACCTCTTTTTCGTCAAATGATCTCGCACAAACTGAAACGGGCTTCGCATCCTTGAAAAAATGTGTAAAATATGGTGTCGCTAAATCATAACGTAGCACCTTATCTACTAACTGATAACAATTTTTATATCCGACAGATTGTAATATTAAGTGCGACAACTCATAAATAGGATCTTTTTTATAGAATGAAGTTACCACACAAAATTCTTAACAAGGAGATCCATTTATGAGCTATCACCATCTTACCACATTTGAACGTACGCGGGCTTAAGTTCTTTCAAAAATGGGCTATTCAACGAGGCAGATTGCAGTCCAATTGAATTGACATCACTCCACCATTGCTCATGAACTGAAACGAAATACTCAGATAACTTATCCGGCCGAGCTAGCCGATGAATTAGCGAGAAAACGTCGTTTAGCTTGTCACTGTAAAGAAGCAAAGTCTGAAGAACTTATTCAAACTATTCAACACTATTTGAAGTTAACCTGGTCACCTGAACAAATTTCTCATACGATTTTAAAGGGTGTGATTTCATTTAAAACCATTTATCGTTGGATTTATGATGGAACAATTTAATCAGGAGATTTAAGCTGTTTGAGACAAAAAGGAAAACGTCGAAAACCACGAGAAACACGTGGACGATTTAACATTTGAATGTCGATTCATCAACGCCCTAAAGAAGTTAAAAAGCGCCAAACATGCGGACACTGGGAATTAGATACCGTGGTTTCAATTCATGGAAAAAGTAAGGGATGTTTAGCGACCTTTGCTAAACGTCAAACACGCTTTTATATGGCGGTAAAAATAGATAATCGCTCAACTTCAGAAATGTATGGAGCGATTAGTCAATTACATGAACAGTTTCCTAAAGGCAACTTTAAAACTTATACGGTTGATCGAGGAAAAGATGGATTGTCAACACTAAACTAAACAACTTTTTTAAGGGTATTTTGACGATATTCA
>OLNJ01000065.1_pt1 | contig 102119 bp, 78 predicted proteins | sample 1672191 | NCBI WGS metagenome assembly OLNJ01 (sample SAMEA3136657, study PRJEB25190) | human gut metagenome | biome: human gut; feature: human-associated habitat; material: faeces | place: Austria | collected 2013
CCGTGCGGCCCGCCTCGTCGGACGGGCGGCGCGCTCGCGGGCAGAAAGCCCTCCTTCCCGGGAAAGGTCCGCGGGCGCGCCGCCCTACCCCAAGTCGGGAAAGGCCGCCGTTTGGACAAGGCGCGCCGAAAAAAGGGCGGCACGGGAGTCCGTGCCGCCCTTGGCTTCTCTGTGTGGCCAGGCTTTTCGAAGACTCGCGCCCGGCCCCTATCCGCCCATGACGTCGCGAGCCCAGGCCCCGCTCTTCACCAGGCTGAGTATCAGCAGGACGCAGACGGCCAGATACTGCAGCGCGTAGCTCAGGCCTCCGACGACGCTGTCCATCGGCGTGCCCGTGCCGGCGTTCACGGCATCGAGCCCGCCCAGCACCACGGGAAAGCTTACGAGGATCACGAGGATGATGACGCCCGCCAGGCACACGCTGGCGAAGCTGCGCAGGTACCCGATGCCGATCTGCCTGGTGTCCTCCAGGCCCATGAGGCTCAACGGTATGGGGCTGAACGCCGCCATCAGGTAGAGCTGGATGGCGCGGGCCCAGCTCACCACAAGCGCCACGATATAGGCCACCAGTACCACGACCCAGCTGACCAGCGCCACCACGGCCATCCCCAAAAGCGCTGGCACGTCGTCGTCGGTGGTGGTGATGGACACCTTGCCCATGTCGAGCTCCGCGCCGTTGCCGAAGAGGTCGGTCACCCGCTGGATGGCGATGCGCGTCACCTCGTAGAGCGCCTGCATGAGCTCGAAGGAGTGCTGCACCAGGAACAGGAACACGGCGAAGAACACCAGCAGGAAGACGACCTCCTTCACCGCCGGCATGCTGGAGCTGCCGTCCATGCGCTGGCTGATCTTGATGAGCTGCACGGTGAACACGAAGGAGAGCACCCCGCAGCCGATTGGCAGGATGGCGCTCTCCCACACGCCGTGAACGATGTCGTACATGCTCACGGTGCCGGAGCCGCCCAGCATGGTCTCGAAGCTGGCGGAGAGCACGCCCTCGGCGCCGATGGACCTGAGCACGTCCACCTGGGCTCCGAAGATCCAGTTGCAGAAGTCCCGCAGCATGCCGCAAAGCCACGAGTTGACGGTGTCGGCGATGTCGGCGTGCGCAGGCTGCGGCAGCCAGAGCATCGCCGCGCAGAAGAGCGCGCTGCCCGCGAGCGAGAGCAGGAACCTCCGCTGCGCAGGCGCCGCCCGTCCGATTCTCTCAAGCAAAGCGACCCCCTAGCCCGACACGGTGAACTTGCCGTCGGCGTACGTCACCACGAGGACGGTCCTTGCGGCGTCGTCGGCGTGGAACGCGGCCGAGACGGTCTTGGCGTTGAAGTCGACGGACGCCTCGCCGTCGAAGGAGGCCGACGCCGCCTGGGGCACGTTCTTGGCCATATAGGCAGCCAGCGCCTTGCGCAGCGGCTCCGCGTCGCCTCCGACGAGGCCTATGTATGCCTCGTCCATCCCGCTGACGGATACGGTGCCTTCGGCGACGCCCTCCGAATACTTCTTGCTCACCTTGAAGTCGTCGCTGGACATGGTTGCCGCGCCGCCGGACCGGTCGAATATCAGCGTCCAGGTGACGCTGTCCTGCGAATCCTCGTCGGTGCCGGCGACCGTGAACACGGCCTGCTTGCCGGCGTCGGCCTCCTCCACCTCGGAAACGGTCAGCACGTGGATCTTGCCGTCCGCGCCCTTCTCGATGACCATGCCCTTGGACATCTGCAGCGAGCCCGCGTCGCTCTTCCAGCCCTTGGAGCAGGCGAGCTCGTAGGACGTGAGCGCCGCGGGCGCCGCGGCGCCCTGGCCTTGAGCGGCCTCCTCGACGGGCGCCTCCTCCTGTACGGCCTGCTGATCCGTCTCCGCCGAGCGCAGGGCGCAGCTCGCGACCGACAGCGCGATCCCGATGGCCAGCGCGCCCGCCGCGATGGCGGCCAGTGCCTTCGTCTTCTTCTCCATTTCGAAATCTCCTTATCCGGTGTATCTGAGGGCGCAGGTGAAGAACGAGATTCCCGTCGCCTTCCTGCACACGTCGCCCGTGCGCGGTTCGTGTATGTACTCGTCGCCCCCCACGTAGATGGCCACGTGGCCGTACTTGTAGAGGATGTCGCCCGGCCGCGCCTGCGACAGCGGCACGACGGTGAGCTCCTTGAGCTGGTCTTCCGTGTAATGGCTGATGCTTATGCCCGCCTGCCGGTAGCAGTACTGGGTGAGGCCGCTGCAGTCCAACCCCACGCCGGGCGTCGAGCCGCCCCAGACGTAGGGCACGCCCAGCTGGCTGTAGGCGGCCTGCACGATGGCGTCGCCGCCGGCCGCGCCCTTCTCGAAGTCGTCGACGCCCATGCCGTCGAAACGGTACAGGTTGTAGGTCCTCATGACCGACTTCAGGCTCTCCACGTACTCCGAGCTCGTGGCGTAGCCCGCGTCCTTCAGGCCCTCGGCCATCTTGTCCGAGTCATGGTCGGCGATGGCCTCCTTGATGAACGCGTTGTCCGCATAGCGGCTGTTCTGCAGGAGAACCCTGCTCCTGAACCTTATGCAGTCCGCGTCGCTCTTGAACACGGTGAAGTCGGCCATGACCGTGACGGCCTGGCCGTCCACCTCCTCGTGGGTGGCCCAGCTCGCCTTGCCGGCGACCTCCGGGCAGCTGGCGAAGCTCGATGCCCACTTGATGCCGAAGAGGTTGTGGTCCCTGGTGGCCAGCTGGCTCATGGCGTCGCCCTGGCCGCTCTCGCAGATGATCTGCGCGATGGTGCAGCCTGCGGGATGCCCGTACTCCTCCTGGCACTCCAGCGCCTCGAGCACCATGTCGTAGGCGATGAAGCCGGGAAGGCCCTCGATCATGGCCCTGTCCTGCTCGTCTTGCCAGAAGCCGGCGATCGCGCCCAGGAGCGTCGAGAGGATGAGGCTCGCTGCTCCGAGGGCGGCGCCGCCCGCCAAGACCCCGCCCAGAACGGGCGCGGCGGTCGAGACGGCCGCCGCGAGCCTTCCGCCGGCTCCGGCCTTCGCTGCGGCGGGCCCAGCCTCGGCGGCCTGCAGGGCGGCGCGCGACCTGGCGTAGTTGGACGCGGCCTGGGCCTCGCCCAGGGCGCTGCCGCCGGCGGCCTTTCCGCCGGTGGTGGCAGATCTGCGGGCGGCCTTGCCGCCAAGGCCCTCCTTGGCCCTTGCCAGCAGGGATTTCGAGCGGGGCGCGCTTTCTGAGGAACCGCCCGGCCCGGCAACGGCCCTGGCTTCTCCGACGGCGCGCTTCGTCTCCTTTGCCGCGACGGCGTTGGCGTCGACAGCGTCCTCCACAGGCGCGAACGGGTCGGGCCCGGGCCTTGCCCTGCGCCGCTTCCGGATGTCCGCAGCCGCCCTTCCTGCGCGGTAGGCGCCTTCGGACCCGGAGAGCTCGTCGCTGTCGTCGAGCTCCCCGACGAAGCCGGCCGCGATGATGCTCCCGGCCCTGCCGGCGAACCCGTCTTTGGCCGCGGCGGCGTCGGGGGCGCCATCGGCCGCTCCGCAAACGCCGCCCTTGCCGCCCTCGGCGAAGGAGCCTTGGTCGGGTACCTTGAACGTGCCGCCGCCCCTGCTCTCGAACCTGGCGTTGCCGGCCTCCACCGACTCCGCGCTGGCGAAGCCCTGCCTGCGGGCGCCGGACCCCCTACCCGACATCGCCCGCCGCCTCGGCCTCGTCGGCGCCGGCCGCGGACCCCGCCGCGCGTTTGGCGAAGTAGGCGGCGCGCTTGCGCTCGGCGATCTCGTCGGGCTTGGTGTTGAACAGGTCGTAGAGCGCGCCCTTGGGGAAGTCGTCCACGATGGGCACGCGGGACCCGCCCGCTATGAGCAGGCCGTCGCCGGGGTTGACCGACTCGTCGATGTAGCCCTCCTCCTGCTCCGAGAGGTTCAGCAGCTCCGACCACTTGGCCTTGTCGGCGAACGACTGCCTGTGCAGCATGAGGAAGTCGGAGTTCAGGATCAGGTTGCGGCCGTCCTTGTGGCTCAGCAGGTAGGTGCAGTTCTGGGTGATGCCGGTGCAGATCAGGTTGAACTTGCGCCCCTCCGCCCAGAACCGGCTGAAGTAGCTGATGGTGGCAGGGTGCCCGAAGAGGCTCTGGACCTCGTCGATGTAGAGCCAGGTCGTCACGCCGCGCTCGAAGTTCGCGTACATGCGGTTGCGCACCGCCTCCAGCACCGCGATGATGCCGAAGGCGCGCATGTTGTCGGGCAGGTCCTTGAGCCCCACGCAGGTGATGCGCCTGTCGAAGGCGACGTTGCTCTGGTGGTTGAAGATGGAGAGGGCCCCGGAGACGTATCGCTCGAACCGCAGCGCGACGATCTCGGCCTCGGGCTCCGGCTGCTGCCGCAGGATGTCGTAAAGGTCCTGCAGCTGCGGGACGGCTCCGCTCTTGCCGCAGGTCAGGTACGCCTTCTCCACGCAGCGGCTGATGATCGAGCGCTCGACGTCCGAGAGGCCCTCGTTGCCCTCCGCCATGGACGCGGCGGACAGCGCTAGCACCGCCTCGATCTTGTAGGCAAGCTGGGTCGTCTCCAAAAGCTCGGAGACGTCGCTTAGGTCGAGCGGGTTCAGGTACGTCTCGGAGTCCGGGCCGAACGCCACGTTGCGGCCGCCGAAGGCCTCGGCCAGCAGGCCGAACTCGCCGGCGGGGTCGATGATGACGACGTCGTCCTCGGGGTAGAGCAGCGCCGTGTTGGTCATCTCGCGCTTGGCGCCGAAGGACTTGCCGCTGCCCGGCATGCCGCTTATGATGCCGTTTCGGCTGGCCAGGCTCTTGCGGTTGAGCATCACCAGGTTGCGGCTGCCCTTGTTCTGCCCGTAGTAGCCGCCCCCGAAGTCGTTCAGCTCCAAGGTGGCGAAGGGGGACTGGATGGCTATCTCGTCGGTGAGCATCAAGCGCCCCACCTTCACGTGGTTGCGTCCCAGCGGCAGCACGGAGTTCAGCCCCTCGCGCTGCCGGTAGTCCAGGTTCGCGAGCTCTATGCCCTGCGCCTGCGCCACCGATATCAGGTGCATCGCCTGCTCGTCCAGCTCTTCGCGGGTGGGGGCGTAGGTGAACACCAGCCCCGTGTAGCGGAACATCCGCTGGCTGTCGCCCTTCAGGCACTCGTAGACGTCCTGGGCCTCCTCGCGGGTGAACTTCAGCTCGCTGGGGATGAGGTTGAAGTCGTAGCCCTTGCTCACGGCGTCCATCTGGTCCTCGGACATCTCCTTGTCGATCCACTTCAAGCGGCGGCGGACGTAGTCCTTGGACCAGCGCGGGTTCATGGCCCTCACGTGGAAGCTGATGGCCAACGGCATGGGAAGGTCCACCATGTCCGCCAGGCAGCGGTCGGTCAGGTTGCTCTCGAAGCTGCGGAACGCCAGCACCTGGCACCATACGCCGTCGCTGGTGAAGCAGCTGGCCGAGCCGCCGGGCTTGAACTCCATGGTGTCGGGGCACGCCAGGTCCTTTGCCGTGATCCCGCGGGTGACGCCCAGGTCGTCGTAGCCGAACTCGGCGCGCTCGCGCCCCGGCCGCGTCATCGACCGTATCAGCTGCAGGCGCTCCTCGCCCCGCAGCACGCGGGTGCCGCTGCGCATGCCCGAAAGCACGCCGTCCGCCATGGAGCGCAGGCGCGCCAGCTTGGGAACGGATTCCTCCACCGTGTCGGCGGAGACGGAGAACGTCAGGTAGCGCTCGCGCATGATGTTGGACACGCCTTCGGCCATCTTGTCGTTGAGGATGCGGCTGTACTCGGCGGCGTAGGGAGCGGCGGGCCCCTCCACGCGGCCGAAGAACCTGCGGTTCGACATCTCGCCCTTGGTGAGCGGGCGGTTGAACAGCAGAAGCTGCAGCCCCACGTCCGGCGTCAGGCCGTCGTAGAGCTTGCGCATCTGGCGGCACACCGACTTCTGCGACTCGTCTCCCATGCTCTGGTAGCTGATGTCGCCGAAGCTGACCGTCTGGCTGAACAGCCCCGGCTCCACCTGCGCGATGCCGTCGGCGTACAGGGCGTCGAAGCCGATGAGCCTGTAGACGTCCTTGGCTGCGCGGCGGGCCCTCTCGGCCGCGGCCTCGCCGGCGGCGCGCTCGCGCCGCTGGTTCTTGAGCCGCTTCTCGATCGGGACGTACCTGCCGCCCCGACGCCCGGGCCTCGCCGCCGCCCTCTTGCCTTTCCTGGCGCGCTTTGCGGCCGCCTTGGCCTCCTTGTCGGCGGCCTTCGCCGCGGCTTTGGCGTCTTTGACGGCCCGCTTGGCGGCGGCGACGTCCTCCTTACCGGCCTTTCGAGGGCTCATAGCGCTCCCCTCCCTTCCGCCAGCCCTTGGCCAGCCTGTTCCGATCGTTGAATCTCCTGCGCTTCTCGTCGGGCCATGCGCCCGCAGCCAGGGAGAACCCGGGCTCGTAGGTGACGACGCCGTCCTCGGCCCAATGCCGGTATGCCAGCGGGACGAACTCCTCGGGCTTCATGCCCTTGGGCCGCCAGAAGGCCGCCAGCCAGAACGGCATCGAGCACATCATCACGGGCATGGTGGCATCGGCCACCTCCACCCCGACGACCAGGTGCGCGAAGGCGGCGGCCGCCACGCTGGCCGCGATGCCGCCGCCTACGCAGGCAGCCACGCGGGCGGAGAGCTTGCCGACGACCTTCTCCTCGTACTCGCTGATGTCCTTGTGCACGTAGACAACCTGCATGGGCGCCCCCTAGTTGGGCATCCACGAGGTGTCCAGCTGGCCGAAGTACACGGCAGCCGCGATGATGATGGCCCCGCCCGCGATGGTGGAGATAGCCCCCGCGATCTGCGCGCCGCCGCGGGTCTCGTCCTTGATGGCGAGCCCCAGGCTCACCGCGCCCCAGACGACAACGAAGCCGCCCAGGAAGGTGATGCACCCGGAGACCAGGCTGATGATGTTCGATAGCATTTGGATTCCCTTCTGTCGTATGCCGCCCGCATCGGGCGGCCGCCTGCGTTGCGCTCGGTTCTAGGAGGAAGCCGCCTCCCGCCGCCTCCTCTCCTGCAGGTACGCCCCGTAGTCGAATCGTCCGGGGTACCTGCTGCCCGGATGCCCTGCCAGCAGCTCGTATCGCGGGTGCCTCTGCGTGGGGTACTTGGAGTCGCGCAGCGGCGCGGCGTTGCTGAACAGCACGAGCGCCCTGTCCCTGCCCATGCGGCCAACCTCCGAGGCCTGCATCAGGTCGCGCTCGATGTAGCTGGTGTTGGTGGTGGTCGAGCCGCCGTTGCCTCGGCTCACGTTCTGCGCGTTGACCTCGACGGTCTCCTTGCCGATCATCTCGGAGATCATCTTCTGGGTGTCCACGCTCTTGCCGCCCAGGTAGAGCAGCGTGTCGCAGTTGTCCACGATGGTCTGGGCATCGTCGCCGTAGGCGCTCTTGAGCTGGGCGAAGCTCTGCAGGATGATGGACATGTAGACGTTGCGGCTGCGGATGACCGAGACCACGTGCTCGATGTCCGGCAGCCTGCCCACGTTGGCGAACTCGTCGCAGATGAAATGCACAGGGCGCGCCAGGGAGCCGCCGGGCAGCGCGTCCGCCTTGTCGCAGAGCATGTTCACCGTCTGCCACAGCGTGATGGCCAGCATGAAGCTGAAGGTGGAGGACGTGTCCGAGCTCACCACGAAGACCGCGCGCTTGCCGCCCGCATCCCCCAGCTTCGAGAGCTCCAGCTCGTCGTGGTCGGTGAGGTCGCGCAGCTGCGGCACAGAGAAGGGCATGAGCCGCGTGTTGCAGCTGATGAGAATGCCCTTCATGGTCTTGCCGGCGGCGTCCTTGAAGGCCTTGTAGCACCACAGCACGAAATCGTCGTCCACGCCCACCGGCTCGCCAACCTGCACCCACCTGAAGCCCGAGGATGCCCGGCGGCCGAACGCGCGGCCCGGCTTCCTCGCGCCGTCGCCCGCCGGCGCGCCGCCCGTCTCCACCAGGCGCATGCCCGTCTCGACCTCCCTGAACAGGAGGTCCAGCGGGCTCGTGTAGTCATCGTCGTCCTCCCTGGCCTGTGCCAGCGAGAGCAGCGTGACGAGCCCGCCGAAGTTGCGGTCCTCGGGCGGGCAGTAGAACATCAGGTAGCCGATGAGGGCGGTGTAGAGCAGCCGCTCGGCCTGCACCCAGAACTGGTCGCCCACGTGGTCCTTGTCGCCGGTGGTGTTCGCGATGAAGCACTCCGCGAACTCGATGATCCCCACCTCGTCGCGGATGAGCGAGAAGGGGTTCACGCCGGCGGAAGCCGACATGCGCACCAGGTTCATGCAGCTGATCTCGTAGCCGCTCCCCACCAGCGCGTTGCCGAGCAGCGGCAGCTGCGTGCCCTTCGAGTCGATGACGAAGTAGTCCGCGTTCATCTGCAGGATGTTGGGTATGGAGTACCTCCAGGTCTTGCCGGCGCCGGTGCCCCCGATGACGAGGACGTTTCGGGGGCGCTCCTCCAGCCTCTTGCCCCTGCGCTTGCCGGGGTCGACTGCGAGCCCGTAGCTCTCGGTGAGGATGACGTTGTTGAAGGGATCCTCGGTGTCCGCGAACCTCAGGCCCTCCGCCTTGGTGCCCCAACGCGCGGAGCCGTGCTCCTCGCCGATTCGGCGGTTGCCCTGCGATTGCACCAGGTAGGCCCATGCAAGCCACACCGCGAGGAAGCAGATGGATCCGCCGAGCAGGGCGTTCGGCTCGGCTGAGATGCCCTGCGTCGTCAAGATGGACGGCACGGCCTCCATGGCCGCGCCGACGTTCTGCAGCCAAGGCCCCTCCAGGGAGCGGAGCGCTGCCGCCCAGAGGTCGCCCAGCGCGAAGGCCGCGGCGGAGAGCAGGCCGGCGGCAATGAGGCCTTCTTTCGAATAGCGCCTCATCGGCCCTGGGCCCTCTCCCTGTTGAACGCCCTCTCCCTATCGGGAACCTCGTGGGCGTTCTTGCGCAGCTCCTCGGCGGCGGCCTTGGCCATCTCGGCCTTGTCGGCGAGCCTCTCGTTCGCGCCGGTCCTCGCATGATCGCCATGCGTGCGGTCCTTGCCCAGGTCCCGTGCGCGCTCCCTTGCCCTTGCGAACTCCGCCGCAAGCTCCGCCGAGGCCTTCTCCTTGGCGGCGTCTACCGCCCGGGACATCTCGTCGAAAGCCCTCACCAACGACGGCGCGTCCTCCGCCCTGAACAGCAGGTAGGTCTTGCCCTGGGCCTCCTTGTGCCAGTCGTGCGCGATGCCGCAGTCGTCCAGCTTGCCGTCGATGATGTCCTGCAGCGTCGGCCAGTCCTCGATGGAGGCGAACTCGTGCATGTCGAGCTTCGCCCATCGCGCGGGACCTCCCGCCTCCCGCCCGCCGGCTTCCATGCCGGCGGCATCGCGGCCTTGGGCGCCCGCACCCTTGCGCGCGTTGTCCAGCGCCGCCTTGAGCCTGTCCGCCGCGGCCATGGCCGCCGACCCCCCGGCATCCTGGCCCATGCGCAAGATCCAGTCGAAGAGCTTCTCGCCCGAGTAGTCGCCGAAATCGTCCGCCATCTCGAAATCCTTTCTTCCCGTTTACCTGACGCCGTCGAGGATCCGCCGCACCGCGGCGCGGTTCTCCTCCGCCTTCGCCGCCCTGAAGCTGGGCCCGTCGAACATCACCGGCTGGCACCGCTCAAGCACTCGGTCGTATATGCGCGTGCGGGCGAGCCCCCTGGGATTCTTCAGCTGCGCGAGAGGCACGTTGGTGGTGACCACCAACGGCCTGCCGCTGCGGTAGCACGCGTCAACCAGGTCGAAGGCCCTGGAGTCCATGTAGGACGAGTCCCGCTCGGCGCCCAGGTCGTCGATGACCACCAGGTCGTAGGAGCGGATGCCCTCCAGCATGCGCGTCCGCTCATCGCCTTTGGCGTCCCAGAGCACGTTTTCCGCCCTGGAGACGCTGGTCACGAGCGGCACCTTGCCGTCGTGAATCAAGAAGTTGGCCAGGCATCCAGCTGCGAAGGTTTTGCCCGTGCCCGGAGGCCCGATCAGCACAAGCCCGTGGCCTCCCTCGGCCATCTGCTCCCAATGGCGGGCGTACTCGCGCACGATGCGGAAGCCCCGCCTGTCGTCGCGCCCCAGCCCGAACTCGTGCCCGGGATCCAGGGGAAGGCAGAGCTTGTGCGAAGGCGAGCCCTCCACGGACCTGACGCGGGCCGCGGCCCTGCGCGCGGCATCAAGCCGGTCGGCCTCCTCGACCTGACACCTGCACATCACGGGCATGATCGTCGTCTGACCGCCCCAATCCACGCGCACCTGCTTCCCGGCGCCGCACTTGCCGCAGCGCAGCAGCCCGTCGTCGCCGACGAAGTCGCCCTCGTCGATCTCGCAGCTGACGGGAATCGGGTCCATGGCCGCAAGCCTGCCCGCCCTCATAGGACATCACCTGCCACGCAGGCGTACTCGGGCAGGCCGCACCTCGCACGCGGCCGCGCACCCTTTGATGGGTACGTGTTTGATAGGTCTTTACTTGATCCCTCTTTACTTAATTGCCCTGGCTTTGCCAATGCAGGCCTTTCCCGCACGGGGGCATCCTGCATTGGAAAATCCAACGCAGGCTCGTCGGACTCTGGCAGAGAGGTCCTAGCGACGGCGCGCTCGTGCACCACGTACTCGGTGCCGGCCAGGCGGCCGGAGCCGTCGCGCAGGCGCCGCCGCTCGAGGTAGCCGTGCTCCTCGAGTTCGCGCACGCCCGTGCGGATGGCGTCGACGCCCTCGCGGTTTATACGGGACAGCCCCTCGAGCGAGTAGTCCCACTCCTCGGGCAGGCTCAGCATCTGAGAGAGCAGCCCCTTGGCCTTTAGCGACAGGTCGCGGTTGCGCAAATGCTCGTTGGACATCACCGTGTAGTTGGCGTTCTTCTCGACGCGGAACACCGTCACGACGGATCGCCCCCGCGAAAGCCGCTGGGCGCCGGCGGAAGCATCGCGGCTTCCTCGGCGCGCGAGCACTCCGACGACGTCCTCAGCACCGCCCACGCCGCAAGCGCCATGGCGGCCGAGGCCGCCCCCAGTGCGTAGCCCGCGGCGAGCCACAAGAGAGCCGTTCCCATATCTGCGCCTTTCCTCGTTGGTTTTTCCCTGGGTTTCCCCAACCAAAGGGCGCGTCCGCGCAAGTTTTGGACATCGGATGGGCACAACCGGGCGAACGGGCGGCGCCGCGCCTCACCGATAGGTCCGAAAGGTGAGCGCCAACGGCCATGGGCCAAAACCGCAAAGCGGACAGCATGCCAGGTATAATCGAGCCGTAATGCAACCAACGTCTAATCAAGAAGGGGGCCCGATGGCCAAGGAACTGCAGCAGACGGAAGAAGCCTGCAGCGAAAAGGAGCCAAAGCAGCAGAAACCCAAACTCGCCATCGCCGAGCAGATCACCCACCTAAAGTCGAAGGGCGTCAAGTTCGCGATATGTGACGAGGAGGAGGCCACCTCCTTCCTGGCAGACGTATGCGACTTCTACGAGGCGACGTCCTACAGGAAGCTGTTCACCAAGCGCCAAGGTGGGAAGCACGACGGGGAGTACATAGACCTCGACTTCGCCCAGCTCAAGGCTTTCTTCGAGCTAGACCAGACGCTGCGCGAGACCCTCTTCCCTATGACGCAGCACATAGAGCACGCGTGGAAGGTAGCGCTGAAGCGAGCCGTCGCAGACCGCGACGGCGAGGACGGCTATTCCATAGTCGTGGACTATATGGGATCGCTCTCGCCGAAGGACCGGAAGTACCGCGACGGCGAGATTAAGCGGAGCTCAAGAAACCCCTACGCCCACGGCGTTTACGAGAAATACGCCGACTGCATGCCCGTATGGGCATTCCTCGAGCTGACGTCGTTCGGAACCCTCGCCGACTTCGTCCGCTTCTGCGGGAACCGCTGGGGTGACAAGTCGCTCGTGAGGGCCCATTACGACTTGAAGAAGGTCAAGTCTGTCAGGAACTGCGCGGCGCACGGCTCTTGCATTATCAACGTGTTTGCAGAGGGCGAGAACTCCAGGCACACGACGTCGGTCGACACGCTCGACGCGGTCGCAAGGGTAAGCTTGTCCAAGGCCACCAGGAAGAAATGGATGCGCAACGCGGCAGCGCAGGAGATAGCCATCACGCTCGTCCGCTACTCCAAGGACGTCCGTGACGCCGAATCGAGGGAAAAGGCTGAAAGATGGTTGAAGGGATTCTTCGACGAGGTACGGCAGGACGCCGATCTCCTGCCGCAGACCGGCCCCGACGCGACCTCCGCGGCTGCGTTTAATTTCATGGAGGCCTTGACAAAGAGTCTCGGACTGATAAAGTGAGCTGCAGATCAAAAAACCCTAGGGTTTTGGGGGCGGGATGGTGAGAGCCAAACTGCCCCATTTTTTTCACCGAACCACCCACCTGTATCGATTATATCTCGTTCAAACATTTCTCGCCGAATCGGCTATGTCGGCGCCTCGTTGAGGTGGGGTTCGAGCCAGAAGGCCTTTCTACCCTTCCATCCCATATCAGAGCGTAAGTTCTTTTTCTGCACCAAGACCCTCGCCCCGCTCGAATGCCACAGCAGTTCTACCGCATGGGAGGCAACGGCTAGCGCCGTCCAGTGGATTGACCAGTAAGTTGACCAGTAGATTTCACTGTTCTACCAGTTCGTCGCGCTGGTAACGATGTTTACGAGACCAGTGGATTGACCAGTAGACTGACCAGTGCGACACACATGGGAGAAGCATTGCGAAAGCGTCCGCGCATGTTTTAGACATCGGATGGGCGCAAACGGGCGGGCGGCGCTGCGCCGGCCCGTCGGCAAAGGGAATACTGAGGAAATCGGGAATGGCCAGAGGTGCTCACCGGCGCTATCGCTCTACAATCGTCCTGCAACAATCGAAGGGGGAAATAATGGGCACGGCATCGGTGACCATCAGGGCTGAGGAGTCCACGAAGCGCGCCGTGCGCGCCCTCGCCGAGAACTTCGGCTTCGACATCTCGTCCATCGCCCGCGCCTTCTACAAGCAAATCGAGCGCGAGGGGAAGATTCCCCCGAGCCTCGCCGAGTACCTGAAGCCCGACAAGAAGCCGCTGAAATAAACGCTTTGCGAGAAACCAACGCCTTGGTTCGAGAAGAGACGCCCGCCGAATCCGCTTGCCTACCATCCAGGCAGCCATAGTGGAAGCAGGCCGTATCGCTCTCTCGATTCTACCCATACTCCAACCATTCTAACCACCATGGTTAGAATGCGCCGATTTCCCAGAAGGGTTTATCTCAGCACTGCGCCCCTCAAAGCCTGCGGCCGAGGAGCGCAGTTGCCCTGCCCCTTGAGGCCCCAAAGCCAAGGGCGCGGTGTCTTTGATAATGCGAGATGGCGATCAGCGCATCACGACCTCCAGGCGCGGGCCTTCGCGCACCAGCACCTTCTCGACGATGCGCCTGAGCAGCGCCCTGTCGACGTCATCGAGCCTGTGCTCCTCCAAAGCGGAGAGAAGCGCCGCCCGCTCCTTCTCGCCGTCGGCCTCGAGCAGCCTGTCCGCGCCGGACGGGAGCAGCGAGGCCGACGCGGCGGCGTGCTGCGCCGCGGCCGTCGCCGGAGTGCCGAGGACTTCGAGGTCGGCGGCCGTCGCCTTCCCGAAAGCGTAGCGCTCGTAGGCCGCGAGCTTCGCCGCCGCGGTGACGCGGGGCTTCGGCTTCCGGTCGGGTTCGCGCTCGGCGCAAGGCCGCGACGTTGAACCGCCTTCCCTCATGGCAGCCGCGATGGCGTCTGCGACCTCATCCTCCGTCACCCGCCGCCTGTCGCCGCCGGCGCAGTCGCACTTGCAGGTGAAGGCGCCGCCCGCCTTCCATGCGCGGTAGCTGAGCGAGTGCCCGCACTCGGCCCGCCTGAGAAGTCCACGCGCGAACGGGCTTTTCGGCGCAGACTTCCCCACTCCCTTGAGGTGCTCCTTGGTCCTAAGACACGCCTGCGCGGCCCGCCAGAGCCCGTCTGCGACCAACGCGGGATGCGCGCCCTCGGTGACGTAGCGTTCCGATTCAGGCACCACGTCGACCGGATGCCTGTTCATGACGCGCCTACGCGTCTTGCCGGTCACGAGCGTCCCCGTGTACACCGGGTCGCCCACGATCTTCTGCACCTGCGTGCCGGTCCAGCGGCGGCTCTTCGGCTCGGGGCGCTTGCCGTACCCGTACAGCCCGAGCCTGCGGTACGCCACGCCCGGCGTCTCGATGCCGTCGGCGTCGAGCGCCGCGGCGACGAGCCTCGGGTCGGCAAGCTCGGCCGCGAGCTCGAACAGTCTGCGCACGCCGGGGGCGAAGCGCTCGTCCGGGGCCAGCCTCATGCGGTCGGCCGGGTCCACCATGTAGCCGAACGGCGGCGTGGGGTGCGGCCGCAGCCCGCGCCGCCACTTCGTCTGGAGCGCGCTGCGCACGCGGATCGACGTGTCCCGGCAGTAGGCGGCGTTGGCTATGTTGCGTATGGCTATGCCCGGCGCCGCAGAGTCAAGGCTGCACGCCGCCGAGTCGTAGCCCTCGGCGATGCTCACGAACCTCACGCGCAGAAAGGGGAAGACCTGCTCGATGTAGGTGCCGGCGTCGATGTACTCCCTGGCGAAGCGGCTCAAATCCTTCACGATTACGCAGGATACGCGCCCCTCCTTGCACAGGGCTAGCATCCGCCGGACCTCGGGCCGTTCGAAGCTCGACCCGCTGAAGCCGTCGTCGACGAACTCCTCGACGGGCTGGCAGGCGAGCCCGGGGTCGCGCTCGACGAAGGAGCGCAGCATGGCCCGCTGGTTGGCGATGGAGTTGCTCACCGCGCCGACGCCCTCCAGGTCGCCGTCGGCTCTCGAGAGCCTCATGTACAGTGCGATCATGCGAGCCTCCGCTCTATAGAAGCCACCCTGTCGCGCCAGTCGCCGAACATGAACTGGATCTCGATGCCGCCGTCGCGGCTCACCTCTATGCGCCTCACCAGCGCCAGCACCAGGTCGCGGCTGAACGTGAACAGGTCCTCAAGCGCCGCGACCGCCTCCTTGAACGCGCCGTCTGAGGCGAGCAGCGCGTCGAAGTCCGCGAGCTCGCGGTTGGCCGCATCGAGCGCAGCCCGGCAATCGGCCGCCCTCCCGTCGGCCTCGGCCTGCATCTCCTTGTACTCGGCCAGCGTCACACCACCGCATGCGTACAGCTCGTAGAGCCGCTGCCGCTCGCGCGACAACGCGGCGGCCCGCGAGGCCAGTGCGTCGACGGACGCCTGCAGCCGCCTCCTCTCGTCGACCGCAGCCTCGCTACCCCTGAGCCCGGGGAGCACCCGATCGAGCTCCAGCGCCGTCGAGACCTGAACCCTGACCTCGTCCATGATGGCTATGCGCAGCGCGCGCTCGGCGACGCGCACGTCGTTGCCGCAGCCGCGCCCATGGTGCCGCCGGCACTTGTACACGCTGCCCCGGGCCTCCCCCGTCTTCGGGTTGAACCTGCGGTCGAGGATCATGCGGCCACCGCACTCGGCGCAGAACAACACGCCCGCCAGCTCGTCGGGCATGGCATTGCGGTCGGCCTCCTTGGCCGCCACCTGCGCCCGCTTCGCCGCCTTCTGGGCGCGCCGCTTGGCGCGGACGCGGCCGAACACCTCGGCCGGCACGAGCGCCGGGTGCGCATCGGGGAAGACCAGGCGCTCGCCCTCGGGCACCGTGTGCGCGGGAATCCCGTCGTAAAGCGACCGGTAGGTGTTGCCAAGCACGAGCGTGCCGACGTAGACGGGGTTGTCGAGCATCTTGGCGACGTAGCGCGCCGACCACGGCCTGTCGCGCCAGACGCCCGCGTAGCCCGCCGACGACTGGGCGTCCAGGTGGTCGACGGGCGTTGGCGCGCCCATTTCCGCAAGCGCTGACGCGATGTCGACCAACCGCTCGCCGTCGAGGAACATGGAGAAGGCCAGCGGCACGAACGGCGCAGTGGCGTCGTCGACGTCAAGCCTGCCCTCGCCGCGCACCACGCGGTAGCCGTAGCACGTGTTGCCGTAGATGACCTCCCCCTCCTCCATCTGGCGGTGCTTCACCGCCGACACCTTGCGGGACGTCTCCACCGCGTACATCTCGTTGACCAGCCCCTTGAAGGGCACGACGATGCCGCCGTCGCCCTGCAGCGTGTCGAGCCCGTCGTTCACCGCGATGAAGCGCACGCCCAGAAACGGGAAGATGCGCTCCAGGTACGTGCTCGTCTCGTACATATTGCGCCCGAAACGGCTCAAATCCTTCACGGCGATGCAGTCGACGGCGCCTGCGCGCACCTCGTCCATGAGCGCGTCGAACGCGGCCCTGCCCTCGAACGTGGTGCCTGTGCGGCCATTGTCCTCGTAGACGCCGACCACCTCCACGCCCTCCATGCCCGACAAGCTGTCGCGCACGAAATCGACCTGGGCCCGCAGGCTGCCGTCGCCCGCCTGCCCGTTGTTCCTGCAGCTCAGCCGCGCGTAGACGGCGCAGCTCCACACCTTTGCCGCAGGCGCCGCAGAAACCGCCGCGACGCTTGCTGCCGTCTTCCTCGACTTCCTAGCCACGGCAGGGCCTCCTTCCCTCGGCCTTAGTCGGGCAGGCGTAGCGGTTGCGCGCAAGCCCCTCGTTGGCCTCCTCGAACAGCTCGCGGCCGACCAGCGCCGGGTGGTGCCCTTCGATGACAGGGAACGACCCGATCGGGATGCCGCTTTTGCGCATGCGGATGCTGGCGAGGCGCTCGGGGGCGAAGTCCCCCGTGTAGAAGGGGTTGGTCACCATGCTCCTGATGGCGGCGTAATCCCAGCCTTCAATGGCGTGCCGATTGTGGCCGTAGAGCTCGTTGGCCCTCTGCCTGGGCCCGGGGCACCCAAGCTCGCGCACCTGGCCCTCCAGCTTGCTGCGCCACCAGCGCCCCTGGGCGGCAAGCTCGAAGATTCTGGGGACGAAGGCCGCCACCTCGCCGTCCACGCGCGCGCCGCAGGGCGCGTCCTCGTCGAAGACGTAGCCGAAGGGGACGTTGCGCCTTATAAGCCCGCCGGAGGCGAGCCTGTCGTGCTCGGCATGCAGGGCCAGCGCATCGGACATCTCTGTCTGCAGCCCCTTGAAGTACGCCCGCACGTCGCCGCCCTGCGTGTCAAAGCCGCGCGCGCAGTCCACGAAGCGGAAGCCCATGGGCATCAGAACCTCCTCGACGTAGAAGCGGGCCTCCGAGAAGCACGGCGCGAACACCGCTATGTCGGGCACGACCACGCAGTCGGCCCTGCGGTTCTCAATAACGCGCATGAGCTCGTCGAAGGCGGCGCGCACGTTGCGCACGGCGTTGCGGTTCCTGATGGTCTCCGCCTTGCGCACATCCCCGTGGGCGGAAAGCCATGCCTTGCACGCCGCCGACTGCGCCGCCATATCGGGGACGCGAAGCCAGCCGCTCATCCAGTCATAGGCAGAAAGGTACACGACGCAGCGCCATCTGCCGTCCTCGCGCGCCCCGGGGATACCGCGCGCCGCCGCCAGCACGTCAGAGAGGTCGAAGCCCGCCATCACGCCACCCCCTCTTGCTTCGAGGCGCATGCGGCGACGGGGTCGCCGAACCGGAAGACCACCTCGATGTCGCCGCCCTCGCCGACGAGCACCCTGTCGATGAGCTCTACGACCATCACGCGCTCGAGGCCCTCGGCGTCGCGGTAGCGCGCCAAGGTTTGCTCCCAGGTCTCCGCGCGCACGTCATCCAACTGGGCCGATTCCCGCTCGATACCGGCCTTCTCGCCCTTCAGCTCCTGCAGCCTGGCGTCGACGGCCCGAGCGAGCTCGGCGTACTGCGCCTTGTCAATGACGCCCGCCGCGTAATCGGAGTACATGCGCAGCCGCAAGTCGCCGTTGTGCTCGATGCGCCCCTCCACCGACTCCAGGCGGCAGGCGAGCTCGGCGCGCCTGTCGTGGCGGTACGCCTCGGCACCCCTCACCGCGCCATCGCCGTCGACCGCCGCGAGGGCGTGCCCGTGCACTGCCCGCATCACCGCCGCCGAAAGCTCGTCCTCCCACACCTTGTGCATGCCGCACTCGGCACGGTTCTTCCTATGCGTCTCGCAGGAATAGTAGAAGCGTTTGCCGCTGGAGCGGCGGCTCGCATGCCGCGCCATCGTCGCGCCGCAATCCGCGCAGAAGAGGAACCCCGACAGCGGCAGCGACCGCTTGGCGCCGGGCGACAGGCGCATATCGCGCCGCGCCAGCTTGCGCACCAGGCCGAAGGTGGCCGGGTCCACTATCGCCTCGTGCGCGCCGGGCGAGCGGTCCCACTCGGACTCGTCGACGAGGAGCACCGCCTTGCGCCGGAAATCGGGCTTGCAGGTCTTGCCCTGCACGAGCGTGCCCGCATAGGTCTCGTTCGACAGGATGCGCAGCACCGTGCGCGCGTCCCAGGCGGTCCTCTCCCCCTTGCAGAAGTTCGAGCTGCGCGCCGCGCCCTTCGCCGCGAAATACTCGTAGGGGCTTGGCACAAGGCTCTCATTGAGCATGGCGGCTATGCCGGCGGCGCTCATGCCGCCGATGCGCGCATCGAAGATGCCGCGCACAACACCGGCGGGTTCCGGGTCGACCACAAGCCTGCCGCGGTCGGGGCCCGACCCCTTGGCGTAGCCATAGGGGGCGAATGCGCCAACGAACTCGCCGCGGCGGCGCTTGGCGGAAAGCGACGCCTTGGTCTTGGCGGAGGCGTCGCGGCAGTACATATCGTTGAAGAGGTTCTTCACCGGCAGCATCAGCGCGTCGGCCGGCGTCTTCTCGGCTGCGGAGTCGTAGCCGTCGGTGATGGCCATCACGCGCACGCCGAGCGCCGGGAACACCTGGTCCAGGTAGCGCGACACGTCCAGGTAGTTGCGGCCGAGGCGACTCAGGTCCTTGACGACGATGCAGTCGATCTTGCCGGCCTCCACGTCGGCGAGTAGGCTGCCCCAGCCGGGGCGGTTCTCAAAGGTGGAGCCCGAGAAACCGTCGTCGGAGTACTCGGCGACGATGCTCAGGCCGCCGTTCGCGTCGGCGAAGTCGCGGATCATGGCATGCTGGTTGAGCACCGAGCCGCTGGTGCCGTAGCTCTCGTCATCGACGGAGAGCCTGGCGTAGCTAGCGGCGCGATAAACCCTTGCCGCTGGTTTTGGCGTTTTGGTTCTGGGCATGAAAAGGCCTCCTTTTGCACATATGTGTACGTGCGCCAGGAGGCTCTGAGATGTCCTCGGGATGCGCTGCGCTTCCCGCCAAGAAAACAACCGACGCCGAGGACTCTTGTATGCGTCTGACGCAATCGTACCACGCCTTCAGCAGCTCTGCGCCGGCAAAGGCGAAAATCTCAGGGTTGATGGAGTGTTTGCCGATGCCGGTCGAATCGCGTCAGGCAAGCTCCTCGCCTATGACGTCGCGCACGTTCTCGCTCGCAGCCAGGTAGCGCGACACGGCCTCCTCGATGCTGCACTCGCCGGCGTAGGATACGCGCACGCGGATCGATCCGTATCGGACGCAAAGCGCATCGCGGGCAGCCGCAGAAGCGTCCTGCTGAAGCTCGCGCGGCAGCGCACCGGCAACCGCAGCTTCGCTCGGTCCGTTGTCGGCAAATGGCTCGTCGCCGCTGCAAGGGAACATCCCGTCCTGCGCGGCTTCCATCTGCTCACTTCCCATCGCGACCGCCGATCCCAAACATAGCCTCGAGCTCGGCGCGCGTCTCGTCGTCAAGCTCCTCCAACTCCTCAAGGACGATTTCCTTGAGGACGGGATACGAGCGTGCCAGGCGCTTGTAGATCGCGTAGACGGTGACGTACTCCTCCTCGCTGTGCTGCTTGACGGTCTTGCCCTCGAAATAGATGGCGCGGATGGTGCCTTGGCTGGACTCGCTCAGGAAGGATATCGCCCAGTCAAGTATGCTGTGCATGATCGAATGTAGCTCATCCTCACGGACGCGCTCCTGCTCAGAGGCGGGGCTGCGATCGTCTGCGAACAGTTCCTCGGGGTTTATCACCCCCTCGCCGTCGCTCCGCATGAGCTGGCTGAACAGTATCGGACGCGCGGTGACGCCCTTGATCTTGACGATGCAGTCGTAGCTGCTGCGGCAGCCTCGCGATGAGGGCATGTTTCCTCCCCTGGGTCAGGGAGCGCGGGATTGCGCTCCTGCCCAGAGGCGGAAAACGGGGTATTTTGGACGTGCCCTAAGGGCGAGCGGCGGCCACGACGAAAGAGGGCCTTTTGACGATTGTCACCCCCAGTAGTTAACGACCGTTAACCAGCAGCGAATAATCCGCCCAAAGACCAAGAAACCCCGCAACTCGGTTTGAGTTGCGGGGTAGGAACGACAGAGGCGACGCAAATCAGATTCGACCAGTTACGTAGCCTTCAGTCTCTCGATTGCATTTAGGCCTTTCTTTTATAGGCACTGAGCCGACAAGCACACCCAAGATAGCGGGGAGACGGTAGCCATTGTAGCTAAAGCTCAGGTTGTTATAGTGAGCGCCAATACGCGGTCCCAAGCACACGCCGTCAATGACATCGCAGGTGCTAAGGCCGCACGAAATGCCATGAGCCCGCCATAGTCCGAAGTATCTACTACGCTATGCACCATCTGAAGCGTTGGAAAATGTCTTGGCTTCATCCCCTGGCAAAGCAATCAGCCAGTTTATTTTGAAGCTCAAAACAAAGCTCAACCATTCGAAAAGCGCCACCATGCTTAATTACGCTGAGCAAACACTCGCTTACATACATATTGAAGCAGGGCATCACTGCAACCGTCCTCGACTACCGCAGATCCCTATAACACCGCTCACGCTTCTCGTAAAACAATGTGTTCGCTGGCACATCTTTTGAGACGACGCTGTTCGCGGCAATAACCGCATTATCCCCGATTGTGACGCCCTTGAGCACAACAACGTTCGCGCCCAGCCACACATTGTCTCCGATGCGGACTGGCGAGGTCTTGGTCGGCTGGTCGCGGTACATCGTGCCGTCCTGCGCCATGCCGTGGTCGAAGTCATATACATGCACGTTAGGCCCGAACAAGCATCCCTTGCCGATGTCGATGCGTTCGTGGGCAATCAAAACACACCCGTAGTTGAATGAGGTCCGCTCTGCCACTTTGATGCGTCCCGTAGCCGACACGCGGCAGTAAAAGGGCCGCCTAAACGCCTTCGTCATAATTATCTGGCCGGGAAACCTGCCCATTAGGAAAGCAAGTTTGCCGCGAACGTAAGCCCAACACGCTGCCCGCTCGATGAATTCCATAGGATTCAAAGGAAGTCACCCTCTTCTTCTATTTGTTTGTCAAACTCTACCCATAAGGCGCTTAACCAGAGTCTTAACAGTCTTGACGAACCCGTAGGCCCCCACATAGCGCGCCGCCCCTTCGAAGCCATGCTTTTCGTACGCCCGCCAAAAACCCTCTACGTCGTCCTGGGGCGCTGAGGGCCTTTGCAGCATGGGGTTGCCGGGAATCACCTCGTCGATTGTTATCTTCACGGCCCCAGGCTCGAAAACACCCTGGCCTACAATATCCTTCGCAAGCTCACTATTGACCATGACGACAGAGAGGCCTCTTCGGTCATTAAGTTCTTTACGGCACCTGTCCACACCAAGAAAGTCAGCGAGAGTGAAATCGGCAACCCTGCGAATATCGGTGTAGAGGCAGCGGTAGCAGCAAGAGTTCAGCCCATCGTTGCTGTAGAAGACGTCTCGCCACGTATTGCTCTCAATCGTATCGTAGAGCGTGCTGCCATCTTCCAAGGCCGCCTTCTCAACATGAACCCCCCAACCCCTGTCCTTCGGGCGATGGCAGTAGCCGATCACCTTCTTGCCGCTTTTCCGTTCGAGAAACGCGATGTACTCGCGGAACAACCGGTTGCTCGGCGTCCCGTGGCATATCAGGTCACAGGTTACCAGCTGTCCGGAATAGCTCTTCTTGGAAAGGAAGCTCCGCAGACCCGCAATCTGGCAGGGGGTACCTGTATACAGCACGCACCTTCCCTGCCTCAGATCTTCATAAACCTCGCCGTACGTCGTCCCCGTAAAACCCTGTGAATACTTCGACCCCCTACATGCCTGCGCCTCACCCTCAGTGACGCAACGTCTCTGCACAATGCGGAACTCGTCGTCGAAACAGGCGCCATACACTACGCCGCCCTTGCCAAGCGCATATTGCGCCAGCGCCCAAAAGGCTGCACCCGAGGAACTCTTGGCCCTCTCTTGGTCGGTGCCCTTGTACGCTAGCACTTCGAGCGGTCCCCTCTTCAATTCCTCCGCCATCCCCCCGTTGGCAGGACACGTTGCCTCGCACAGGCCACATTGCACGCACTTTGCCTCATCCACATTAGGACGATAGAATCCCCGATTATCCTCGATCACAGTGATTGCCGAGAGTGGGCAAGCCGATTGGCACGCCGAACACCCGCAGCACAGCTGCGGATTATTACAGATTTCCATGGATCGCCCCGTCCTTGCGCTTAGTGTCAATCCCGCATATAGCAAACACGCCGACGCACGACATGAAGTACGGTATGTAGCACTGCGGATCGTAAAGAGGATTGCCCGAAAAGCAATAAACCAGGAAGAAAATCTGCGCGCCCACGCAAGCCCAAAGGCAGAACGACTCCCCGTAGAGTCCTCCCCCGCGATGCGCAGCCGAACGCCGCATCGCCGCGATTAGCGTGACCGCAGCGGGTACTAGGAACAGGGCCAGCCCCACGATGCCCGTCTCGGCCAAAAGCTGCAGATAGACATTATGAGTACTCATCGACGTGAATCCCAAATTGTTATACATGGCGCCAAGCGATGTCGTCGCAACGTACTTCGAATACGACCCCCACCCACTTCCAAACAGGGGATTCGAATAGAACATACTCCAGGCGCAGTCGTACAACTCGCTCCTGCCGTTACCAGTCTCGTCTTCCGACAGTTCGACGAATCTTTGAAGGGTTGCCTCGACGCCCGGCACGAATGTCGCCAGCACGCCCACGGCAAGAATAGCCAGCATAACAATAATCAGGGCTTTCAACGCCGTACCCGTGAACTTATCTCTGTTGACGAAGAGGTAGCATATCGAAACGGCAACGACGGATGCGACGAGCGGTCCGCGCTTCGTCGTCAAGAACAAGGAGAGCAGAAGCACCACACCCAAGATTATGTCTTTCGCTCGCGGCTTGGATTTCTCCCCAATTAGCCCGCACGCCCAACACACCAGGCCAAAGCTCAAATAGATGGAGTTGGTGCTGTAATGGGCGGTGAAGCCCGATCGGTAGTCGCTTGCCATGTAGCTCGAAGAGAAAAACGCCGCCTTCACAGGCGCATACAATGCAGGAAAGAGCCAGAAGGCTATCGTGCATATGGCATGGAAGGCCGCAAACGCAACCAGCACCTTGATACACGTCGAAATCCACTCCTTCTCCCCCGATGCGGCGTACATGCACACGAACAGGATGGTGTAAACCACCAGCAGCGTCAGGTTGTTCACTCCAAAAACGAAGCTATGTACATAGAAAAGGATGAAGAACGGGACCCACGCAATCTCCAGGCCGAACTTCTTGTTGGCAAACCTGCCGTTGGCAAGAAAATGCATGACGAGCGACACGAAGGAAACGGCGAGGCACGCGTAAAGCACCACGGAAGACGAGGCAAGGGATTGGCAGAAAAAGGCGTAAAAGAGCAGGGGGATGAAGACCATCGACCCATTCTTTAGGGAGAAACGCGCTCCGCGCTGAGCAGAGAGCGCCGCATCGATTTGCGACGAGGATGCAAGACACATGACTATCTATTCCTTACGAAGCGTTTGAAGATGGAGCGGAAGCTGCCCTTGTCGAGCAGGGCGAGCGTCAGACACACGACTGCGACGCCCCAAAGAACCAGGGCGGCAGCGACGGCAGCCCAAAGGGTCCAGGTGCAAGCCAAGCTCGAGAGAAGATACCCGGGCATCGCAATAAGAGCAGTCTGCAGGACGTACAGCCCGAAAGCCGAAAGAGAGCTCGACACCGTGTCCCTGGAAATCCTGGTGGGCTCGAACAACAGCAAGTCAACCACACGGTAGGCATTCGACACGCAGGAAGCTGCAATGGTGCCTACGATACCAAACCCCATTGTCAGGGGGATGCCCAAGACTATGATAATCAGAGCCTGCATGCAGGTCTGCCACCTTGTTTCATGATACATCCCTGCGGCTATGACTAGAAGTCCCTGGGAAGACTTGCCATGGTAGAGGAACACATTCAGCACCACGAGAAAACCGAGAAGTGCGTTATGGTAGTCTGCGTCGTGGAAATTCCCTGCATATAAATCAACAAAAGGCAGTATCAGCGAGAAGGCGCATCCACAGGCAACAGCTGACACCGAATAGACCAACGCCCTGTAAGGCCTGTACGAAACGCGAAGCGCCCCGTAATCGCCATTTGCAATCTGTCGTCCAAACGAAGCCTGCAGGCCCGTACCCAACACATTGGGAATCATCTGCAGTCCGTTTGAAATCAGTAGGTACACCGCCAAAACGCTGACCTCGCTCATGTTTCCGCACAGCACGGTGGCCAAGATAACAGGCGCACCCGACTGTACCGCACCCAGAATCTGCAGGAATAGAGCATCCCAGCGCTGCGGCAACTTGAAGTCCCCATAATCTACCTTGCAGTCAAACTCGGGGTACCGCCGTCGCGTATACACCGCCAGGATGGCGCTTCGCGCAAACACGGCTGCGAGCGCCAGCGCGTAGACCGCCACGACAGGCGCGCGCAAATACGAGAACACGATGATAATTCCGGTATTCAGCAGTGTGTAGACAGTCGAGGCGAGCTGGATGAGCCAGTTTTTCTTGTCGGCCGTGAGGAACACCCTATACTTCGAGAGCGAGAAGAAGTCAACAACAACCTTCGCGCCCAAAAGGAAGGTCAACGCCACGATCTCCCATGGCAGCATCGCGCCCGCCGAAACAAACACCGGGTAAATAACCGAGAGCCCTACCATCAAGGCCAGGAATACAGCGCCCGATTTCTGGTAAAAGGCCCGCGACGCGGACGCGACAATGTTGACACCCCTCCAATCGCCCTGGGCGAGCGGCTTGTACAGGGCGAACGTCGCCGCACCGGATATTCCGGCCTCCACGAGCGCAAAATATCCGATGAACTGGGTAAGGGAGGTCACCAGGCCGTTGACCTCGGAGCCGTACACTCCGATGATGGCCCTTGGGACCAGGAAGCCGGCGACCACGGCGGTCAGCTGGTAGACAAGATTCCAGAAAGTATTCTTGGCAAACATAGGATAGTACCGGCCCTAAAGCCCTATGCACTCGGCGATGAACGAAAGAGCGTTAGCGCGGTCGCGATCCAAAACCTGGTTAGCACGATCGTAATCCACATTGCACGCCGACGGATCGCCAGCGGCGTACAGGCAGTCCTCGATACCGTAGCGCGCCAAAAGGTCAGTGATCCTAACGTTGCTCTGAACAGCGGCTTCGGAGGTCTTTACAACAAATTGCTTATTAAAGTTCAGGGAAAAGCATGCGCCATGGAAGGAATCTGTGCACACGAACGCCGCCCTACGCACCAGCTCAAGAAAAGCAACGGGACCAACGTCCCTCACATTTAGCACACCAGGAAAATCTTTGGTGTTGTAATGCAGGCAGACGACGGGAATGCCCAACCGCCCCGCAACCTCCAAGGCCCCGTCCAGAAGCTTCTGCTCAGAGTTGAGCGTGTAAAGCAGCACGTATTCCTCGGGAATGGAATCAAGGCCTTCCCCTGTGGCAAGCTCCGACCAATCGTCGCACGAGAGCAGAAGCGTCGGATCTGGCATGAAAACAGGCTCGAGACCCATGCCACGCAGCACTTCCATGGAGCTAGGCTCCCTCACCGAGAGTCCCGAAAATGTGGCAAGCCTCTCCGCAGCGCCCTTATCACACGCAGTGATTGCCTCAGCCGTCGCATCGCCCAGGCTGGCCGCATACGAGGCGACGCGGGCAACATCTGCGATACCCGCACCCAAAAAAACGGGGTCGTGTCCGTTTACGCGAGGGTTGAAAACCTGATCGCTGCCGATAAGAATACAATCAAGCGTCTTGGCCTCATCGATGAGAGCCGCCCAGTCAAGCCTGCTCGTAAGATTCAAGTTGGTTTCGGCAAAGCGCGAAAACGCCGCTACCCTGCGGCGTTCGAACCCCCGCCTCAGAAAGTAGCGCGCAGCACCCGATGGGCTAAACGAGAAATGTGTTCCCAGCTCGCGATCGTCAAGTTCCCTGTTACTGTAATTAAGAATCTCGCAGTCGCAGCCCAAAGACTCCACAGCCCTACGAAGTGCGCACGCCTGGAGCGACGCCCCATAGTTCACGGTATTAGAGAATGTGAGTATGCCTACGTGTTTCAAAATGCGTTTCACCTATCCTGAAGACTGAACTAAACCAGGTTAATGATGTAACCCTCGGTCGCATTTTGCCTTTCAATAACCTTGCAAGGGCTGCCAATGACGATCGAATGGCTGGGGATGTCTTGATTGACAAACGTATTCGACGCAATGAAAACATCATTGCCGATGGTAACGTTACCCGCAATCGTGGAGTTAATGCCCAGATAGACACGGTCACCTATCGTGGGAACGCCCTTTCTTTTTCCGCGGTTTTCCTGGCCGACGGTGCACCCCTTGTGAATATTGACGTTGCGCCCCAACTTAGCATCCACGTTGATCGTGATTCCATAGGGATGGCCGATATAGAACCCCTCGCCAATCTGGGTTGATGGAGAGATTTCAAGCCCGCATTTCCTCGAAAGGTGCTTCCTAGGCAGTGTGAAAATAAGCTTTCGCAATCCCCCCGCCTGGCACATCCTCAGGTAGAAAACGTAACGGTACCCAAAATCGCCAATCAGGCGCCCGAATTTCACACCCGGTGCACCGAAGTAGTGAATTGTGTCTTTAGAGAAAGTGCTCACGTTAGTCTTCCCGTCCTTTCGCGACCTTCTCTCGAGCAACACCGAGGATACGCTTCGACCCTTCAATCAAACCCCCGTCGCTCACCTCCATGAGAACTCGTCCGAGAATCTGCGCAGGCCGCCTGCCAATAAAAGGCGAGCACTTGCGCACTACGCTCCTCTTGATACGGTACTTGGGCTCGACCCAACTACCCGAAGAACGGTGGATGCTGTATGTACACGGCTTAATATGATACCCGCCGAAACCATACACGGGGTTGAATGCCCTGGAGTCCATAACGCGCCAACCTCCGAAAGACTGCTCTTTGTCCTCGCGCCTGAATCCAATTGTCTCAAGCTCAGCTGTGAACACCTCGTTGACAGTGGTCTTATCGAGAAATACGGGGTCGATAGAGAACTGCATAGACTCATACCTGGCAACGCATGCTCCGATTATAGGATCATGCGGCTCAACCGCAACAATCAGCCCGGTCGTGGCGGTCAACGAGGATTCCTCTATTGCGGTGAAGGGAACGCTACCCAAAAGGGGCGTTATGTCGCGGATAAGCTCACTGCCCACGTCCATGTAGATCCCACCGTATTCATGCAGCACCTTGAACCTGGCGTAGTCCGCAACGAAAGCCCACATCTTTGCTGCATAGGCATCCCTCGACCACTCACAGGTTTCGAAATCGAAGTTATCCTCATTCCATTGTCTCAATTCGAATCCAGGCGCAAATCTCTTCCATGAAGCCAAGGACTTCTCGGCCGTATCAGAAAGAGGCTTTCCTCCGAACCAACAGTAATGAATGACCTTTCTCATAGTCGCATCATACCTAAATAGCTGAAATCAATCGAAATCATTTACGAATGATCTCGTAAATTGTATCGATTTGGTCCATATAGGCATCGAGGGAGAATGACTTCTCGATACATGCGCGACCGCATTTGCCAATTCTTTCTTTCAAGGCATTATCACTCATGAGAACGTCAAGCTTTTCTGTCAGGGCAGTGACGTCATCGACCGGAAACAGGAAACCGTCCACGCCATCGTTGATGATTTGAGGAACGCCTCCAACAGGAGTCGCAATCGTCGCCAAGCCGTACGACATCGCCTCGAGCACACTCATAGGCATACCTTCGTTTTTAGACGGAAGGCAAAAAATACTGCAGTTTTGAAAAGCCTCGTCTTTCTTTTCGCCAGCCGCCCATCCGATGAAACGACATTTATCGTATATGCCGAGCTCATCCGCTAGCTTCTCGTATGCACGCACATCACCATCTCCGCCGAAAACAAATCGGGCATCTGGATGCGCAGGAAGAGTGCGAGCCGCAGCACGCAAAAGCACGTTTGGGCTCTTGCGTTCGTCAAGACGCCCCATGAACAAAACGGTATTAGAGGTATAGTCCGTCACGTTTTCGCCCGGAATATTCACTGCGTTATGAAGAACCTTTACTTGCTCAATATCACAAATACGCCTGTTAAGCAGGAAGTCCCTCCACTCCTCGGACAGAACGACAATCCTGCTGCAAAGACGAAATGTTTGGCAGATATCACGCCTTTGGCCCTCTGTGCATTCCTCGTCATACCACATAGCAAACTCGCTACCATGCAAATGAAGAAGAACCGGCTTTTTATGCGCAGCGGCTGCTGCAATGAAAGCCTTCTTCCGAAAGTAACTGCCGCGCGAAGCCATGTGAACGTGAACGAGGTCACAACTCTTCAGCCTTCTTAGGTACCTCGCATACGCAACCATAGCCGTTGCCAGCTTCCTAGCCTTGCCCCCTTCTATGGTCGTTGGTAGAAATGTAACTTCTTCGCCTCTACGGTGCGCCGCCTCAAGCATGTTCTTCTCAACTGTTGCAATGCCGCCCATAGATTCTGGACTAGGCCCAACCATCAAAATGCTAGGCATCGCTATCTCCCGCAAAACTAATGCCTACCTGCCGGGATAAAGCACTATTTGTATTGAAGCCACTTCCCTCAGGCAACACAAAGAGCTCGCCAAGCTCTCGGTCCAGCTTATCCGGCTGCTCTTCAAGAGCATAGAAGGGATCATAGCCTCCGCCCGTGTAAAAAGTCATCTCACCAAAGTATGGCTTTCCGCCGATGTTGTACCAGTCAACACGAACGTGCGGAAAGTCCGCAGACAACCTCTCAGAAAGTTCAAGCATGAGCTCATAGTTCTCAGGCTTCGGCGTGGGTTCATGGTCGGAAACCTCGTGATTAATGTCGCCGCGCTGCTCCCACTCTGGCGAAAAATACTGCATGTCGTGGTTGGTGAACCTGTCAACGTCCGTCTGCACGAGCGCCGCTTTGCCATCGAAGCAATAAAATTTATAGTCCGTCGGGGTCTCCCTGCCGGGCTCATCAAGGTACGCTTCGGCAACTACACGTGGCACAATATCAAGGTATGCCCACTCACGACCTTGCCAATACCAATTGCGGCCAAGAGCCACACGCAATCGCCTCTTGGCCTCCTCGAAGTCGAACTTCGTCTTATCGGTGCATACGAAAGTGCTTTGCGAATCATGGGTGCACTTAAGCACAAACTTCTCAGGCAACTTTTCCAGGTCAATCTCTTCGACTGAGCCATATACACCGTAGAGGGGGACCAAATACTCGGCACCAACAAGCTCTTCAACGAAGGAACGGACACCGTACTTGTCGGCAAGCTGCGTCAAGACTGGGTTATGATAATTAAGCTTATACCACTGAAGCTTTTCATTAAATGTCTTGGGGTTCTCAAAATCGGGTTCGTAATGGAGCTTCGCTTTGAAATACATGCGCATGTACGCTTCATCAGGTATGAAGCGTAGATTGTTCTTGAGAGAAAGGGTGAACCTCTTCTTCAGTTTCATCGATTGCCTCCCAGCACATCCGCAATACGCTCACTCGCATGCCCGTCGCCGTAAGGATTTGAAGCCTGGCTCATCTCTACGTACTCATCCTCGTCTGATAGCAGCCTGCTAAACTCTCGGTAAATTACATCCTCCTCAGTGCCGACGAGCTTCAGGGTGCCGGCAGCTACGCCCTCGGGACGCTCAGTGGTGTCGCGCATCACCAGCACCGGCTTGCCCAGGCTCGTGGCCTCCTCCTGGATGCCACCTGAGTCGGTGAGAATTAGATGGCTCGCCGCCAAGAAATTGTGGAAGTCGAGCACTTCCAGTGGGTCGATGATGCGCAACCGATCGAAGCCATCAAGTTCCCCATGGGCCGCCTTGCGCACCTCTGGGTTCATGTGTATGGGATAAATCGCCTTGGTGTCAGGATGCTCCTCCATCACGCGTCGAATCGCGCGGAACATGCGATGCATGGGCTCGCCAAGGTTCTCACGACGATGTGCAGTGATTAAGATCAGGCGGCTGTCGCTAGCCCATTCCAACTCCGGATGGGTATAGTCCTCGCGCACTGTGGAGCGCAGAGCGTCGATACCGGTGTTGCCGGTCACCCAAATCTTCTCGGCACGCTTGCCCTCGTCGAGCAGGTTCTGCTTACTCGCCTTGGTGGGCGCAAAGTAGTACTCGCTGACGATATCCACGGCCTGACGATTGAACTCCTCGGGCCATGGGCTATAGATGTCGTGAGTGCGCAGGCCCGCCTCTACATGCCCCACGGGAATCTGCAGGTAGAAGCAAGCGAGAGCCGCCGCAAAGCTCGTAGTCGTGTCGCCGTGCACGAGGACCACGTCAGGCCTCTCTTCCTCGAGAATCGCCTTCAGCTTCAGCAGCACATCGCACGTGACATCGAACAGCGTCTGCCCCGGCTTCATGATTGCCAAGTCATGGTCGGGAACCACATCGAAAACACTCAGAACCTGATCGAGCATCTCGCGATGCTGACCCGTCACGGCCACAACCGTCTGAAACTCGTCGGGGCGGCTCTTGAGCTCGTTCACGAGCGGGCACATCTTGATGGCCTCCGGACGCGTCCCGAAGACGAGCATCACTTTCTTCAAACCTGCTTCTCCCTGCATCTCTTTAATGAATTACAGCTTGTAGACGTTCTCACCGTCACCACACACGTTGCGCGGGTCGATGAGGATGCGGTCGCCGAACACTTCGGGCTTGCCCTTGATCTGGGAATGGCCCACCATCACTATCACCATCTCCAGACCATCCAGGAACTCTTCCATAGAGTGCACCTGGCCCGGAACCTCGTCGCGCTCAACCCACGGGTCGTACACCTTCACGGCACCACCGCACAGGTGCTCCTCCATGGAATCGAGCATCTGCAGCGTCGGGCTCTCGCGCACGTCGTCAACGTCCTCCTTGTAGGTCAGGCCGTAGATGCCCACCTTGGAGGCGTCCTTGATCCCGCGCTCGGCCATAACCTCGTGGGCACGATGCAGCACATACTCAGGCATGCCCGCGTTGGTCTGAAGCGCCAGACGGATGAAGTTTGCCGTTTCGGGGTAGTCGCCCACCAGGAACCACGGGTCGACGGGAATGCAGTGACCGCCCACACCGGGGCCGGGCTGCAGGATGTTCACGCGCGGGTGCTTGTTGGAGATGCGAATGACCTCCGCCACGTCCATGCCGCCGATACGGCAGATCTTGGCAAGCTCGTTGGAGAACGCGATGTTAATTGCGCGGAAGGTGTTCTCGACGACTTTGGTCATCTCAGCGGTACGGATGTCGGTCACACTGATTTCGCCCTGACAGAAGGTTGCGTAAATCTTAGCAACCTCCTCGCCCACCTCGGGGTCGTCCGCGCCAATCGTACGGTTGTTGTGCAGCAGCTCGTAAACCATGTTTCCGGGGATGATGCGCTCCGGGGCGTGCACGAGCTTAACATCCTCACGCTCGGCCTCAATGAGCAGCGGGCGCACAAAGCGATCCACCGTGTTGGGCGAAATAGTCGACTCGATTACGAGCACGGCGCCCTTCGGGGCGACCTCGAGCACCGTCTTGCAGGCGGCAATCACATAGCAGGGGTCGATCTTCTTATCTAGCTTATCGTAGGGCGTCGGCACGCTCACGATGTAGGTATCGCACACCTGATACTCTGTCGTGAATTTGATGCCCGATTTCAACGCGTCGACGAACAGCTCGTCAAGCCCCTCCTCCTTGAAGGTGGTATGCCCGGCATTCAGAGTTGCCACAAGTTCCTCGTTGTAGTCAGTTCCCACGACCTCCACGCCGTGCGTGGCCATCATGAGAGCGGTGGGCAGTCCGATATAACCGAGACCGATAACGTTAACCATTCTTTATTCGCCTTTCCCTGAGAACTTATATCGGTATGTAAGGGCAACAAACTTTGCGTTACCCACGATGTAGCGCTTCCAAAGCCTGCCAGGCTCCTGTATAAACCGGTAGAACCATTCCAAGCCGTGATCCTGCATCCACTTTGGCGCGCGATCGGTCACCCCAGCCACCACGTCGAAACTGCCGCCAACGCCCATCACGAAAGGAATTCCTATTTGATTAAGGTATTTGTGCACCCAATACTCTTTCTTAGGAGAGCTGAACGCGACAAACATCATGTCCGCCCCAGATGCAGCCATGTCCGCCACAATCTGCGGCTCGTCGGCCTCAGTGAAGTAGCCATTGCGATAACCGACTATCTGAATGCCGGGATAACGCTCCTCGAAAATCGCCCTAACCCTCGAGACAACTTCCTCCTTCGCGCCGAAGAGGTAAACCTTGTAGCCCTTCTCAGCGGACAGCTCCACCAGGCGCTGGAACAGATCAATGCCCGTCACGCGCTCGCTCAGGGGCACGCCCAGCTTCTTGGCAGCCCACACGATGGAGGCGCCGTCGGCGTTGATGAGCGGGCAAGCGTTAACAATCTCGGCCAGCTTCGGGTCGGCCTCCATCAGGTTCACCTTCGAGGCGTTCACCACCACATGTTGGGTGGGCACGCCGGCAGCAATAACCTTCTCAACCTCGGCAACCGTCTCGTCGAGCGAGAGAGCATTAACGTATGTGTTGAGAATGGGATAGCGCCTGGATGCTTTTATAGTTTTTTGAGAATTCAACAATTGCCTAACTTCCCTGTGCTGTAAGCACGACGCCCACGGTCTGAATAATCAGCTTCAAATCGCTCCATGCGGAGCACTTCTTGATGTAAAGCAGGTCAAGGTCGACCCACTCGTCGAATGTGATGGAATCGCGGTTGCGACGGGTTTGCCAGTAGCAGGTCATGCCCGGCTTCACCAGCAACCTTTGGCGCTGGTAGTCGTCGTAAGTCGCAACCTCAGCCGGCAATGCGGGACGCGGGCCCACGATGCTCATATCCGAGCGCAGGACATTGATGAACTGGGGCAGCTCGTCGAGCGACAGCTTGCGCAGCCACTTGCCCACGCGGGTGATACGCGGGTCCTCGGCGATCTTGAATACCGGGCCGGTCTTCTCGTTGAGCTCCCTGAGCTCGGCGAGCTTGTCTTCGGCATCCACGCACATGCTGCGGAATTTCAGCATCCGGAAGGTTCTACCGTCCTTGCCAACTCGCTCCTGACTGAAGAACACGGGGCCCTTCGGATCGTCGACCTTGATGAGGATCGAGATGATGGCGAACAGCCAGCAGAACACAACGAGCACCGCCGCGCTAAAAACGATGTCGAACGCACGCTTGACAACGCGGTACGCCACCCTGTCCTCGATGCCGGTGACTGGCGCGCTCCCAAGCTCTTCCTTGAGGCGCCTTGCGCGCTCGAAGCTTTCGGTTGAGCCCCCGCCGCCATTGATGTCGTACGCGAAACCGCTACGAACAGTTTTACGCTCCAAGGCACCGCTGTCCGCCGTCGCTCGGCTGGCTTTGCCTGACGACGATTCCCGCATGCCGGACCTCGCCTGCGCGGGCTCGCAAACGGCCGTGAAATCACTGGCCACTATGCGCACACCGCCTTAAAAACGGGTTTTGCAAGAAATTGCCCTCCTATGCTGCCAACGCGTTTACAATTGAACCCAGAAATGCGGTGCATCCGCAGGCCGCTCGCGAAACAGCTCACGACCTGCGAAAACACCTTTCCTTTGTTCGTGCTAGATTTGGCGGGAAGCGCGAACGCACCATGGATTCCTCAGAGAATTCCGGGCGCGTTTTTAATATGCGCAAAGGGATGTCGCCCTTAAGCACGTTCCAAAACTGAGGAATCTCATCGATGCGCTTCTCCCGCATGAACTTACCAAACGGAGTGACACGTGGATCATCCCCAGCAGCCCACCGCGCGCCGCGAGCCTCGGCGTCGGAATACATGCTTCTGAATTTGTAGACGTTGAAAATCTTACCGTCCTTTCCAACCCGCCTCTGCGAGTAGATGACAGTCCCAGGACTCTCAAGTTTGATTTTAGCAGCAATAAGCGCTATAGGGATGGCGAGTACAATCAAAGCGCATCCGCAGCTCGCGACATCGAACGCGCGCTTTACAAAACGATAACCTAGCCCACCTGCAACTTTGGGCTCAGTCAGTTCCAATACGTCGTCACCAGGAAGAAGCTTGGCAAGCACATCGGCGGGAATCCCGTTTTCGGTCAGCTTCGGTTCGTACTTACCAACAGACTCGATTTCAGCTGCAGCCTGACGTTCTTCAATCTTGATGCCATCAATGCTATCTTGCATACGAGCGGCAACCGCCTCTCCCTCTCGTGTAAAGACGCGCTGCTCCGAACCAACGCCGCCATATGTAGCTTTTACTGCTTGCATTCCCAAATGAATCCCTCTTAGCTAAGGCTCTCTCCCCAGTGCGGGGCCTCTGTTACCAGCTTTTCGTCGTCCAATTGCCGCCGGGGATTCGCCTTCCGCCCCTATGCTTTCGCGGGGCTTTTGGAAATAATCTCCAGGCCGAGTCGTATCGTTTTCATCCTGCCAAGCATGCTCACTTCAAGTTCAGCCATCCTGCGATGCCTGTCTATCCGCTTGATTTCTGCCTCGTGGCCCCTAAGCGGGCCGCGCAGCACAACCACTTTGCTGCCTTCCATAATGCCCTCGCTCATTTCAATCACGCGGCGATCGTTGCCCGTGAAGGCATTAAGCCAGGCCACCTCGTCATCGTTTAGGGGAACGAATACTTCGTTATTGCCAAGCAGCTTGGTAAAGGCCGGGACACGGCGCAGCTGCAGCGCGAGCTTCTCGACATCGCTCGTCTCTACGTACAGGTAGCCGGGAGTCAAACGCTCCGTGCGCTTATGCCATTCGCCCTTCCAGCGACGCACCGTCTCAAAGCGCGGCACGAACATCTCGCCAATCACGCTTTCGTCGACGAAACGCCGAATGAGCTCTTCAGCTTTGGCTTCTTGGCCGCTTGCGACTTGAATGGCATATATGCGCATGGCGCTTTCCTTGTCTCTAAGTAAGCAGGCTGCATCGCAATGCAGCGAAATCGCCTCACGACAACACCACTGTATTGCGCGCGACCGCCCCACGCACCACCCACACTCGGATTGGTTTTGGGGCATAGCTTCGCTACAGCGAATGTAGTCCAACAACGAACTATTCATTTCCCGAACAACGGCGCAACGCGCTCAAAGCGACGATTGCACGCTTGATAGGGTGTATACGTTACGGCCCGTAATTGGGCGCAAAAAAGGCCAATAACTATTGGCCCATTTGTAACGCCATTCGGTGCAACCCCTTGCAAAAAAAAAAAAGGGGGGGGGCACACCGTCTTGTATTATTTTGTCTATTGCCTGCATCTATGTAAAGCAATTTGTAGGTTAAAGTTACAATTTAACGTCGATTCTTCACCGATACAACTGCTGGCAGCACCTTCTGAGCATTGGTTTGCTGCACAACATGCGACTTGTTTTGAATGTTGCGCAACTTTTGGCGTGGGTACCGCACTCACGTCGAGCAATCGCCACGCACACGCCAAAAACCCGATGTTGAAAGAGTGCTTTTAGCACTATATCGCACGAAAGGGACACTGCACACGAGCCATAATAATCCCAATGGACTGCTTATGCCGCCTACTTCACGTGGGCACCGCGACAACGATACGCAGCTTTCGCCTTCGCCAAATATTGGTAATGCTCAACACAGTGTGCATCGCTTGCGATATAGCGATATAGCGTAGCGTCGAACAACTTCTTCGCGGGTTTCTTTTCTTTGCCAAAACGCCCGCCGGCAACGAAATCGGCCGACGCCTGCAGCTTGCAACCCATGCGCACCAAACGCTCGGCGATGCTCACATCTTTCTGAATGGCCTTATAGCGTTCGGGGTGCGCGATAATCACGTCGTAACCCTTGCCCTGCAGCTCGTAAATTGTTCGTTCATATTCCTCGAAGTCGCGCGCGGTGCAGTGGCTCGAAAGCTCGAGCAAAAATTCGTTGCTGCCGTCAAAATGCAGGTATTCGGCCCATTGCATGCCCAGCTCCATGAGCTTACGGTAGTTTACCTCAAAACCCATTTGCAGCGGAAAGCCGTCAGCGTGAGCCACGAGCAATTCGTACGCATCCCACATGGCGTCGTAGTCGAAATACGGGTCGCGGCAATGCGGCGTGCACACGATGCTCGTAACGCCCGCCTGTTTAGCGGCTTCGAGCATCGCCAGGCTTTCGTCCAAATCGCGCGCGCCATCGTCGACGCCCGGCAAAATATGGCAATGGATATCGCGCACGGGCGCTTCCTTTCTGCATTGGTGCGAACGCATTTTGGCAGGGCCTCTTCCCCACCGAGCAATCACCCTAACACAACAACACCCGCACCATACGGCGCGGGCGCGCATCATTTCGGTTTAGAGCCTTGAACCGCGAGGGTTCTGCGGCACCACGATCGACGAATCCATGTCGAACGTGTCTTGCGCGGCGGCGGGCGAAGAATCGCCGTGCTTCATGCGCTTGCCATCTTTGTTGTAGTACGCGTAGTAGTACTCGCTGCTCTCAACTTCGCAATCGTTCAGAACGGCGCCAATCACGTTGGCGTCGGCCTTGCGCAGCTGCTCAAAGGCGGCTCGCACCTGGTCGCGCTTCGTGAAGTTGTCGCGCACCACGAGCACCGTGCCGTCGACCAGCGAAGAAAGAATGGCGGCATCAATGAACGTACCAACCGGCGGCGTGTCGAACAGCACGTAGTCGAACTCGCGGCTCACCATGCCAATGAAGCGGCCGAAGCGCTTCGAAGAAAGCAGGTCGGGCGGGTTGGGAATGTGCGGCTCGGCGTCCAGGAAATACAAGCCTTGCTGCGGCAGGGCCACAATCGCCTGGTTCAGCGGCTCCTCGTCGGAGAGCACCGCGTGCAGGCCCACCTCGGGGTGCACATTGAGTATGCCCGCCAGCGAACGCTTGCGCATGTCGCATTCGACGACGAGCACACTTTTTCCACCTGCGGCAATGGCCTGAGCCAGCTGCGCCGTGATGGTCGACTTGCCCTCGTTAGGCACGGTAGACGTTACCACCAGCGTGCGCACCGGATTGTCGACACTTGCGAAGCGAATGTTGGCGAGCAGGGTTTTAATGGAGTTTTGAACCGCTTGCTGGTTCTGCGACTTCTTGCGAGCCATGGATTATTTCGCTCCCTTCATCGACGGAATGCGGCCAATAACGGGAATGCCCAGAAGCTCTTCCACATCTTCGGCGCCGCGCACGCGGGTGTTCAGCATGTCCATGAGCACAACAATGGCAATGGCCACGAACAGGCCAGCCAAAAACGCGACCGCCGTGTACATAATGCGGTTCGGGCCGCTCGGCGACGTGGGCGTAACGGCCTCGTCAATCACGTTCACGCTTTGCACGTCCATGACCGACTGAGCCACGCTCGAAACGTTTTTCGCGAGCTCGTTGGCGATGATCGCCGTGCTGGCTGCATCTTCACCGGTCACCGTGAGCGAAATCACGCGCGACGTGGTTTCGCTGGACACGTTGATTTTATAATCGCGCAGGCTCTTCATTTTCAGGGCCTCGGCGGTTTGCTTCGACACGGTGTCACTCTTTATAAGGGTCAACACGTCGTTGGCAATCATCTGAGAAGCCGACAAATCTTGGCTCATGGACGTTTTCGTCGTCGAATCGCCCTTCACCAATACGTACATGCTCGTAGATGCGGTGTAGGTGTTCGGCATGAACAGGTAGCTATACACACCCATCACCAAAGCGCACACCAGGGGGAGCGCGATCACAAGCCGCAGGTGCTTGCGCAAAAGCTGCAAGAGCTCAAGCAGAGTCATATTTCGTTTGCCTTTCTCGTTAGCGCGGCATGCCGCGATTGTTACTCTTCAGGAGCCACATCGTTTGTGGTAAGGCCCGCATTTGCCACCAGGGCATCGTAGCTTTTCGGTGCCGGCGAATTGCTTGCCGCGCCTAGCTTCAAGTTGCTCGACTGGGCCTGCGGAATTTCGGCCGTGGTGTCGTTGGGGTCGAGGCCCGCATCGGCTCGACACATCATATCGCGCCATTCGTTGAACATGGGGCACGCGTAGCTCACGCCGCCTTCCGTAAACGAATAGCTGGGGCACACCGCCGAATACAGAGTGAGGTCTGCCACTTGGAACTGCTGCGCCAGAGCCACAATGTCGGTAACCGACAAGTCGGTGCTGATACTCGACGCGAGCGAGCTCACAAGGCCCGGCAACTGCCCCGGGGGCGAAGCGAGCACCTGTTTAATGATACCCTGCACCACCAAGCGCTGCGCCTGGGCGCGGCCGAAGTCGCCGCCCGAAACGTTGTAGCGCTCGCGGGCGAAGGCAAGCGCCTGCGCGCCATTCAAGCGCTGGTTGCCAGCGTTGAACGACATGCCGCCGTTACCCACATCGAAGCTTTCGGGGACATTAACCCAAATGCCTCCGAGCTCGTCGACCACGCGTTGCAGGCCATCGAAGTGCACCTCGCAATAATGCGTGATGGGCACGCCCGCAAACGTCGAAACCGCATCAACCGCGCCTGACGCGCCGCCGAACGAATACGCCGCGTTGATCTTCTGCCTTCCCTGACCCTCGATGGTCACCATAGTGTCGCGAGGGATAGAAATGAGGTCAACCTGGCCCTTATCGGGGTCGATGCGCGCGAGCATGGTCACGTCGCTTCGACTGGCGGTTTCTCCATCGTCGCGCGAGTCGCTGCCCAAAATGAGCATGTAGAACGCAGTGCTTTCCTCCGTGGCCGATTCACTCGCCGATGCGGGCTGCAACGCTTCTTTGAGCTCGGCTTCTTCCTGCTTATCGTCGAAGCCCATCGACGCGTTGAGCGAGCTTACATACGCGGCGAGCGCAATGCCGCTGCCCACGATGAACGTGAACAGCACCGCAAACACGATAAGCGCGATGCGACGGCCCTTGTGCCGCTTTTTGCGCACACGGCGCACGCCGTCGTGCTCGGGAGCGTTGCCGTCGGGGCCGACATCGAAGTCGGTGTCGAAATCGTCAACCGCGCCCGCGTGGAAGCCCTCGTGGAACTGGTTCACGCTCGGCATGCGATGCTGGTAAGCCGCGCCCGCAGCCCGATAGGCGCCCTGGCCTTCTTCCTGCTGCCACTCGGGCTGGCGCTGCTCCTGCTGCTGCGAAAACGGCGAGGGGCCTTGGGGGCTGTAGCCTCGATTCTGCGAATCACGCTCGCCCGGCTGCTGCTGAGTGATAAGCGACCGGACCGAATCGGTGACCAGGCTGCCCAGATCCTCAGGCTTGGCGTGCAAGCCTTTCCGCGGAGGCAAAGGCGCACCGTCATCGTTGGAATAATCCGACATACTCAGTTTCTTTCGTAACACTCAAACGTTAAAAGCTCACACAGCGTATTTGACGCTAATTTAAATATTTTATATATGCCCATGCTACCCGCGCAACAAAAGAACGCGCTTGCACACATAAAGGGTACTTTACGCACAATAGGCCGTAGGTAACGCTCCTGATGGCAGGCTTGACTGTTGCGCAACTTTCTTGGAAGCCAAAATGAGAGGCCCACCCCATATTGTTGAATGCGCAAGAGCGCAAAACCTTGGTAAATGAGGACCAAGAACGAAGCAAAGATGTAGCAAAGCCGCGGCGCAACAGAGAGACGCGGGATTGTGCGAGCCAGTAGCGCGGCTGCTACGCAGGCCGGAAGCGGGGCTCGCGCGGGCCGGGGACAGGGCTGCAGCGCAGGCCTGCAACGGGGATCTTCCCTTTTCAGCGACGCCGTTGGCGTAGCGCACTTGTTGGTTTAGGGCTCGCGCGACAGGCCGCCGCCCTACTCCACAGTGCCGTAGGTGTAGCCCCAGCCATGGCCGGCAATCGAGGAGTTCATCTGCTGGCACAAAGCGATGCGCGTATACGCGCCCGGCGGCAGCAGCTCCACGATTTCGCGCATGTCGGCGCACACATCGAACGTCTCCGCCGCCAGAATCACATCAAGCCGCTCAACGATGGGCGTGTTCTTGAAAAGATAATCCACAACGCGCTGCATTTCGCCATACGAATCGCTTCTCTCAAGCAAAGCCATGCAGTGGTTTCCTTTCTTTTTATCTTCAACCTGTTGCAACCTGTTAAATGCTCGTAGCGTTAAACAGGTTGCGTGACGCTTAACGAGCCGAACCAGTGGTGATCAAACCTGTTAAACGCTGCGAGCATTTAACAGGTCGGGCGCCGCCGCTGTCGCCAAAGCCGTGACAACCGTTGCGGCCGCCGCTGCGCGACCGTTGCCGCCCGCGTCCCCGATGTGCTAAATGCTCGCAGCGTTTAGCACATCCCGATAGGCCTGCCGACAAACAATTAGCGAATGCTGTCGGCGCCGAAAACGCCTGCGGCCAAAGCGCCCGTGTATGCAGGAGTCGCCTCGCCGCACGCGCGCAGGAACTGAGCACCCGCCGCGCGCAGAGCCACAGCTGCATCAGCCATGAAATCGGGCAGCGCATAGGGGTTCTCGGGAATGGGCGCGCCGAGCGATGCGCGGCGCTTCTCGGCGGCGGTTGCCTGGCGCACGCTCACCTGCACCAAAATAGGCTTCGGCGTAGCGGCGGCAATCTCGCGCACCACTTCCGCAATCGCCTCGGGCGCAGCAGCGCTGCGAATGCCGATCACGTCGGCCTTCACGAGCACCTCGATCGCTTCAGCGAGCGGCTTTCCGTCGAACTCGCCTTTCTCATTCACGTCAACCGACACAAACACCGGGCCCGTATACGCGCGGCGCACGCCTTCGATGCCGCACTGAACATCGGCCACGCTGCGCAATCCGTTCAAGAAAATCGCATCGAAGCCCGCGCCTTCACTTTCGGCAAGAGACCCCATGGCTTCCTTGCCGCCCTCGACGAGTGCTCGCGCCGCGCCTTCATATTGCGCCGCGCACTGCTTCATCGACATCGCCGACGCGGCATCGAGCGGAAGCCCGCACGGGCCAACTTCGCACAGCACATGCTGCGGCGCATTCGCGCGCGCATGGGAAATAGCCGCCTGCGCAAGTTCTTGAGCGCGATCTTCCATGCGCTTGTGCGCCAGGCGCGCCTCACAAATATCGGTCTCGGCAACCAAGCACTGCGCACCCGCCATCGATTCAAGGCGCAGCGCATCTCGCATAGTTTCCGGCTCAACCAAACTCATATATTCAGCTTCGGTTTCCATGTCGACGCCTTGGTTCGCGAGCGCAAACGCGAGCGGGGCGGAAAGCACGAGCATGTCTTTGTGAAAACGCAATTCGATATCGGCCATAAAAGCCCCTTTCGGATGTGGCGAACGCGGCGCGAAACACGGCAAAAGCGTGCGCGGCGCGGCTAATGCAATGTCCTGAGTATAGTTGCAACGCGGCGAACGAAGCGCCTGCAAGGGCCGCTTTCCCGAAAAGTGGCGCAAGCGCGCTTCACAAGTCAAAAGCAGCTCAAAATGATGCTGCGGCAAACGGTCGTTTTGCAGCGGCGAACGGCGAAGCTTTTTAATGACGCTTCAAAAGCCCTTCACAAACGTATACACATTTTTAGATTATGTCTAATTCACCCTCATTATGTGAGGTGTTGCTTTATGGCTCCCATCAGGCCTTTTACATCTTGTTGAGCACAGGTGCCCTGCGTACACAAGTCGTTCAAAACCGTCTCACAACTTCTTGAAAACCCGTACCTATACTTTTGCCTTGCAAACGCGGGGTCCCCTTCCCAGTTTGCCTGCTACCCCAAAGCAGTACGTACCGGTGCACCTCCCAAGATCAAGCACCGTACACCCCCTCCTTGTGTGAGGCCCGGTTCCCCTCCGGGCCTCAAGTTCTCCCTTAGGCCCGCTCGTCCGAACGGGCCTTTTCCTTTTCCTGGGGGTAGGCCGAGGTGAGCCTTTGCAACGAGCGCCCACCATAATGGCGCGCAAACGCCAATCGCAATCGCGCAACGGTGCCGTTGCAGAAAATCGTACGCATCGCAGTGCACGCGTCACAGCGCCCGCAGCCACACCGAATCGGCTTTGCGGCGCAAAGACACGCCCACAAATCGTCAAAAAGACGCTCAGCCGGCTTTATTATCCCAACTATGCGTTGCTGACCTGCGGTTTTTAGAAGCAATGGGCGTTTTTACTAATCAAATTCTTAATGCTGTGGCGCGCATTGGCGCATGGAGACAGTCGCAATTCGTGCATATATGCAATTTCATCGCTTTCTTGCCACGCATTATTTATTCTGTCCCTTTTTTCAACGGCATTCGGTTTCTTGAATATTTCCTATAGGCGCTGCTTATATATTTCACTCGTAAAAAAGAATACATAGGCGCGGCTTATGGAATTTCTCGGAACGTAAGCTCGAAACTGTCCCGTTCCACAAACCATCCACTTCATGGTCACAACTTCTCAAATAGCGACCTGTATACTTTTGCCCTGCAAGCGAAAGGCTCCCCTCCTTTACTTGCCTGCTTCCCCAAAGCAGATTTTGAATCGACGCGATCTGAAGCGTCGTTCATCCCCTCCTTGTGTGAGGCTCGGCTCCCCTCCGGGCCTCAATTTATCTCTACAGCCCGTTCAACCGAGCGGGCTTTTTTGTTGCCCTCATTCCGCGCGAGAAACCGCACTCAGACGTCTCGCACAACCAAGGCCCGCCTTCGCGCGCGCAGGGTTCGCCGCCACGCCACCCCGCGCCTTGCCCTTCCACCCTCGCTCGCCAGCACCCCTCCCCTAGCGCCCCGCCGCCGCGCCGCCGCGCTCGCGCACTTTCACCGTTTCCCTTTGGTTTTCGCGCCGCACGCAACCTCGCACCCCAAGAGCCTATAATGGACGGCACCTGACCGTCGCAGCGTGCGGCGGCGCATTCGAGAAAGGTTTCGCCATGCTCGACGAGCTCCACGTGCAAAATGTCGCCCTTATTCGCGAAGCGACGTTCGCGCCCGCGCAGGGCCTCACGGTGGTCACGGGCGAAACGGGCGCCGGCAAAACCGCGCTGCTTTCGGCGATCAAACTGCTTGTGGGCGAGCGCGCCGACGCCTCTACCGTGCGTGAGGGCGCGCAGGGCGCCGTGGTCGAGGGCCGCTTTTTCTTGCCAGCCGATGCCGACAACGCCGACGACGGTCACATCGCATGCCGCAAGGTTTCCGCCGACGGGCGCAGCCGCGTGAGCATCGACGGCTCCATGTCCACCGTACGCCAGCTTGCCGAGCAGCTGGGCGCCACCGTCGATTTATGCGGCCAGCACGAGCACCAACACCTCTTGAAGCCCGCAAATCACGCCGCCATGCTCGACGCGTGGGCGGGCGATGCGGTTGCAAGCGCAAAAGCGGCCTACATCGAAGCCTTCAACGCCGAACAGGCTGCAGCAGCAGAACTTGCCCGCGTTCGCGAAGCCTCGCAGGCCTCCACCGCGCAGCTCGAAGAGGCGCGCTTCACACTCGCCCGCATCGATGAGGTAAACCCCACGCTCGACGAATACGACGAGCTTATGGCGGAACTCCCCAAAATCGAAAACGCCGAAGCGCTCGCCCAGGCAAGCGACGGCGCATATTGGGGCCTTTCAGGCGACGGAGGCGCAATTGAGGCTGTGAATTCGGCTATCGCCTCGCTCGAGTCGCTCACGGCGGCCGACGCCGCGCTCGAGCCCCTGGTTTCGTCGCTCACCGACGCGTCCTATATTCTTGAAGACGCCTCGCGCGATTTGCGCGAGTACCGCGACGGCATCGATCACGACCCGCATGCCCTTGAACGCCTACAAGAACGCGCAAGCACCCTGCAAGGCCTTATGCGCGCCTTCGGGCCGCGTATGGAAGACGTTATCGAGCGTCGCGATGCTGCCGCCAAGCTCATCGAGTCGGTCGACGATTCCTCGCGCGTGATTGCCCAGGCCGAAATCACCCACGCCGCCGCCGAAGCGAAGCTCGTCGAGGCCGCCAAAGCGTTCGACGACGCGCGTAACGCAGCCGCCCCGAAATTCGGCGAGCAAGTGAACACGCAAATGGCCCGTTTGGAGATGGGCGGCGCCGAGCTCATCGTGCACGTCGATCCCCTTGAGCGAGCGCAATGGACGCGCGCAGGAGCCTCCAAGGTCGAATTCATGTATCGGGCCGGCACAGGCATGACGCCGCGCCCGCTTGCGCGCATTGCCTCGGGCGGCGAGGTGAGCCGCGTGATGCTCGCATGCAAAGTCGTGCTGGGCGAGGCCGACGCGCGCGACACGCTCGTGTTCGACGAAGTCGATGCCGGCGTAGGCGGCTCGGTCGCGGTGGCGCTGGCCGCCGTGCTGGCCGATTTGGCGAAAACGCACCAGGTAATCGTGGTGACGCACCTCGCCCAGGTGGCCGTACGCGGCGAGCGCCATTTCATGGTGAAGAAAACCGCGGGGGCGGCCCCCAACGAAAGCGAAGACGCAAACGCCGCCGAGGCCGCGATTCCCGAAACCACGCTCTGCGAACTTGGCAAAGACGAACGCGTTCGCGAAATCGCCCGCATGCTTTCGGGCGACGCAAGCGAAGCCTCGCTTGCCCACGCAAAGGAAATGCTCGAAAACGTGCGATAGCGAAAGCAACGCTCAAACCCGCGCGCGTCATTGGGCGAATGGGCCCTCGTCGAACGAATTCAGCTTTCATTGGGCAAGCGCAGCCCTGTCAAGAGGGCGCGGCCCATCAAGAGGGCGAAATCCCAATCAGGCAACAGCAAAGCCCGCCTGGAGCAAAACCATTGTTCCAGGCGGGCCTCATATTGCGAGCGATATATGGGAATGCAGCTTGAATCAAGCTCCCGCATTTCGCATGCGCAGGACTCGTATTCCGCTTCCCAAAAATACGTCATTCAACGGTCGCATTCTTTATATTCTTTTGTTAGCATTGGTTAAGTTTGTTTCCGATAGCAAACTTAACCGTTATGAAAGGGCCGCAACGAGCGCCCTTACAACCGACCGAAAGGCCAGCTGTGAAAAGAATCTTCTTCCTCGTTATCGCCTGGATAAGCCTCGCCCTTGGATGCATCGGCGTATTCGTTCCCCTACTGCCCACAACGCCCCTCGTGCTTTTGGCGACGTTCCTGTTCGCGAAAAGCTCGCCGCGCCTGCATGCCTGGATTTGCAAAACCCGCGTGTATGGCGCGTATGTCAAACCGTTCAAAGAGCGCGGCGGCATCACACTTGCGCGCAAACTTCAGATGCTCGGCCTTTCGTATGCCGTCATGGGCGTGAGCGCGTTTTTCATGCGCAACGTCATTGCATGGGCAGTTCTGGGCGCGATGGCCTTGTTCCTTGCGTGGCTTGTGGCCGTTCGCATTCCTACAATTTCCAACGAGGAAGCAGCCACCGCCAGCTACCCCACCGCAACAATGCGTCCGTCAGACGAAATTACGTCGATCTGAACGGGGATGCTCGACGCCACCGCACCAACGGCGTCAACAGCGCCGCCAGTAATGTCGGCGCCAGCAGCACCAACAACGGCGCCAGCAGCACCAGCGCCATTCTGAGAACCCGCGATTGCCACTGCGCGGCGCGCAGCCCGCTCAAGGCCGCCGCAGCACGGCACCTGCATGCGTGCGACGCGAACGCTTCGCACGTTGTTCGCAGCGATGACCTGCGCAAGCTTCTCGGTATAGTCGACGCCATCGAGCTTCGGACAGCCAATAAGGCACACGCGGCCCTTCAAAAAGTCTTCGTGGAAAGCGCCATAGGCGAATGCCGTGCAATCGGCGGCCACAAGCAAATCGCAGCCTTGGAAATACGGAGCGTTCACAGGCGCGAGCTTTATTTGCACAGGCCAGTTCGACAGGCGCGCAGGCACGTTCACCACCGTTGAAACGCCGCCCGCAGGCGCCGGAAACGGATTTTCGAACGAAGACGCATTCGAGGCGCTGTTCACGACATGGACAGGAGCAGCTTGGCCGCTTTCCGACACAACACCCGGCTCGACTTCGCGCACAATCGTTTTCGCCATGGAACCAGGACAGCCGCCCGCGGGCATGCTTGCATGAATCTCGACCTGCGCGCGGCGCATTTTTTCGGCAATCACGGCCGCTTCATCGTAGGCCGCCGCCTCGCGTTCGATGAATTCGATGGCATCTTCGGGGCACGCAGGCAAGCAGTCGCCCAGCCCATCGCAATAATCGTCGCGCAAAAGGCGCGCCTTGCCGTCCAGCAGGCCAATCGCGCCCTCGTGGCATGCATGCACGCACAAACCGCAACCCGTGCACTTCTCTTCGTCAATATGGATAACGCGTCGTTTCATACGACCCCCTTCGTTATTTTCGCGAGCGCATAGTAGCACCGCATCCGACCGGTGGCAAGGATATGATACCTATACGATATCAATTTGAGGAAAAATACGCTTACGGCATCAATCGCAGCGGCGAAGCCAAGCATGCGCGAGCTCACGATGCATGCCATAGCGCCATGAAGGAAGGCCGCCTTTACTGCCGACAACGACGAACCCCAGTCGACGACGGCCAGCCATCGCCCCGCCAAGAAAAACCCGTCGCACCGAGCCACGCCTGAAACAATCGAGCCTTCATATAGGCGAGCCGCCCATAACAATAGCGGGGCTCTAACGATTCTTACTATCTGCGCCCAAGCGGCGCCGCGAGACGTATGATAGCTTCGAACGAAATTACCCACGCGAAGGGGCCACAATGGACGCAACGACCGTCACCCATGAAATCCAACCCGTGTTCGATAGCCGCAGCCGCGTGCTGCTGTTGGGCACTATGCCCTCGCCCGCATCGCGCGAACAGGGATTTTACTATGGGCACCCCCAGAATCGCTTCTGGCGCGTGATCGCCGTGATTTTCGACGAGCCGGCGCCTCAAACCATCGAGGAGAAGCGCGATATGCTGCTGCGCCACCACATTGCACTTTGGGACGTGCTCGCATCATGCGAAATCGAGGGCGCGAGCGATGCGAGCATTCGCGGCGCACGGCCGAACGACCTTGCGCGCATTTTCGACGCAGCCGATATTCGCGCCGTATTCGCCACGGGAGCCAAGGCAGGCGAGCTCTATCGCAAGCTCATCGAGCCCACGTTGGGCGTGCCATGCACCACGCTGCCCTCGACGAGCCCCGCGAACGCAAAAATGAAGCTCGCCGACCTGGTCGACGCCTACGGCAAAGCGCTGCTGCCGCTTCTTGGCGAAACCGAGAAACACGTGCTGACCGTAGCCGATGTCGTGAAGCTCGAAAAGGAAATCGCCGACGGCGGCACGTCGCTTTCGACGCTCATGGAACGCGCCGGACGCGCACTGGCCAAGGTGGCGTTCGACGAAGCCCAAGCGACCGCTTCCCAACACGGCTCGAGCAATGCGACGCAGCGCCAAGCCGATGCAATCAGCCATACTCCCCACGACAATCAAAATGGCAGCACAGACCGCACTTCCAGCAATAGTCATACCGCCGAAGCGAGCGACCCCTCTGACGAAAACCAAGCAGCGCCCCACATCGCGATTTTGTGCGGCTCGGGCAACAACGGCGGCGACGGATGGGTTGCCGCACGCGAGCTTGCGTGCGCAGGCTGCGCAGTCGATCTTGTAACGAAACGCCCGACGCGCGAAATTTCGGCCGAACCCGCCCACGAGCAGGCGCTCTTAACGGAAGCGATTGCATCTGAACCAACGAACACGCCACGTGCGGGCTTGCACCAAACCGCAAGCTCGTCCCAAACCGCAGCCTCGGTCCCAACCGCGCCTCAAACCACCGCCACGCAGCATGCCGAACCCGGAACAATCGCGATTCACGTATCACCGAACCACGGCGAGCTCGCCTGCCTGCTTGCCGCAGCCGACGTGATTGTCGATGCCATTTTGGGCACCGGCTTTTCGGGCGACTCCGTGCTTGCGCCCTATGACGCATGGATTCGCCTCGCAAACGAGCAGCGCTCACGCGGCGCGCGCATTGTTGCAGCCGACGTGCCGAGCGGCCTTTCGGCACAAACCGGCAAAGCGGCCGAGCCCTGCCTGAAAGCGCACGAAACCGTGACCATGATCGCTTCCAAACCTGGCCTCGAAACGCCGTATGCTTTTGCCTTCTGCGGCACGGTGCACGTGGCGCCGCTTGCCTACATCGAGCCCATTCTCGAAAGCTGGAAGCAAAGAGAAACCGTCGACAACGCTTCGGCCGAGAACAACGGCTTGATCGGTAGCAGTGCCGCAACAGACGCAAACGCCGCGCTCGAAGCCGCAGGCGCCGGCAAGCCGCCCTCGCCCAAACACGACGCCTTCCGTCGTGCCGAAACCGAAGACGACGACGGCTACGACCCCTATTCCGACCGCCCGCCAACACCCGAACCGCTCTTCCAGGCCGACCCCTGGAATTAAGGGAAAGCACGGGGCGCAAAAACTCAGCGAAAGGGCAAGCGCCAGCAACGCACGGAAAGCGAATGCCTCCGGATGCTCGTCCTTCGCTTTCCGAGCACCGCCGATGCAACCACTCGGTGCCCCGCCTTGCCCAATCCCGCCTTTCCCACCCGAAGCACCTCCCCAGCCTTTGGCACCACACCCAACCTTTGTTCACATTCCGCATCGCACAAAAAAAGAAAGCTCCCATATGGGAGCTTTCTTCATGAGTGCGCCAAATAAAGCGCGTTGTGCCTGACGATAGGCCTATTCGGCGTCGTACATTGCCTTCAGTTTCAACAGGTGCTGGTAGCGATCCATTGCGGCCTGCTCGTTGCGCTCGAACAGCTCGCCCGCGCGCTCGGGGAACTCGCGCGTGAGTCGACTGTAGCGAGCCTCGTTCATCAGGAATTCGCGATAGCCTCCCGCGGGCTCCTTGCAGTCGAGCACGAACTTCTTGCCCGGCGCGCCCTCGGGGTTGAAGCGGAACAGGTTCCAGTAGCCGCAGTCGACAGCCTTCTTCATCTCGGACTGGCAGTTCACCATGCCGCCCTTGATGGAGTGCATCTCGCAGGGCGAGTAAGCGATGATCAGCGACGGGCCATGGTATGCCTCGGCCTCGGTGATGGCCTTGATGGTCTGGGCCGGCTTGGCGCCCATGGCGATTTGCGCCACGTACACATAGCCGTATGCCATCGCGATTTCGGCGAGCGACTTCTTCTTGACTTCCTTGCCGGCGGCAGCGAACTGCGCAACTTGGCCGATGTTGGAAGCCTTGGAAGCCTGGCCGCCGGTGTTGGAGTACACCTCGGTGTCGAACACAAAGATGTTCACATCTTCGCCCGACGCGAGCACGTGGTCCAAGCCGCCATAACCGATGTCGTACGCCCAGCCGTCGCCGCCGAAGATCCAGATGGACTTCTTCGACAGGTAAGCCTTGTTCTCGAGGATTTCCTTGGCGAGCTTGGCCGCTTCGCCCTCGCCGGCAGCGATGGCGGAAAGCTTCTCGACGAGCACATCGGCGGTTTCGCGAGCGGCATGCTTGTCGCTGCGAGCCTCAAGCCACGCCTGGGCGGCGTCGGCAACGTCGGTCTCAACGCCAGTCGCGATGAGCTTCTCGGCGTCAGCTGCGAGCATGTTGTTCACGGCCTCGTAGCCAAGCAGCATGCCCATGCCGTGCTCGGCGTTGTCTTCGAACAGCGAGTTCGACCACGCCGGGCCATGACCCTGCTTGTTCACCGTGTAAGGCGATGTTCCCGCAGGTCCGCCCCAAATCGAAGAGCAACCCGTGGCGTTGGAGATGTACATATGGTCGCCGTAGAGCTGCGTGATAAGACGCGCGTACGACGTTTGCGCGCAACCGGCGCAGGCGCCCGAGAACTCAAGCAGCGGCTGCTTGAACTGGCTGCCGCGCAGGGTCTGGTCCTCGATCTGCGGCTTGTCGGCAACCTTGGACACGCAGTAGTCGAAAATGCTCTGCTGGGCCATTTCGCCCTCGGCGCCCACCATGGAAAGCGCGCCGGAGGGACAAGCGCCTACGCACACGCCGCAGCCCATGCAGTCGAGCGGGGAAATCGCGAGCGTGTACTTCAGGTCTTTCGCCTTGCCCTTCATGGGCAGAACTTCCAGGCCAGCAGGCGCTGCGGCGACTTCTTCGTCGGTCAGGCCGAACGGGCGAATAGTGGCATGCGGACACACGAACGAGCAGCTGTTGCACTGAGTGCACTTCTCGGCATTCCACTTGGCAACAGTAACGGAAACGCCGCGCTTTTCGTAAGCGGAAGCGCCCTGCTCGAACTGGCCATCGGCGTGATCGGCGAACACCGAAACGGGCAGCGAGTCGCCAACCATGCGGCCAACAGGCTCCATGATTTCGCGAACCTGCTTCACGAGTTCGGGGCGGCCCTCGAGCTCGGTGGTGTCTTCCCTATCGGGGCAGGTGGCCCAATCGGCAGGAATGTCGATTTTCACGAATGCGGTGGCACCGGCATCGATGGCGCGGTGATTCATGTCAACGACGTCTTGGCCCTTCTTCAAATACGACTTGGTAGCCGCATCCTTCATGTAGCCAATGGCCTCTTCCTGGGGGATGATATTCGCAAGAGTGAAGAACGCCGACTGCAGAATGGTGTTCGTGCGCTTGCCCATGCCAATCTCTACGGCCAGGTCAATAGCGTTGATGGTGTAGAGGTTGATGTCGTTTTGCGCAATGTAGCGCTTCGCGGCGGGGCTCAGGTGCTCGGCGAGCTCCTCGGGCGTCCATTGGCAGTTCACCATGAAGGTACCATGGGGCTTCACGTCGTACACGATCGGGAAGTCTTTCTGAATGTAGCTCGGGTTGTGGCACGCCACGAAGTCGGCCTTGTTGATGTAGTACGAGCTGCGAATGGGCTCGTCGCCGAAACGCAGGTGCGAAATGGTCACGCCGCCGGTTTTCTTGGAGTCGTACTGGAAGTACGCCTGCACGTATTTCTCGGTATGGTCGCCGATGATTTTGACGGAGTTCTTGTTCGCGCCAACCGTGCCGTCGCCGCCCAAGCCCCAGAACTTGCACTCGATGGTGCCGGGCGCCGCAGTGTTCGGCGAATTCGGGTCTTCAGGAAGCGAGAGGTTGGTCACGTCGTCGACAATGCCCACGGTGAACTCGCGGCGCGGAGCTTCCTTGGCGAGCTCGGTGAAAATGGCGAACACCGACGAGGGCGGCGTATCTTTGCTGCCCAGGCCATAACGGCCGCCAGTAACCAGAATGCCCGTGCGGCCTTCGCGGTTCAGGGCGTCGACCACGTCGAGGTACAAAGGCTCGCCCGTGGAGCCAGGCTCCTTCGTGCGGTCGAGCACGGCGATCTTCTTCACGGTTTCGGGCAGGCATTCGACGAATTTCTTCGTGACGAACGGTCGATACAGGCGAACCTTCACCAGGCCGACCTTCTCGCCCTTCGCGTTCAGGTAGTCGATAACTTCCTCGACCACGTCGCAAATGCTGCCCATGGCAACAATCACGCGCTCGGCGTCGGGAGCGCCGTAGTAGTTGAACAGGTCGTAGTTGGTGCCCAGCTTTTCGTTGACCTTCTTCATGTACTCTTCAACGACTGCAGGCAGCTCGTCGTAAGCCTTGTTGCAGGCCTCGCGGTTCTGGAAGAAGATGTCGCCATTCTCGTGGCTGCCGCGCATTGCGGGATGCTCGGGGTTCAAAGCATGGGCGCGGAAATCGCGAACGGCGTCGAAGTCGCACATCTCGGCCAAGTCGTCGAAGTCCCACACGGCAACCTTCTGCACCTCATGCGAAGTGCGGAAGCCGTCGAAGAAGTTGAGGAACGGAATGCGGCCCTTGATGGCGGAAAGGTGGGCGACGGCGGAAAGGTCCATGACCTCTTGCACGTTGCCCTCGGCGAGCATGGCAAAGCCGGTCTGACGGCAGGCCATAACGTCGGAGTGGTCGCCGAAAATGTTCAGCGCGTGGGTCGAAACGGTACGGGCGCTCACATGGAAAACGCTCGGCAGCATTTCGGCCGCGATTTTATACATGTTCGGAATCATGAGGAGCAGGCCCTGCGAAGCAGTGTAGGTCGTGGTGAGCGCGCCCGCTGCCAGCGAACCGTGCACAGCACCGGCGGCGCCGCCTTCAGACTGCATCTCGCATACCTTCACGCGAGTGCCGAAGATGTTCTTCATGCCCTGCGCCGACCACTGGTCAACAAGGTCGGCCATGGGGCTCGACGGGGTGATGGGGTAAATGCCCGCCACCTCGGTGAACGCGTAAGACACCCATGCGGCGGCGTTGTTGCCGTCCATGGATTTGAGCTGTCTCGCCATAGGTTATCTCCTCTTCCGTGCACGACCTGCGAGCCGTACAACCCCCTACTTCCAGCCGCCCTTTTGGAAAAGGGCGCTGTGTCGTAATTTAGAACAGAGGTAATAGTATCAGCGCGGGCGAGACGCTATCGACGACTAAAGCGCAACGATACGTCGACGCGCGAACGCGTTCGGTGAACGGGATACCTAGGCGAAATAGGGGTCGCGAGCGGTTGAATAGCAGCGGCGAGTGGAAATGTTACCGAATAAGTTGCCGTTCACCGACGGTCTACTTGGACGGGCATGCGTCTCCGGCTCGGTCAGGTCCTGCTCGCGACGAACAGCACATTAAGTGCTGTTCTGCGAGTGCGGAATCTACCGGAGCCGCACGCCCGTTCAAGCAGACACCCTAAGCAATCGTCAAATAGCGGCTTGCGTGGGCATGCGGTTTCGCTCGATTCCGTACGTTGGAATGCCCGGCGGGCATTCCAATCCCACACTTCTGCGCCCGAGCGGGCGCTGTTGCCGCTCGGCAAAGCCGAGGCGGCAACTGCGAGCCAGAACCCAATCGAAATTAAAGCATTCGGCAAGCGGCCGGGCGGACGTGCGGTTCCGATAGATTCCGCACGAGCCGGAAGCCACTTAATGTGGCTTCCGTGCGAGTCAGGACTTGACCGAGGCGAAAACGTATGCCCAGCCCGCCGGGCATCGCAAGAATGATTACTTATCCAATTCCTCACGAAGAACGGGAATGAGCGATTCGAACGTCGCATCGATGGTCTTCTTTTTCAGCTCGCACTCCCAAATCACGTGCACGCGCCACCCCCGCTCTTGCAGCAAAGCGAGGTTTCGCTGGTCGCGCTCCACGTTACGCTCGAATTTCGGCACCCAGTATTCGAGATTCTTCTTCGGCGCGGGAGGGTTGCACTTTGGGCACCGGTGCCAGAAGCAGCCGTTGATGAGCAGGCACACCTTCTTGCCTGGCCACGCCACATCGGGGCGACCGGGGGCTTTCCATTGCAGACGATAGCCACCAAGCCCCGCCTCACGCAAACGCTCGCGCACAAGCAGCTCGGGCTTGGTATCTTTGCTTTTGTTGCCTTGCATGCTCGCGTGGGTGGCAGCACTCACGTACGGGCGTTTTTCTGGAGGCGCCGCAAGCACGCAGCGCGCCTCGCGGCAACTCTCGCGCGTAAGCGAGCGGTTGTCGCGCGCTACCGACACGTACCACAAGCCCTCGCGGCTCGCCTTCTTTACGCGATGCGCACCCACGGAAAGGCCCGCGGCGATGCGTTTCGCCTGAGCCCTCGTGCGCGGCGCGCTCGCACAGGCGCCGAACCGGCGTGCGCGCTGGCCCACGACCTGCGACGACGCGTTCAGCGAAGCGCTCTTTCTGACGCGCGAGACAGACTGTTTGCCGCGTGCAGCCGCTGTCTTTTTGTTGTCGTCGGCCATTAGTTGCCTTCTCGCAATGTGGCCCACGCGCTTTGAATACCCTGGAGCAGCTGTGGCATGTCGCTTCGCTCATATAGGTAATGCACTGTTTGAGGCGAGCCGTCTTCTGCGGGCGCTTCCACACGCACGAACGTCGCCTGAACGCGGCTAAAACCGTGCTCGAGCGCGGCGTAGGCGTAGCATTCCGCCTGAAGACGATGCTTTTCGATCAAATCGTCTGCATGCTCCTTGGGCGATCCACCCGTTTTGTAGTCCACGATATACGCGTCGCCCGCGCCCATCTCGTCGCACGCGAACAGGTCCATGGAACCTTCCAGATAAGCGCATTCCCCGCCTGGCTCGGCAACGGGGAACGCCACGAAGAACGGCAATTCGGCGCGCAACACGCGATGGCTCGCCATGTTCGCGGCAACGTCGCTCTCGCACCAGCGCTCGAGCGCGCGCTGCACGCGGTCGACGGCGGCAGGGGCACACCCCATGCGGCGCACGGCAGCATCAATCGCCTCGCGCGAAGGCATCTCGATCGCAGCGGGACGGTCTTCTTCGCTTCTCGCGACTGCACGTCGAGCCGCGCGCTGGGCGAGCACGTGGAATGCCGACCCCACGTCGGTCGCCTTGTCGGCGTCGGCGAGCAAACGCGCGCCAAGCTCTTCCCAAAACGCATCGTCGTCGCTTATCTCGGCCACAGTCTCGCCCGCCGTTGCATCGCCGGCGCTCGCAGCATGGGTCGAATTTGTCTGCGCAAGGGCGGAATAGCTCGTCACATTATCGCGGGCGGGCCTATACGCAACCTCATCGAGTTCGGGAGCGGTCATGGGCTCGAACACGTCAACGAGCGCGCGCGAAACGCATGCGTCGTGAGCCGTGCTGGCCATGTGGTCGCACGAAGCATCGTCCGCCTCGCGAATCTCCATGCTATTCGAATCGGAAGCGCACGTGATACCCGGCTGGGCCGAGCAATCGCCCACGCAGCCAGGCCCATCCGCGCCTGCGCCCGAAGCCCCGCACACCACGTCGCCGCTGGGAGCTTCCGCACCGCCTTCGACCTGCGGCGCGTCGAATTCGCCTTCGTGCACGTCGTAGCGCGAAACGCGGGCAGGCGCGCTTCCGCCAAACGGCACCGCGCATTCCTTTTCGGGGATATCGCCCTCCTCGCCAAACAGCGCGTGCGCGATATCGCCATACACGCCCGACGAAGCGCCCGAGCCGCCTTCCTTATCGCGCTTGGTCGTCATGGCAACCACCAGGGCTTCCTTCGCGCGAGTAAGGGCGACGTACAACAAGCGGCGGCGTTCCTGCAGTTCCTGCGTACTTTCGTATTCAGCCATAGCCTCACGGCGCAAAGCGGCGCTCGACGCATTGGCCACAAACGAGGCATCGACTTCGCCTTCGTAATCGAGCAACGCCGCATAATCTTTCGATATGCACTTCTTCAGAAGCGACGTCGAGGCCGCCGAAGCGACCGAACGCTGCGGCGCAAGCGACACATAGGCGACGCCATCGATGGTCTGCAACGCGAACGCGCTCGAGCGTCCCGCGCCCGTCGCCATTTCGGCCACGGCCACAATGGGAAATTCCAGGCCCTTGCTCGCATGCACCGTCATAATGCGCACGAAATCGCCGCCCTCGGCCGAAAGTGCGCCCGGAGCTTCCTTGGCTCGCTCGATATGCGCCGCCAAACGCGCCGCGCAATCGGCGGGGCCGCGTGCCCCCTGCGCCTCAAAGCCCTCGACCAGGCGAATGGCTTTGAACACGTTGCCAGCGACCGAGAGGCCTTCGGCTTCTTTGCGCTCAAGACGCGTGAGCCAACCCGAGTCGCGCACGGCATTCATCATAATGCGCGACGTGGGCTGCACGCCCGCTTGTTCGGAGAGCGAATTAATCACGCGCACCGCGCAGGCAAGCTGCGGCGAGACGTTCGGCATATCGCCCTCGGCAAGCTGCCTGAAGCCAATATCGAGGCTGCGGCGGCGATTGATGCCCGCAGCCTCGTCGAAGCACGTCGACAGTGCGACGAAATCGTCGGCCGAAAGCTCGAACATGTCGCTCGCGAGCAATTCGAAAAGCGACGCCGTCGCCTTGGGATTGGCGATGACCTCGGCCAGGCGCTGCACCACACGCACCTCGGGCGCGCGCGAAAAAATAGAACCGCCCGCAATAACGCATGCGAAACCAGCTTCGCGCAGCGCGGCGGCGTAGGCGTCGGCGTTCGTCATGCGGCCCAGCAGCACTACCATGTCGCCCGCAGCATGGCCCGCTTCGCGCAGCTCGGCGAAGCGTTCCGCAATGCGGCGCGCCTCAAGGGCAACCACGTCAGATTTATCGATTCCACTTGCGCCGGGGTATGTGGTGCACAGCACGTCAACGCGACCAGGGCCAGCCAAAAACGGGTGCTTCACCTTCGCCTCGATGCGCGACGGGGCAAGCGACATGAATGATTCGCCGAATACCTCGCGCTGCTCAAAAACGCGATCGACGAAGCTCAGAATGTCGGCATGGCTGCGGAAGTTGTCGGGCAGCACGATGGGCATGCTCGGGTCGTTTTCGCGCACGTGCTGCACATGGCGGTCGTACACCGCAACGTCGGCGCCGCGGAAGCGGTAGATGCTTTGCTGGGCATCGCCCACCGTGCACAAACGCTCGCCGCGCGCGCCCGCCATGGTGCGCACCATATCGATTTGCAGCTGGTCGGTGTCTTGGAATTCGTCGACCATAATGAGTTTGAATTTGTCGGAAAACGCCTCGCGAACGTGCTCGTTTTCCTTCAATGCCCGCGCAGCCAAAATGAGCAGGTCATCGTTGTCGAGCGCCGCCATCTCGCGTTTCTTCGAGTTATACGCTGTATAGACCTTACCGGCCAAACCAACAAGGTCGCTCAGCAGCGGCTGCGCGAACGCGAAGCGGGCCTCCTGGCCAAGCTGCGCCGCCTCGCGCTGCATCTCTTTCGCGAGGGCCTTGTATTCTTTCGAGCCGAAATTCGCGGCAGGGAACGGGCACACGTCGGCAAGCCTCAGAAGCGCTTCGCCCGAAACCTCGCCCGAAGCAAGCAGCGCATTGGCCTTCTCGAGGAATTTGTCGGCTTTCTCGAGGAACGCGTCGGCCGATTTCTTCCCGGCGGAAGGCGCCGCGGCGTCGCGCGCGGCCGTCGCAAGCTCAAGCAACTCGCGAGCGATTACGCCAGCAGGGCGCGGCTGCGGCGGAAGGCATACGCATTCCATGCCGCGCGGGCTCGCAATTGCCGCGCGGGCGATTTCGCGAATCATGTCTTCAATGGACGTTTGGGCGAAGCCGCCACGCGAGCGCGCGGGGTATTCCGAAAACAGCGCATCGAGACCGCCCGGCGACCAGAATTCGTTTTGCCCCGCAAGCACTTCTTCCACCGCGGCGTTGAACAAGTCGGCGGCCGTCGCCTCATCGAGCACCGAAAACGCGGGGTCAATGCCCAACTCTGTGGCATGCATGCGCAAGATGCGCGAGCACATGCCATGAATGGTTGAAATCCACGCGTCGTCGACCTTGAGCGCCTGGGCCGCCATACCTTCGGCAGCAAGCGTCGCCTTCACGCGCGATTTAATTTCTCCAGCGGCCTTATCGGTAAACGTGATGGCTAAAACCTGGTCGATGTCTTCCAAAAACGGAGCGCCATCAGCACCCGACCCAGGCAGCAAGGCCCATGCGATGCGCTGGGTGAGCGTGAAGGTTTTTCCGCTGCCCGCGCCCGCCGACACCGCCACGGGAGCATCGAGCGTTTTCACGCAACGCAGCTGGCCTTCTTTGAACGTCGAAAAATCCATCGCGCTACCCCCTCCTTTGCGGGCAGGTGATTTCCGGACAGAATGAGCACGCCAAATCGCTCGAAGGCGAGGCCGGCACAACGCCCGCCAAAAGCTGATCGAGCGCCTTGGCGACACGTTCCTCGGTCGCGTCGAGCAAATCGCCGAACGCGGGGCCGAACTCCCCCTTGTACACACAGCGATCGGCCTTCAAACCAGGAACATGCAGCGGCTCTATGCTCTTATCGAGCGCGCCCGACGCGGCAGGTGTGCGGCCGTAGCGAACATAAATCGCGCCCACCACGTCAAGCCCGAGCAGGCGACGAATCGCCTGTGCATAAATGAGTGCCTGCACCTTGCCGTGACGCATCGCGCCGCCTTGCTTTTCGCCTTCATACAAATCGTATTCGGGTGAAAGCGAGCTTTTGTAATCCACGATAATCGCGCGACCCCGGTCGTCCACGTCGATGCGATCGATTGTGCCCATGAGCAAATGGCCCGCATACGCAACAGGGCTCGCCGCGGGAATGTCGTACTCGAAATGCGCGGGGTGAAAGCCCGGCAGAAGCTGCGCCTCGGTTTCGAGGAAATCGACGAGCTTGCGCTTGAGGTCGGCGACTTCGCGACGCTCGAACTCGGTTGTGGCAACAAGACGGTTGCTCATCGGCTTCATGCCATACTGCGCGGCTTCATGGTCTTCGAGCACGCTTCGCATAAGCTCACGCGCGGCAGGCAGCGCGCCCTCTTCAACCTTCGGCCCAACGCTTTCCTGAAAACGCCTGTAGAAATCTTCGAGCACGCTATGGGAGAAGTCGCCCATCTCTTTCGCGCCGAATGTCTCGTCGAGCTCGTCAAGACGAAGGCGGCGCAGCGCGAACCACTTCTGGGGGCATTCCAAATAGCTTTCGATTTGCGATGCGGAAAAGCACGGCTCGCTCACCACAACGCCGCCCTTCCCGCGGCGCGGCAGCACGAGCGCGCTTCGATACGGCTCCGACACGCGGCCCATATTCGGCGCCTCAACGCGCGCGCATACCTCCTGGCGCGCGTCGCGCACGCTCGCGTTTTCATAGAGTGCTTCTTCGCCACGCTGCAGCATGCCCACCTGGAGCGCTTCGGGCAGCGAGAACGGGTTATCGATATCGTCGGGGTTGGTGGTGTCGCCTCGATAGCAATCAACGAATTCCTGCACCACGGCAGCGGGATAGGTGGACGCGGCGTTTTCGTCGTTCAAGCAGCGCTCGATGAGCACGCTTGCGCCAGCCGCACGCACGCAGCCCGAGAACGCCTCGCGGGCACGCAGGAGCGCCTCGGGGCCTCGGCCGATTCCAAGCGCGTCAAGTATCTCGACCGCTATATCGTGCGTTTCCTTCAACGGATAGGCGGCGCTTGTCATGTCGGTAAGCACCACATGGTCGAACGAACGCGGCTCGCACGCGGCAAGCTGCGACTGCGACATAATCACGACGCGCGGGCTGCCCTCTTCGGCTTGACGCGAAACGTTGACGCTCGCGCATTCGAGCGCCGCCACGCACGCGCTTTGCTCGGCGTCCATCGCGCAGGCTGCGCCAAATGCATCGCGCAGCGTTCCGATTGCCGAGAGCTGTTCTTTGGTATACGCCTCACGGCCCGCGCCAATTAAGCGAGCGGCGTCTTCAAATACGCCGGCAATCGTGACAGCCTCAGGCGATTCAACGAGGTCTTCGAAATACTCAAAAGCGCGGCTTTCTTCGCGAAGCAATGCGAGGCATACCTCTTTATCAATAAGGCGATTGCCGCGAATGGTAGCCGCGAAGTTGAACGCCGCACGCTTGCCCATGCGAGAAAACGGGTTCAACGCGAAATCGGCAGCGGCAGCAACATCGACGCAATCGGCAGAGCACAATGCGGCGGCGCACTCAAACGCGCGGCCAAAATCGGTCGCAGCGAATGGAATGCTCGCCCGACATGCCACAGAGATGTCCAAAGAGCACAGCGCAGGCGCAATAGCCTCATAGAGCGCACGCGGGTCGCGAGAAGCAATGCCCACGGTTTCGCAGACGGGCACATTCGAAATAAACTCGGCGAGCAATGCTGGTTCAGCATATCGCCCCGAGGGAAACGCGAATCGAACCGCGATGCCTTCCGGAGCTCGCGCGATTTCGCCTGAAAATGCCGATTCTTCGCGCACGGTCGCGTTTTGGCTCGCGAGGAATTCCCCAAGCGCACATGCCGGGCGAATATCCTGCAGAACGACTTCGCATTCAGGCAACAGAACCTGTTCTTCAGAAAGAACGCGCCATGCCCTTCCCTCATCAATGAGACCCGCGCGCAACAAAATGTCCTCATACGCGCGCGCACAGTTTAAAAGAGCTTCGCAGCCAGCCGGGAGCGCCTCAGCGGATGCCGCCCCGGAAAGCGCGGCGTCGAGTTCGACGGTGCCCAATCCACCGTCAATCAAGCGCATTGCAAGGCGCCAGGTGCCCTGTGACGCCCACAATGCGTCACCCTGCGCCTCCAAGGCGGAAAAGAGCGCAACGCTTCTCTCGGAACGCACAGCAATGCGGCGAGAGTCGCCGTAGGCTTCCCACAGCTCACCAAGCCAGGCGCGCGGCGTGGAAAACGTTGTCGCGAATACTTCGGGATCGCAGGCGCGCGCCATACGTTTTCGGGCGGCAAGCGCGGCATCCATACTCGAGAACAGCACGATTTTTTCCATGGAATCCCTCCGCGCCTCGATACGAAAAAAGCCGCCCTGAACAGGCGGCTTTCAAATTTCGGTGGTGCCCCCAACGAGAATCGAACTCGTGTCTCAGCCTTGAAAGGGCCGCGTCCTAACCTCTAGACTATGGGGACGTGCTTTCCGCTTCGTTTGCGGCAGCTCGGATATTATTACAAACTCCGGCGGCTCATGCAAGAACTTTTTTAAAAAAATTTCTGAAGCCGTGCGGAACATGGCGATTGAAGCAACCCGAGGCGTTAAGCCGTAATGTCAGCAGTCTGAACATCCACAAGTTTCTGCAGGTCAGCAAGCGACGAGCAGATCTGGCACCCACGACGGCCGCCTGAATACATAATGGTATCGAATAGGATTGCGGTCTCATCGATGAACGTGGGGAATACCTTTTTCATGCCAAGCGGGCTGCATCCGCCATGAATATATCCCGTCAAAGGAAGAAGCTCGCGCGACTTGATCATCGCAATGCTCTTCTCCCCCGCCGCCGAGGCAGCCTTTTTAAGATTCAGCTCCCCCTCGACAGGAACCATGAACACATAATGCTCGCCGCTCTTGCCAACGGTCACGAGCGTTTTGAACACCTGATCGGGATCCTGACCCAGAGCCGCAGCAACTTCCGCGCCCGAAACCGCAGCTTCGGCGTCGTAAAACAAAACTTCGTGCGGCAACCCCGCTGCATCGAACATGCGCATGGCGTTGGTCTTATCCTGAGCCTTATCGTGCTTCGACATCGAGTCTCCTCTTGAAGCGTTTTTCGCACTCTTCGCTTTCGGCTCGGAATGCAGCTCCGCTTCGGTCAAGTCCTGACTCGCGCGAACAGCACATTAAGTGCTGTTCGGCTCGTGCGGAATCTATCGGATCTGCATTCCGAGCTGAAAGCGAAAAATCCAATTTACGCTGTACCTCTTTTTATAGGGCCTTTCGATATACGATTTCGACAGATTCCACACGGTCAAAATCGCATGCTGAGAAACCTTACAAAAAAAGAGCCGGGACGAATCCCGGCTCTTGATGCCTAACCTCGCTGGACATATATATGTCAGCGAGCGGGTCTCTCGCGAGTGCGATTCGGGCGATGCCGAGGCGACGCGTACTTTTGGTACGCGAGCCGAAAGCAGAACCCGAAGCGTGCCGCGAGAGGCCCGCACAGCGTCGGCATAATACGCGGTTCGTAGAACCGCGTAAAATTACTTCAGGGTAACGGCAGCGCCAGCACCCTCGAGCTGAGCCTTGACTTCCTCAGCCTTGTCCTTGGCAACGCCCTCGACGACAGCCTTGGGAGCACCCTCGACGACCTCCTTGGCCTCTTTCAGGCCAAGACCGGTGATCTCGCGGACAACCTTGATGACAGCGATCTTGTTGTCGCCGAAGCCCTCGAGGATAACGTCGAACTCAGTCTTCTCCTCAGCAGCAGCGCCGCCCTCAGCAGGAGCAGCAGCAACAGCGACGGGAGCAGCAGCGGAAACGCCGAAGGTCTCCTCGATGTCCTTAACGAGCTCGGAAGCCTCGAGCAGGGTCATTTCTTTCAGAGCCTCGATGATCTCTTCACGAGTAACAGCCATGATAGCTTTCCTTTCAAAGGGGCCATGCGCCCTTGCGCCTGGCCGGATTGTTGAATGTTATGCAGCGCGTTTTACGCTGCGGTTGCAATTAAGCAGCCTTCTGGTCGGCGACGGCCTTGGTGACCTGGGCCAGACCCTGGGGCACGCCATTGACGCAAACGGCGAGAGCCTTGGCAACACCGTTGATAGCGGCAGCGATGTGGGCGAGCAGTTCCTCGCGAGAGGGCAGAGAAGCGATAGCCTCGACCTCGGCGGCGGTAACGGCCTTGCCTTCCATCAAGCCACCCTTGATCTCCAGCTTGTCGTTGCCCTTAGCGAAGTTCTTGACGGCCTTCGCAGCAGCGGCAACGTCTTCACCAGCGAACACGAATGCGCTCGGGCCGTTGAGCATGTCGTCGAGCGTAGGCAGCTCGGCATCCTCGAGGGCGATGTGCACGAGGGTGTTCTTGTACACCTTCATGGAAGCACCAGCCTCGCGAACGGAACGACGAAGCTCCTGAACCTCCTTAACGGTCAGGCCGCAGTAATCGACGACCCAGACAGCGCCGGCGTTGCTGAGCTCCTCTTTGATAACGGCGAGAGTCTCTTGATTTTTGACGTTGGGCATGAGTACACCTCCTTCTTCTGAAAATCGGGTTCCGCCCCGTGGAGTGGAGCCGTTTCAGAAGAAACAAAAAACGGCCCCCGCGTCTCAAAACAGCAGGGGCCGTCAAAGCAAATCGCTCTTCAGAACCACCTCGGCGGGCCGCATGCGAACATGCGATTGAACCTTTCGGTGCCAGCTGTCTTGGGCAGCGGAACTAACGTGTAGTTGCGCATCTCTTAAACACGCAAAACGATATTCTACTAAACGAAAATGGCCCGTCAAGGATTAATTTCCCTAACGGGCCATCTTCAGAATTGCTTCACGAAATCGAGAAGCGTCCAATCAAGCTAGGCGGCTTTCTGCTCAGCAGATGCATCGCTGCTCACGGAAGAAGCGGCATCATCTTTTGCCGCACCGTCGCTTGCCTTGGCTTCATCGCTCGCCTTGGCGGTGTCGGTCGAAGAGGCGCCAGCGGCATCGGCCGAGTTCGCCTTCGCGCCCTTCGCGGCTTCGATGGACTGCGCCGAGCACGTGGGGTCGCCCTCAACATACTTGAAGGTAACCGTATCGCCCTGCGCGTACTGAACGATTTCAATCATGCCGGGCAGCGCGAAGTCGTAAATCTTGCTGTCGCCCTCGAGCGTCACGTAGAAGTGCGAATTGCCCTCGATCACCGCCGTGGCAATCGTCTTAATGACGCCCGTCGCCTCAAGTGCCGAATCGCTTACCGACGACGTATTCGCCGCCGTTCCGTTTGCCGCAATGAGCGACAGGTACGACTTCTGCGTGTCGGCCACCGTATCGCCAACCGCAACGTTCTGGTAGCTCTGGATGTCTACCATAGCGTACTTCTTCACCAGGCCCGCGTTGTCCTTCAGCGCCATGAAGTACGTCGGCGTGTTGTTCACATTAATAAGAATGGGGAACGTCGCCTCGTAGCGCAGATTCTGCACCTGGCCCTCGGCCGACTGCATGGCCGAGCTTTCCGTAGCGCCCGCGCACGAATAGAAGTGCGCCTCAGCGGTGCGCTGGTTCACCAGCACGAAGCCGACGATCGATTCGTCGCCCGTGGCAGACGTAACACCCGTGTACAACCACACGTCATCGTCTTTGGCAATGTAGTTATAGCCCGCGCTGCCATCGGTGCCCGGGGTGGTTTGCACCACGCCGTTCTGGCCAAGCCAGCTGTTCAGCCAGCCATTGGTGTACTTGCCATGCCAGTTGTACTGCTGAATGATGAGGTTCGCGGGGTACACATGGTCAACCCACTGGGGCACATCTTCAACCGCCATATCTTGGCACTCGCCCGTCGCCGCGTTCACAAGCACAGCACGCGACACGGTCTCGCCGCCGAACAGGCCAATCGTGAAGTCGCGCACCGGGCAAATCCACCATGCGTTGCCGTCATCGTCGATCTCGAACGACTTCTCGCCGAACATATAGAAGGGGTACTTGAGCTGCACATAGCGGTCGATGTTGCGCGCCAAAGGCTCGCTTTCGGAATACTTGATCGCATGCTCGCTATCGAGACGCACAACCTGGGCATCCTGCGAAGTCATGTCGACAATGACATATGCGGGAATGCCCTGCTCGCGGTTCTGCAGCCACTTGAACAGGTCGGCGTAGCCAAGCGGGCTCACGCGCACCGGGTGGTTTTGGTAGTTAATCTGGCTATAGGTAGGCGCAATTTCGAACTGGCTTACCAGGTCGGACATGCTGCCCATGGTTCGGTTGCCCAAAAGCATGGCCGAATCGCGGTCGATAACGGGGATTTCGTCGTAGTTGACCTCTTGAATGTCCTGCGTGAACTCGTCGTCGGCAGGAACCAAAATGTTGGCGTACTTCTGAGCATTGCCCGGGAAGAACGACAGCGACAGCAGCGTGCCTACCGCAACAAGCGCGACAATGGCAACGGGAATCCACGCAAGCGTATCGAACGTTTTCGCCTTCGCCTTAGAGACGCCCACTTTCGCCGATCCATGCTTGTACGCGTGCGCGCGGGCGCGGAAGAACAAAAACGACGGCAGCAGAATGAAAATGCCGATGAACATCCATGTGTCCATCGAGTGGATGTTGATGGGCGGATGGAACCACCAATATGCCACAGCGACCACGATAACCGCGATAATGGCGCAGGCAATCATCGCCTTTTTGCCCATGGTCGCGAATTTGTCTTTCATTTTATTGAACTCTTCGTTGGTGTTGAATTCAACCTGCGGTGCGCCCTGCCGCGAGCCGCCGCCTGAAAAACCGCCCCCTACACCAAACGGGTCGTCGCCGAAAATAGCGGCGAACGGGTTCTGGTTGCCAGCCATGAAATGCCTTTCTCATCGTATTCGGGCCTTCCTTTTTTCGCCCGAAAAATCAACACGCGCCTTTGCATACAAAAAGCGGCCGCACCGAAACCGGCACAGCCGCCTGAATGCAGTCTTGCATGGACGAATCAGGCGCGAAGCCCCACGTCAAGTTCTACGCAAGCTGGCGAAGCACGTATTGCAGAATTCCGCCATGAGCCATGTATGCGCCTTCGGTAGGTGTGTCCACCCTTACTATAGCGTGAAACTTCACCGTTTCGCCGTCCTGTTTTGAAGCTGAAACGTTCACCTCGCGCGGATTGGGCATGCTCGGCTCGCCGGTACCGAAATCGACCGGCTCAATAACAAAGGTTTCCGTGCCATCGAGGCCCAGCGTTTCAGCATTTTCGCCCTCGTGGAACTGCAGCGGCAAAATGCCCATGCCCACCAGGTTCGAACGATGAATGCGCTCGAAGCTTTCGGCAATAACGGCGCGCACGCCCAAAAGCAACGGCGCCTTCGCCGCCCAGTCGCGCGACGATCCGCTGCCATACATCTTGCCCGCGAGCACCACCAAAGGCACGCCCGCCGCAGCATAGCTTTGCGACGCATCGAAAATCGACGTGATTTCGCCCGTCTCGAAGTCGCGCGTCCATCCGCCCGACTTGCCTTCCGCTAACAGGTTCTTCAGCTTGATGTTCGCGAAACCGCCGCGCGCCATAACCTCATGATTGCCGCGACGCGAACCGTAGGTGTTGAACATAACCGGGTCGACCCCGCGCTCGGCCAAATACTTCGCGGCGGGCGAATCGGAAGCGATGCTGCCAGCAGGCGAAATATGGTCGGTCGTAATGAAGTCGCCCAAATTCGCAAGCACGCGCGCGCCAGAAATGGGCGCGAAGCCCTCGACAGCCTTGCCCATGCCGTCGAAATACGGAGCGCGGCGCACGTAGGTGGAGTCTTCATCCCACGCAAAAATGTCGCCTTCGGGAGCCTCGAGTTCCTGCCATGCCTGCGTGCCGCCATAAAGGCCTTCGGCGCCCGCATCGAACAATTCCGCCGTAACGAATTCGTCCATAAGCGCAGCGATTTCAGCGTCGCTCGGCCAAATGTCGCGCAGGAACACATCGTTGCCCTCGCCGTCGGTGCCAAGCGGCTGAGTCTCGAAATCGAAGTTCATGGTGCCCGCCATAGCGTAGGCGACAACCGATGCCGGCGCGCACAGGAAGTTCTGCGACACGTCAGGCGAAATGCGTCCGTCAAAGTTGCGATTGCCAGAAAGCACGCTCGTCAGCTCGATGTCGCCAGCGATCTCGTGCATCTCGGGCCACACGGGACCGGAATTGCCGATGCAGCTCATGCAGCCGAAACCGCATGTTGCGAAGCCGAGCTCAGCAAGGGGCTGCGCCAAGCCGGCGCGCTCGAGCATGAGCTGGGTCGCATGCGAACCCGGAGCCATAACGCGCTTCACCCAGGGCTTGGCAAGCAGGCCGCGCTCGCGGGCATGCTTGGCGACCAGGCCGCATGCGAGCATCATGGCGGGGTCGGTTGCGGTGGTGCAGCTCGTGACGGCTGCAATCGCGATAGCGCCATGGGTCAATTCATATTTGCTGCCCATGAAATTCACCGCAACGCGCTTGTCCATATCGAGGTTGCGATCGGCGCAAATCGCATTGAAGCGCGAGCGGGCATCGTTGCGAGCAAAGCGGTCATGCGGACGGCTCGGGCCCGCGAGCGAGCATTCGACATCGCTCAAATTCAGCTCGAGTACCTCGGAGTACACGCGCGATGCGCCATCATTCCACATGCCCTGGGCTTTCGCGTACGCCTCGACGAGCGCAACCTGTTCCTTATCGCAGCCCGTAAGCAGCAGATACTCAAGCGTGCGGTCGTCGACCGGGAACAGCGTGCACGTGCAGCCGTATTCGGGAGTCATGTTCGCGATGCAGGCGCGCTGCGTCGCCGAAAGCGTTGCCACACCATCACCGAAGCATTCGACGAACTTGCCTACCACGCCCTTCGCACGCAGCATCTGCGCAAATGTGAGCGCAGCGTCCATGGCCGATACGCCGTCGCGCAGCTCGCCCGTCAAATGAACGCCCACGACCTGCGGCACGAGCGTCGTGATGGGCTGGCCAAGCGCCGCAGCTTCAGCCTCAATGCCGCCCACGCCCCAGGAAAGCACGCCAATGCCATTTGCCGTGGTGGTATGGGAGTCGGTTCCCACCACCGTGTCAAAGTACGCAAGCTCGCCGGCGTCGGTCGCCTTCGTCATAACGCCGCGCGCAAAACGCTCGACGTTGATCTGGTGGCAAATGCCCGATCCGGGAGGAACGATGCGCACATTCTGAAACGACGACTGGGCCCACTTCAAGAAGCGATAGCGCTCGCCGTTGCGCTTGAATTCCATGTCCATGTTCTTCTCAAGAGCATCGGCGCAGCAAGCCGCATCAGCGATCACCGAATGATCAATCACCAAATCGAGCGGAATTTGCGGATTGATACGCGCAGGGTCGGCACCCAAATCGCGCGCAGCTTCACGCATCACGGCCAAGTCAACGAACACCGGCACGCCGGTGAAATCTTGTAACAAAACGCGAGCAGGCATGTATTCAATTTCGCCGCCCTGAACGCCCTGCGTGCCGGCATCGACAATGCGCTTCGCATAAAGCTCGCGCGCGTCGGCATCGTCGACATTGCGCAGCACGTTTTCAAGCAGAATGCGCAACGAATGCGGCAGCGCCTCGGCCCCTTCAACATGCGACGTGTCGCATACCTTGAAATCGTTGTCCCCCACATGCGAGGTTTGCATCTGAACGCTCATTGGCAACACACCCATTCATCAAACAACTTTGCCGCACATGCGCGGCCCCTTCGAACACAAATGCGCGAGCCGCAATACGACTCGCGCGCCATAAGGACTAACCTACAATGCGGCAATGAGCGCGTCGGTGAATTCCGTGCACGAGCAAGCCGGCTTCGAGCTGCCCGTGACCTTGCGAATGTCGCCCGTCAAATGCTCGCCTTCCGCATATACCTTGGCGATGGCGGCACGAATCTTCTGGGCAATCTCGGGCTCGCCAATGTAGTCGAGCATCATGGCTGCAGAAAGAATTTGCGCCGTGGGGTTGCAGATATTCTTGCCAGCAATGTCGGGCGCGCTACCATGAACGGCCTCGAACACAGCGTAGTCGTCGCCGATATTCGCACCCGGAGCAATGCCCAAGCCACCTACCAGGCCGGCGCACAAGTCACTCGCAATGTCGCCATACAGGTTCGGGAACACGATGACGTCGAACTGGCTGGGGTCGGTAACCAGATTCATGCAGAACGCGTCGATAATGCGATCGTCGAACGCAATGCGTCCTTCGTAATCGGCCGCGACCTTGCGGGCTTCTTTCAAGAACAAACCATCGGAGAACTTCATGATGTTCGCCTTGTGCGCGGCGGTCACCTTTTCGCGGCCATGCTTTTCGGCGTAGTCGAACGCAAAGCGAACAATGCGGTCGGAGCCGGTAATCGAAATCGGTTTAATGGAAATGCCCGAATCGGGACGAATCACGCCCGCGCCTTCAGCAGCACAAAAATCGATGAGGCGCTTCGCTTCGGGCGTGCCTTCTTCGAATTCGATGCCGGCATAGAGGTCTTCAGAATTCTCGCGAACAATAACGAGGTCGACATCTTCGTAGCGCCCGCCCGCACCGGGAATCGAGAGCACCGGGCGAAGATTCACGTACAAATCGAGCGATTTGCGAAGCGCGACATTCACGCTGCGGAAGCCCGTGCCCACAGGGGTGGTAATAGGGCCTTTGATGGCGACTTTATTGCGCTTCACAGCCTCGATGGTCGATTCCGGCAGTGGAGAGCCGCCAGTCTTTTCCATAACCGCGGCGCCAGCTTCGGCAACTTCCCATTCGATATCGGCGCCAGCCGCCTCAACAACGCGTTGCATAGCGGCAGAAGTTTCGATTCCAATGCCATCACCTGGGATGAGCGTAATAGTGTGCTTTGCCACAATGAACACCTTTCCATTATCGCGCGGCCGCAAAAAACCTCGGCGGCGCATAATTTACGCTTCACAAGTCTCGCCATCATACCATGCCTTTGTTGCACGTCGATTAATTGCGCCGAGGCGTCGATAAGCGGCAAACAGAGCCATACAGGCGCCTTGGACGCCGCTCATGAAAGAGTTCCAAAAAATAAACGAGACACCCCGAAGGATGCCTCGTTGGCATTTATGAAAGGTTCTCAACGATTTGAGCGGCACGCTTCTTCAGCACACCCCTGCCGCTTTTGGCGTCGAAAGCCATGCGGGATTTCAATTCCTCGGCGACCTCGTCGGCAAGCTTTCCTTCGGAAAACGCGATAACGGCGACGAGCATTTCCTGGAATTCAATATCGCCGTGATAGCACTGAATAGCTTCGTCGATAAGCGGCCAAACCTTCTGACTGCGGTTTTCGGTCGTAGAGCCCAGGCGACACAGGAATCGCATGGCGGCCAAACGGAGCGGGCCCGAATCCTCATCAAACAGCGCGCTCTCGGCACCAGGGATTGCCTTGTCGCACAGACGAGATTCAACGCCAACGATGTTCGTAAGAATATCGAGGCATTCCCAACGAGTCTGCGCTTCAGGACGATTAAGCGCATCAACAAACACGTTCGAAAACTCGGTCAATACCTCAGGCTTCATAGAAGCAGCAATCGAAAGCGTCGAAGCAGCTGCTTGCCTCTTGCGACGAGAAGAACCCTCAAGATCGGCAATGAGAGCATTCAGCGCCTCAGGGGTTTCGAGCGCAACTTGAGCGTAAAGGGCACGCTGTTCCTTAATAGAGGAATCGGCCATAGAGATATCAACTCTTTCCTGGTAATGGGATGGGCGCAATAACGCCAGAATGAATACGCTCATATGATACAGCGCAACTCACGTATCCCGAAAAACCACCCAACAAGAAACATAAACCTGTTAAATGCTCGTAGCGTTTAACAGGCTCCAGGGAAGGCGGGCGAGAGCAAGCCAGCCGGCTGCAACGCCCAAGAACAATCGCGCCCCGCGGGCCTTCTTTTCCGTCCCGGGAAGCAATCATGACCACCCGCATAGCGGGTGGTTTGCTCTTAGGGTATAACCCTTGGATGCCGGCCAGCGCCTCAAGGCGCCGGCCTTCACTTCGTTCAGGCCCAATAGCGCTTTGACCCGTATAGCCGGTAGAAACCGGCCGGCAGTCACTTCCCGCCGAACGGGTCCTCGTACTCCTTCACGCTCAACTTGTCCTCGGCGATGTCCCGGGATTCCTGCTCCCGAATGTATTTCGCGATCGTCGCCTCGTTGAGCCCGACGGTCGACACGTAGTATCCCTGCGCCCAGAACTTCCTGTTGCCGAATTTGTACTTCAGGTTGGCATGCCTGTCGAATATCATCAGCGAGCTCTTGCCCTTCAGATACCCCATGACGCTCGCCACGCTGTACTTCGGGGGTATTGCGACCAGCATATGCACGTGGTCGGGCATCAGGTGGCCCTCGATTATCTCGATCCCCTTGTATTCGCAGAGCTTCTTCAGTATCTCGCCGATGTCCGCCCTTATTTGGTTGTAGATGATTTTGCGCCTATACTTCGGCGTAAACACGATGTGGTACTTGCACATCCACTTCGTGTGCGCCAGGCTGTACGCTTTTTGCGCCATGGCCTTCACACCCTTTCGTCTCGAAATCTTGACGGCCTGAACAATCGTCAATATCGAGCGAAAGGGTGGCTTTGTAAAGCGGATTGTCGTCCGCCCGCATAGCGGGCGGTTTTCTTGGCGCGGCTACGCGCGCGCCAGACTAAAGTCTTTAAATAAAAAATGGACGCTGACCTGGGTCAACGTCCATTTTTGGACACACTTTTTGTCCTATAAGCCGAAAAAGCCGCCCCACAAACGTGGAGCGGCTTTCTATAAAACCATGCGAAGTTTCAACCGGGCTTGGGTTCAACCATCCCAAGCCTTCGATCAAGAACGTGCTCGGCGCGAGATTTACTCAGCGGCCTCTTCGGTCGCGGGCTTCTCAGCCTTGGGAGCAGCAGCCTTCTTCTTGGGCTGACGCGGCTCGGGAGCCTGGATGGTCTCGTCGACCTCAACCTCAAAGCCCAGGTCGTGAGCAGCAGCCTTCATGGACAGGCTGATGCGACGACGGTCGGGGTTGATGTCCATAACCTTGACCTTGACGTCCTGGCCGACCTTGACGACCTGCGCCGGGGTGTCGATGTGCTTGGCAGCCATCTCGGAGATGTGAACCAGGCCCTCGACGTTGTTGCCGAGCTCGACGAAGGCGCCGAACGGAACAACCTTGGTGACCTTGCCATCAACGATGGTGCCCACGGGGTAGCTCTCGATGAGCTTCAGCCACGGATCCTCGGTGGTCTGCTTCAGGCCGAGCGAGATGCGCTCGCGCTGCAGGTCGACGTCGAGAACCTCAACCTCAACCTCGTCGCCAACCTTAACGACCTCGGAGGGATGGTTGACATGGTTCCAAGACAGCTCGGAGATGTGAACCAGGCCGTCGATGCCGCCCAGGTCAACGAAGGCGCCAAAGTCGACGATGGAGGAAACGGTGCCCTTGAGGCGCATGCCCTTGACGAGCTTGGAGAGGATTTCGGCGCGCTCGTTCTTGCGGCCTTCCTCGAGCAGCACGCGGCGGGACAGCACGACGTTGTTGCGGTTGCGATCCATCTCGATGACGCGAGCTTCGATTTCGGTGCCCAGGTAGGCGTCGAGATCCTTCACGCGGCGAAGGTCAACGAGGGAAGCAGGCAGGAAGCCACGCAGGCCGATGTCGAGGATGAGGCCGCCCTTGACGACTTCGATAACCTCGCCGGTGACGGTCTCGCCGGCCTTGAACTTCTCTTCGACGCTGATCCAAGCACGCTCGTACTCAGCACGCTTCTTGGAGAGGATCAGGCGGCCGTCCTTGTCTTCCTTCTGAAGAACAAGAGCCTCGATTTCGTCGCCCAGGGCAACGATCTCGGAGGGATCGGCATCCTTGCGGATAGACAGCTCGCGAGCAGGGATAACGCCCTCGCTCTTGAAGCCGATGTCGAGCAAGCACTCGTCATGCTCGATCTTCACGACAGTGCCCTTGACCAGATCGCCTTCGTCGAACTCGGTCAGGGTGCCATCGATCATCGCGTTCATCTCGTCGTCGGAGATGTCCTCGAAATCGATGACATTCGTGTTCTTGATTTCGGTCAAAACGGACCCCTTTCAAGTACAGGGACCCTTCGTCATGGTGGTTGAACTCAACATGTCTCGGGGGCCTACAGATACAAACCCGCTCGGTTTTCCGAACGGGACCTGGCACCTTTCGGCGCACAAGCTCGGTTAGTTTACCATAACGCGCACGTTTTCGAGACCCACTATTTTGCGCATATGCGCAGCTTCACAAGGTTTTTGCAAACCGCGTCGGTAAGCGGTCGCAGCCCTCCGCCGCAGCGGTCGATCGCAATTTTCGGCTCGATCGTTCAGCCGAAGCATTTGCTTCCAGCGTCCGGCACAGCTTCCAGCCTCGGCGTCAATCGAGGCGATCGATCGCAGCTTTCGATTTCAGCGTTCGGCCGAAGCGTTTAGTTCCGACTGCTGCACAACGCTCAATCACCACCACGGAACGCAATCTTCAGCCGCCGCCCCTCGTCGAGGCGCCTTCCGCACCGTTTGCTTGCGGCGTTTTCAGTTCATTAAGCCTACTTGGCCTTAGCGGGCGCGTCGAATACGCCAGCGCAATGCGGGCAACGCGTGGCACCTTCCTTGACTTCCTCCAAGCAATACGGGCACACGGGCGCAGCCTTGGGAGCTTCTTCTTCCTTGCCCGTAAGCTTGTTGCCCAAATCCTGAGCCTTGTTCACCGCTTTCACGAGCAGGAACACAACGAAAGCAACGATGAGGAAATTGATGCAGGCGCTGATGAACGCACCGAAGTCGATGTCGGTGCCGGGAACAACGAGGCCCGAAATGGTGTCGGCGCCGCCGCCTGCGATAACCGAGATGAGCGGGTTGATGATGTTCGTGGTGAGCGCGGTAACAATGGACGTGAATGCGCCGCCGATGATGACCGCAACGGCCAAATCCATCACGTTGCCGCGATTGATGAACTCCTTGAATTCGCCGAAGAACTTCTTCATGGTGCTTCCTTCCTTTCTTTGCCTGCGGGCACATTGTAAACGCAGCGGGACAGAAAAAGAGGAAGGCCCCGCCATAAGCGAAGCCTTCCTGCGCATGATATGTTTTACCTGATTTGCGGCGTTATTTCACAACGAGCACAGGCACCTTGGTTGCGCCGAGCAGCTTGTGGCTCACGCTACCCAGATACTGCTTCATGCCAGAAAGCCCGCGCGACCCGATAACCACCATGTCGTAGCCATTCTTTTCGATAAGCTTGGCGATTTCCGATGCGACGTCGGTTCCCAAAACAAGCAGCGTGTCCACGCCGTTTTGCTGATGCCTGCCTTCGAACTGATTCAAAGCGTCGGCGAGCACCTCTTCGGCGTCGGATTTCATAAGGTCCAAAATCGCGGCGAAGCTCGAAGCCTGATCATCGGAAAGCATGGGAATGGAGACCACGTTCACGATGTCGAGATGAATGCGGGCGTCGGACGCAATGAGGTCGGCGGCGGTGTCGATTGCGCGCTTCGAGGTCTCAGAGCCGTCATAGGCGACGAGAATGTTCTTCATGGCAAAAACCTCCTTCTTATGTGCGCTGGCGACAATCCCCTGCCAACGCTCGTCTCAAGTATAGCGCTGCACGCCCGCAAATACGTCTGCTGGCGAAACGTTATTCGGCCGTTGCCAAAGATGCCGCCGCAGGCTCGAAAACCTGTTAAACGCTACGAGCATTTAGCAGGTCGGCAGCCTCGCTTACTCCGCGAGCTTCGCGCGCAGGATACGCAGCGCGTTGCCACGATGGCTGATAGCGTTTTTCTCGTCTTGGGAAACCTCAGCGAGCGAGCGTTCAAAACCAAATTCCTCGGGCATGAACATGGGGTCGTAACCAAAGCCCTCGCTGCCGCGCAGCTCGTGCCCAATGCGGCCTTCGACCGTGCCCTCGACCGTCGTTTCGTCTCCCGCCTCGTTGATGAATGCGAGAGCACACACGAAGCGCCCCGTGCGCTGCTCGTCGGGCACACCCTCAAGTTCGGCGAGTACCTTGGCGTTGTTCGCGGCATCGTCGCCATGCGTGCCCGCATAGCGCGCCGAGTACACGCCCGGCCTGCCATCGAGGGCATCGACCACAAGCCCCGAATCGTCTGCGAGCGCGGCCATGCCCGTTGCCTCATGGGCAGCGCGGGCCTTGATGAGCGCATTGCCGACGAACGTATCGGCGTCTTCCTCGGGCTCGGGATACGACTCAACCTGCGACAGAGTCAGAAACTCCCAGCCCGGAAAGTCGAGCGCGGTCTCGATTTCTTCAACCTTGTGCTTATTGTTGGTTGCAATGACGACTTTCATTTCTCTTCTACTCCATTCCGCGAACAAAAACGCGTGCGCCACAAATCCCGCACGCGGCCGCTTTCCTGCTATTCGATGCCAAGCACATCTTTCTGAGCGGCCAGCAGCACCTTGATGCCCTCTTCAGCCACATCCAAGAACTCGTTCAAACGGTCGCGCGAGAAGCTCACCTGCTCGCCGGTACCCTGAATCTCGACAATCTCGCCTTTCGCGTTCATCACGACGTTCATGTCGATTTCGGCGTTCGAATCTTCCTCGTAATCGAGGTCGAGCATAAGGCGGCCTTCAACCAAACCAACGCTGATGGCGGCAACCTGGCCAAACAAGGGGTTCGTCTTAATGCGGCCTGCGGTCTTCCACATCTCGAACGCATCATAGGCCGCGACCCACGCGCCCGTGATGGCGGCCGTGCGCGTGCCGCCATCGGCCTGCAGCACGTCGCAGTCGATGGTCATGGTCACCTCGCCGCCCATAGCATTCAGATCGCACACATTGCGCAGGCTGCGACCAATGAGGCGCTCGATTTCCATGCTGCGACCATTGCGGCCGTTCGTCTCGCGGCGCGTGCGCTTATTGCCCGCAGCGGGAAGCATGGCGTATTCGGCCGTGAGCCAGCCTTTGCCCGAGCCTTTGCGCCAGGCCGGCGCACGATCTTCGATGGTAGCGGCGCACAGCACACGCGTGTCACCGAATTCGACAAGGCAGCTGCCGTTGGCGTTCTTCATAATGCCGCGCGTAAGCTTCACGTCGCGCATCGCGCGATCGTCGCGATCGTTTGCCCTGTTAGCAAGCATGGTTTCCTCCTATCAAGCGGGCAAGCCCGCATACATACAGAAAAGGCCGACGCGATGTCAGCCTTCAGATTATAAGCGAGAAAGATCGATATGGGTCGGGCGCTCGATGGGTTCGCTGAACACCCGCGACCCGAACGACTGGAATTCATCCAGATTCGGCGCCGAGGTGAAGAACTCGTGTTTTGCGATATTGCCCTCATGGGCAAGCTCACCGCGCATGCTCAACGTCTCGCGCACCTCTTTCGCCATTTCCTCGGCGGAAGAAACGAGCAGCACATTGTGGCCGATAACGCCGCCGATAAGCGCTTTAAGCATGGGGTAATGCGTGCAGCCAAGCACGAGCGTGTCGATTTCGCAACGACGCAGCGGTTCAAGATAGTCGCGGGCGATTTCCTGGAACGCCGGGCGAATGTAAACCTTGCTCGCAAGGCTCGTGAGGTCTTCGATGGGGCCTCTCGACATGCGAATTCCCTGCTCGACGATGTCGACGAACTTCGGCGTAGCCGTGGAAAACACCGTGATGCCCGCGTCGATATTGCGAATAGCCTGAGGATAGCAGCCCGATTCAACCGTACCCTTCGTGGCGATGACGCCCACGCGGCGGTTTTTCGTCGCACGCGCGGCGGCGCGAGCGCCAGGAATAACAGCGCCGATCACGGGAATACTAAAACGTTGCTGCGCATGTTCAAGGCCAGCAGCGGTCGCGGTGTTGCACGCGATAACGAGCAGCTTCACGTCGCGGCCAACGAGCCATGTGCAAATTTGCTGCACGAAACCGTCGACCTCGTCTTGGCTGCGAGGGCCATAGGGGCATCGCGCCGTATCGCCAAAATATACGATGGATTCCTCGGGCAGCTCCTTGGCGATTTCGCGCGCCACCGTAAGGCCGCCAAAACCGGAATCGAAGATACCGATAGGGGCGTCATTAAACGGCCTGTTTGATAGTACCCTGTCAGAAGAAACGATCATGCATCCTCTTTTTAATCAATGCCCGGTTTATTTACCCTGGGCTGAATAATGTCGCTCGTTACCAAGCAATTGCCATTTTCATAATAAAGCCTATCGCACAAACCGCAAAACGCATTGGCACGCACGCGAATAGCGGAATCCAAAATGCGCGGCAAAACGGCGATTAAACGGGCGCATGCCTCCTTAAAAGCACGAAAGCGCACGTCAGAAGCCTCTTTTGCCAAGCCCTCAAGACGCCCAACCCTTACGGACATCCACAAAAAACGCCGCTCAAAAGAACGGCGTTTATTGATTCTGGTGGAGGCGCGGAGAATCGAACTCCGGTCCATACTACGTTCTTGATCAGGCTCTACAAGCTTATTTCGCGATCGAATTTCGGAAGATGTCGGTTCGCGAACCAACGTCGAGCTTCCTAGCCCGTTCTTTCTTTTCCAAAGCCATACAGACTACGTGCTTTGAAGCAGTCCCCTGAAATGACGTCGCGCTCGAGTCGGGGACAACCCGAGTTTGACGTGCCAGGTGCTATTAAGCAGCCATGGCGAGCGCAGGAGCGCTCTGATAAGATTTTTTGCCAATTAACTTGACTTTACCCCTGTTTAACGTGGCGAGGAGACCACGACCTGCTCCTCAGTTCAAACGTACCATGTCGAAACCAGTCGCCCCCAAATGCGTGCCGCGCGGGCACCGAGGGTGCTGTCCACCATGCGATATGCTTTTGTCAAGCACCATGCCGGGTTGCCCCAGCGGAAAACCTATTGTATCGAGGCGGCGGCCAATGTCAAATGCCGACACGCTCCTGAAACCTTATTTCAACAGTTCCTTGAGGTTCATGCCGCCCGTGATGTCGTCGAGGGCTTCTTTCAAATCGCGCGCCGCGAGTGCCGTCTCGCGCGCAAGCTCGACGCCGCCCTTGGCAGCATTCTTCACGTCGCCCTGCGTGACGCCCTTGAAAAGGACCTTATCGTCTTCGTCTTCCTCTTCTGCCGGGCACCAGTCGTAGTGCTCGCAGTTATCGCAGTCGCCATCGCAGCCATCTTCGTAATACGCCTCGGCGGCAGCCTTCGCGGCACGTTCCTCGTCGGTGAGTTCGACGTCGTTTTCCTCTTCGACCTCGACTTCAACGACCTCGTCGGCCTCCTCGGCAGCTGCGCCCTCAGCGCCCTCGTCGACATCGGGAGCCACGGCTCCCTCACCTTCAGCTGCGGCAGACTCGGCCTTCGCGTCTTCGGCAGGTGTCTCGTCCTCAAACACTCCATCGAAATCGTCAGGGCACCAGTCGTAGTATTCGCATGTCTCGCACTCGCCGTCGCAGCTGGTTTTGTAGTATTCCTTCCACTTTTCGGTCATGAGCGCATTGTATTTCTCCTGCAGCTCATCGTATTCGGCGTCAGAATGCTGCGGCGCTGCCGGCTCGGCAGACTTATCGCCTTTGCTCTTCTTGGATTTCTCGTCTTCAGGCATGACGATCTGCCTCGCGGCGTTTTTCGCCACGCGACTGCCCAAGCGAGTTGCTTTCCTGAAAATACCCATGTATGAACCCCCTGTTCAAGCCCCGCAGGGCACCTTGCCAATTAACGAGAACGCATCTTCAACGCGCGAGCAATTTCGCGTTTGGAATCGCGTTCCGCCATCGCCTGACGCTTATCGTGCAGCTTCTTGCCACGGGCAAGCGCGATTTCAAGCTTCACCAAGCCGTTTGTCGAGAAGTAAATTCCAATGGGAACAATTGCCAGTCCCGCCTCGCGCGTTTTCTGCTCCAAATAGCGAATCTGCTTGCGATGAAGCAGCAGCTTGCGCTTGCGGTCGGGGTCGGGATTGTTCAAATTGCCATGCGAATACGGCGAGATATGCAGCCCATTGAGCCACGCCTCGCCCTTGCGAATGAGCACGAAGCAGTCGGTAAGCTGGCAGTTGTTCTCGCGCAGAGAGCACACCTCAGTGCCCGTGAGCGCGATGCCTGCCTCAAACGTTTCAATTATTTCGTAATCGTGGAAAGCCTTGCGGTTTTTCGCGATTTGCTTCTTTTCGCGCGCCACGCGCCACCTCTCATTCGTGCTTCACGCCGCCGGAAAACGCGGCAGCTCGCGCCATTATACCGTTCGATGCGCTCATGGAGTGTCATGCAGATTAAGGAAACCGCCCTACCCCTGCAACAACTCGTACAAATCGTCGGCATCGAGCGATGCGAGCGAAATTCCACCCGCGCCCACAACTTGGTCGGCGAGTTCGCTTTTCGTTTGCTGCAAACGCACGATGCGCTCCTCAATCGTGTTTTTCGCCACAACCTTCTCGACGCTCACCACGCGCGTTTGCCCAATGCGGTGCGCGCGGTCGGTCGCCTGGCTTTGCGCCGCGGCGTTCCACCATGGGTCGGCATGAATCACGACCGACGCGCCCGTAAGGTTCAAACCCGTGCCGCCCGCCTTCAGAGAAACGAGAAACGCAGGGGTGTCGTCTTCATTGAACGCATCGACGAGCCGCACGCGTTCTTTCTTCGGCGTAGCGCCCGTGATGGAATAATGTGCGATGCCCACCTTGCGCAGTCGCTCGGCAATCAGCTCAAGGAAACTCGTGAATTGCGAGAACACGAGCGTCTTTTCCCCACCCTCCACGGCGGACGAAACCAAATCGACAATCGCGTCGAGCTTGGCGGAAGGCCCGCGGTAATCTTCATACACCAAACGCGGGTCGCAGCACAACTGGCGCAAGCGCGTGATTTCGGCGAGCACCTCGACGGTTGACACAGGCTTTCCCGCGGCGCGGGCCGCTTCGCGTTCTTTGCGGAACATGCGCTGCGCGGTAAGCTCTTCACGAAGGCGCTGCTCGTGCGCGTCGTAGAGCTTCCTCTGCTCGACATCCATGTTCGCATACACCACCGATTCGAGCTTATCAGGCAAATCGGTGAGCACGTCGGCCTTCAAGCGACGCAGCATGAAGGGGGCGACGATGGCCTGCAGCCGGCGAGCCACCGCGTCGTCGCCGCCCACGATAGGAGACTCGAAGCGCTCGCGAAAGCGCGCATAAGGTCCCAGCAACCCGGGCATGAGAAAGTCGAAAATGCTCCACAGCTCCGAAAGGCGGTTTTCCATAGGCGTGCCCGTGAGCGCGAACTTGTGGTCGGCTTCAAGGCTTTTCACCGCGCGCGTCGTGAGCGCCGCAGGGTTTTTGATATATTGCGCCTCGTCGAGCGCGCATATGAACAGGCGGCGGCTCGACCAATCGTCGATATCGATACGAAGCAGATCATATGAGGTGACCAGCACGTCAACGCGTCGATGGCCGCCGAATGCCTCGAGGCGCGCAGCTCGGCGCTCTTGTGCGCCGCCCGCCACGGCGACCACGGAAAGCTCGGGCGCGAATCGCTCGAACTCGGCCGTCCAGTTGTACACAAGCGACGCCGGGCACACGATAAGGCTCGGATACAGCCGTCGCTTGGCATGGCGGGCCAAAAGAAGGGAAATGAGCTGCAGCGACTTGCCTAAGCCCATCTCATCGGCCAAAACGCCCCCGAAATCGGCATCGCAGCGCGCCGAAAGCCAACGGAAGCCCGACTCCTGATACGGCCTGAGCACCCCTGCAAGCGTTGGCGGCACAACATAATCGGCCTCGTTCACGGCCTTGAAGTGATCGATATACTCCTGAAAGCTTCGGTCACGCTCAAGGTTCGCTTCTTCGTTCAAATAGAATGCGCGATATGCCGGCAAAAGCGCCTGCCCGCTCGCAAGCTCGCGCGCCGTAAGGCCCAAATCGCCCGCAAGGCGATCGAGTTGAGAAAGATCGGCTTCCTTCAAATCGATGAATGCGCCCGAACGCAAGCGGTGGTAGCGCTTGCGGCGTCGATAGCTCGAAAGCAGCGCCGAAAGCTCCGACGTCGGCAAATCGCCCGCATCGACCACAAGGTTGATCAAGTTGCCCGAAAGTGATACGCCCATAGTAACGCGCGGCTTCACATCGCGAATAAGACGATCGAACGCGGGCGTGGTGAACACCGTGCCCGCCTCGCGGAATTCCACAAGGCCGCCGAAAAGCAGCGCACCCACCGCGTCTCCGTCGGAAAGCGCGAGCGATGCGCCTGCGCCAAAATAGCGCGCGGCAAGAGAGCGAGCCTTCGCTTCGCGCTTCACATCGCGCACAGGAAGAGGCACGTCCACGGGCTCGGGGCGATCGGTGAGTTCGCCCACCAAATCGTAACGAATCGCGCCATATACAGCCTGGGCGCGCATAGTCACGCTCGTTTTGTCTTTGTCGAAAAAGAACTCGAGCGAGCAAGTGACAGGGCGGTATTTATCGATATCGGAAGGAAGGTCGACGCGCAATCGCTTCTCAATCGCAGGCAACGCCGTCGCGCAAAAAAGCGGCATGTCGCGCTCGGCTACAAAGGGGCGGTTTTCCTCGCTTCCATAAACGCCGCGCAGAAAATCGGCGCACTTCATGAAGTCGTTCGAGCATCGATAGAATTCACTGCCGCCAAGCCACACGAAAAGCTTCGAGCCGCGGCCCGCAAGCCAAATGCGGCTGCCGCGCTCAACGGTAAAGCCGCCCCGCGACGAGGGCCGAACCGCAAGCGCGATTTCAGGGTCGGCATCGACCACGCGCACGCGCGCCACGCTCGGCGCAATGCCATCGGCGCCCTTGATGGAAAACGTCTCGCCCGCCAGGGCTGAAAGCACATCGACCATATCGCTTTCGGAAAGGGACATGGTGCGGCCAATGCTCGGAGCAGCGTATCGCCACGAGGAAAGCGGTGCCGTACGGCGCTGGGCATCGACAATGCCCGCGACGAGCTGGATTATCGCGCGACCGCGCTCCGTGAAACGCGAAGGCACGTGGGTGAATGCGAGCTTCTTTCCATACTCGAAAAACGTGCCCTCATCGAGGCGGCGGCAAAAATCGGAGATGTTCTTTACGATGTACGTCGCATCGTCGGTCGCCACGCGCAACCCCATGGACCATTCGCCGTATTCCACGGTGAAATCACACAGCACATCGACGCTTCCATCGGGCGTGTCGTCACGCTCGAGGCGTTCGGCGCGCTCCATGAACGCAGCGATGCAGTCGGAAGACACTGCAGAACGATCGCGACGAAAGCCCGCATAGCTATCGGAACGAGCTGCGTAATCGAGCGCGAGCGCCACGGCATGCTTGCACATGCCGTCGTACTGAAACGCCGCCGGACACGTACAGGAGTAATCTTCGACGAAATCGGCGCCCTCGTTGAGCTCGACCATAACGCGGTAGCCTTCGGTTGAACTCGTTTGGGAAGCCACGACCGCGTTGATGATGGTCGACTCGCCATCGTAGCGCACGCGGCGATCGTATACCGAGCGCCCGCCTGCAGCAATCGAGCGCCCGCGATGCAAAACGCGCGGCGCGCACATATGAGAAAGCGATTCCTCAGAAAGCACGATGGCCCCTTCCCTACGGTATTGCGAACCTTGAGTATACCGCGACGCCGCGAAGAGAAAAGGCGCGCCAGAAACAGCGCATTACTTTCGGGCGACGAGCCTGGGGCCGATGCGGCGTACAAGGTCGAAGTCGGCGCGGCGAGCATAGGGGTACACCGACGAAATGCGCACGCGCACCTTCGTGCCCAAGCGATAGACCACGCCCGAATCAGAGCCGAACAGCACGCGTCGCGCCGCATCGAGCACAAAGTATTCCCCCGTATCGCGCAGCGAAACGAAGCCTTCGCACGTATCGGCCAGGCGCACGAAGAAGCCCTGGGCCATAACGCCCGAAATCATGCCATCGACCTCATCGCCAATGCGCTGCTCGAGCAGCTCGAACAGCTTGAGCTCCTGAGATTCGCGCGCGGCTTCTTCGGCGGTGCGTTCCGCGGTCGATGCATGGTCGGCAATGCGCGCCAGGGCCGATTCCAAACCCGAGGTCTCACCCGTGCGGCCGAAAAGCGCCACTTTCAGCATGCGATGCACCATAAGGTCGGGATAGCGGCGAATGGGGCTCGTGAAGTGCGTGTATGCCGTGCTCGCGAGCCCGAAGTGCCCCTCGCACGAATCAACGTACACCGCGCGCTTCATTGCGCGCACCACAAGCGACGACACGAGGAATTCCTCGCTGCGCCCACGCGCGAACGAGAGCACCTGTTGGATGGCGAACGGATCGCCTGCCTTGAAATTCGCAAGCGATACATGCCTGTCGTAGCCAAATTCCTGAAGAATTGGCACGAGTTCTGCCAAATCGCCCGACGAAGGCGGCTCATGCACGCGAAAAATCGACGGAATTCCCGCATCGCGCAAATATCGAGCAACCGCCTCGTTGGCGGCGATCATGGCCTCTTCGACAAGCGCCGTCGCATCGGTTTTGCGACGAATAGCCACGCTGACGGGCACGCCTTCATCGTTCAGGCGGACCTTGGCCTCTTCACTCTCGAAATCCATGCCTCCACGACGCACGCGATTGGCGTGGAGTGCCTGAGCGATTTCATGCAGAACGCCAATCGATTGCGCGATGTCTTCGGCAAACGCGCCAGCCATAGACCGCAGGGCCGCAGCCGCCGCCTGAAAATCGCCAGCCTGCAAAGCGTCAATGGAAACTTGCACGGCGCCATACGTAAGCCGCGCTTTCGACTTGATGACCGACGGGGTTATGCGCGCATCCCGAACAAAGCCCTTTTCATCGATGAGCATCTCGACGCTCATCGCGCGGCGTTCTTCATGTGGCCGCAGCGAGCACACATCGTTCGAAAGCGCCTCGGGAAGCATGGGCAGCACGCGATCGACCAAATACACGCTCGTCGCGCGTTCGCGAGCCTCGAAGTCGACCTGGGAATTCCAAGGAACGTAGTGCGATACATCGGCAATATGAACGCCCAGAATGAAGAACCGCGCGCCTGCAGCCGAAGAAGCATCGTCTGCCGCGCAGGCAATGCCCGGCTCGGAGCTGCCCTCCTTCTTGGCGGCAAGCGCCCTATGGGCACTGCGAAGCGTTGCGGGGCCATCGAGCCAAACGCACGCCGCGCTTACGGCATCGTCGAAATCTTTCGCATCATCGGGGTCGACCGTGAACGCGAGCTCGCTTCTCAAATCGACATAGCGTCCGCTGTTGAAAGCGGCATCGGCATCGACGCCAGCGCCTTCAACTTCGGCAAGCGATGTTGCCGAAAACGATGTTGCCAGCTTATGGCGAGCAATAATGAGCTCGACATCGGCCCCAGGCTGGCCTTCATGCCCAAGCACTTCCTCGACCACGCCCTGCGCGGGCTCTCGCCGCGACGGGAACGAGGTCATGCGCACGCGCACGATGTCGCCATCTTTCACATGGGGAGCATCGCTGCGCAAGGTGAAGATGTCATGCTTGATGCGGGGGTCTTCAGGAACAACGACCCCAAAGGGTTCGGCGATTTCATATCGCCCGACAACCGTTTCGTGAGCGCGGCCAACCACGCGAACCACGCGCCCTCGAAGCCTGTCTTCAAAGCCGCCCTCGCGTTCGCCATCGTGAATGCGAGCGACCTCCACCACATCGCCATCGAAAGCGTCAGCCGTTTTAGAGGCGGGAATAAAAAACTCCCCTTCGGAAGTCTGCACAAAACCGTATCCAGCGCCCGACATCTTCAGAACGCCTTGCGGCAAAATGCGCGGGGTGCGGCGGGCAGAGCTTTTTCTTGTACGTGAACGAGACATAGCATCCCTTCATAGGTCAAATGGAATATGAGTAAAAGAAGCAGCTGCGAAGCCCACCGAAGCTCGCAGTTTGTCGAGGCATAAGCAAAAACGAGATTACTTTCGCATAGAACTCAGCAGGAAGGAAGAGCCGAAAGCGAACCGTAACCGCAAAAACCCATGAAGCGCCAAGGAGGCATGAGTCCCGCCAAAGGCAAACCTACGCAACGAAACAACAAACCGAGGTCACGAACAACGTCGCAACCTCGGCTTGATGGCAATCATATGTAAATACAGCGCCTGTCCTAGTCGACAACGAGCGAGCCAGCCGTCTCGATGGCGATTTCCTTCTGATTATCGACCGACGATCCCTCACGCAAGGAAATCACCACGTCAGGCGACACGCCCACGCCATCGATCGTATACCCCGAAGGGCTCTTGTAACGCGCGGCGGTATAGCGCAACGCGCCACCGAACGAAAGCGGCTTAGTAACCTGCACAGAACCGCGGCCCATGGTATTGACGCCCACCAACGTCGCACGGTTCGAATCGCGCAACGCAGCCGCGAGAACCTCGGCGGAACCTGCGGTGTTGCCGTTCACAAGAACGACGACCGGCGCATCGGTTGCCACATTGCCCGAAACTTGCTTGGTAGTTTGGGCGTCGACCGTGTCGATTTCGACCACGACGCCGCTCTTCACGAACAGCGAAGCCACGTCGACCGCCTTGTTCAAATAGCCACCGGGGTTATCGCGCAAATCGAGCACGAACGACTGAGCCCCTTGCGAAGAGAGCTCTTCTATCGCCTGGCGCACGAGCGAATCGGCGTTCTGCGTGAACTGGCGCAGTTTGATATAGCCGACGTTGTTCTGCAGCTGGGCAGTCACATTCGGCTCAGTGTAATCGGTGCACACGAGCGTCGTGGTGAATTCATCGCCGCCCGAAGCATCGAGGGACGTAGGCCGACGCCACGTGATGACGACGGTCGAGCCAGCCTCGCGCTGCACGGCATTGATAACTTCAGTCGACGTCCATTCTTGCGAACGATCGCCATCGATGGCCACCACGAAATCGCCCGGCAAAACGCCCGCGTCGCTCGCCGAAGAGCCCTCAAACACATCGAGCGCATAGGCTTGGCCGTTGTATTCCGAGAAGAACACGCCCACGCCTGGATAATCCTCCGACGCCGTTACGTCGACATAGGTCGAATAGCGATCAGCGGAATAGTAGCGCGTGAAGGTGTCGTTCGTGGATTGCAGGAACGAATCCAAAACCGCAGACGTGCAGGCATCGGTATCGTAGGAATCGAGACTCGATTTCGCCAAAATGCCTTCAACCTCGTTCAGACGCGAGGCAACCTCGCCAGAATCGGCCGAAGCCGCCTGGACGGCGGCTTTCGTTTCCGGCTCTTCAATTCCCAAACGACTCATAAGGTCGTGGTTTCCGCGCACGACGAAACCGGCGCAAAAAAGCGCAACCGCGCACATGCATAAAGCGAGTTGCTTTATGATGCGCGCGTTGCGGGTCGTTACGTCGATATGGCCTTTGCGGTGTCGCACAGACATAGACATGGGGGCTATTTACACCTTCAAGTAGCGTCGCATAGCGAACAGCGAACCAATACCAGCAATGACCAAGCCGGCGACAATAAGCGCGGCGTAGATCATGAGATACGACGTCGTGGACAAATCGATGGGCAGCCATGCCAAAGTGTTCGAAACCTGCGGCAGCGCGAAGCGGCGCAGCATTTCAATGGACAGAATGGCAAGGGCCGAACCGATAACGGCATGCATCGCGCCTTCCATAAGGAAAGGCCCACGAATGAAGCCGTTGCTCGCACCCACGAGACGCATGATGGCGATTTCCTTGCGGCGTGCCAAAATGGCCAAGCGGATGGTGTTGTTGATGAACACCAGCGCAATGAAGATGAGCAGGGCAACGAGCGCGACGCCGATGTAGCGAATGTAGTTCGTGAGCTCGAACAGGCGTTTCACGCTGCTCTGGCCATACTTGATGCTGTCGGCGGGGTTTTCCTCGTCGGCGATTTTCGCGAACGTGGAGTTACCCTCGATTTGAGAGGCGATGCCCTCAACCATCTGCGGGTCGGCGAGCTCGACGTCGATGGAAGCCGGCAGAGGATTCATGCCATCGAGCTGGTCAACGATTTCGCTGGAGCTCATGGAGTTGCTGAAGTTCTGCAGGGCTTCGTCTTTCGTGGTGAAGCCGACGCTTTGCACGCCGTCCATCTTCTCGATGGCCTTCATGACCGTATCGATGTCGGATTGTTCGGCATCGTCAGACACATATGCCGTGATGGAAACCTTGTCTTCCACCGACTTCACCGTGTTGTCGACGATAAGGCCGCCAACAAGGAAAATGCCGATGATGAGCAGGGATAGGAAAATCGTGATAATCGAACCGAGCGTCGTGGAAAGGTTTCGCGTAAAGCCCGTGAGCGATTCTTTGAAGAAGTAGAAAAGACTAGACATCGAAACCGTACACACCCCTATCTTGGTCGCGGGTCAACTGGCCGTTGTCGAGAGCAATAACGCGACGACGCATGTTGTCGACCATTTCGCGGTCGTGCGTTGCCACGAGCACCGTGGTACCGGTGCGATTAATGCGCTCGAGCAGATCCATAATGCCACGCGAAGTTTGCGGGTCGAGGTTGCCCGTGGGCTCGTCGCACACCAGAAGCGGCGGACGATTCACAATGGCGCGCGCAATGGAAACGCGCTGCTGCTCGCCACCAGAAAGCTGGTCGGGACGCTTGTTAAGCTTGTCTTGCAGGCCAACCAGGCGCAAAACCTCGGGGACCTGAGTCTTAATCACGTGGCGGCTCTTGCCGATAACCTCGAGCGCGAACGAAACGTTCTCGAAAACGGTTTTGTTCGGCAGCAATTTGAAGTCTTGGAAAACGCAGCCAATGTTGCGGCGAAGATAGGGCACGCGCCAGTCGCGCATGGTCGTAAGATCTTCATCGGCAACATAAATATGGCCGCTCGACGGCTTGAGCTCGCGGGTAATGAGCTTGATGAAGGTAGACTTGCCCGAACCCGAATGGCCAACGAGGAAGACGAACTCGCCCGCATAGATTTGCAGGGAGATGTCATGCAGCGAAGGCTTGTTCGGCTGCGCCTGGTAGACCTTCGTCACATGATCGAAGGTGATGACGGGCGCACCCATGGGCTGGGACTGCTGCGCGTCTTCAAGCGAAAGAGAAGGAAGCGCCGCCGACAAGTCGGAACGAATGGCCGGCTGGGCGGGAGCATGGTGACCGCGGCCAGCGTGACCGGGTGCAAGTTTGTTCATTGCGGGGAGCGCGCCAGTTGCCTGGGGGCTCACAGCGCGGTTTGCCGAAGTGGCGCCCGCGGATTGAGCGACGTTGGAGCCTGCATGGGCGGCATGGCGGCCCACAGGCGGCGTCACCCGCGACGTAGCCCCCGCTTCGAGGGGATCGCGACGTCGCGCGTCATTGGTGTTCGTCACAGAGTGCTCCGTTCAAATAATGGTTACTGGACTCAACCCGCTTATTCTACCAAGACACGCAAATCCCTGCTCGCTTCGCTACGAAACAAACACTGCACTGAATAGAGCCTGAAAAGCATGGAGGAGCACCGCACCTAAGAAACTCGCCGGCCACACAATGCAAACCGACATAAAGAAAAGGCCGGGCAAAACCCGGCCTTGAACAAGCGACGCTCTAACGCGCTATTTGCGAGAGATAACCTTTTTGGCCGCCTCGGCGATAGCGGCGGCATCCATGTGGAATTCCACGAGCAGTTCCTCGTAGCTTGCCGACGTGCCGAAGCAATCCTGCATGCCCACGCGCTCGAGCGGAGCGGGATGCTTTGCGGCCAGGCATTCCGCCACGGCGCCACCAAGGCCGCCGATAACGGAATGCTCTTCAGCGGTCACGATGCAGCCCGTCTTCTCGACCGACGCCAAAATGGTGTCTTCGTCGAGCGGCTTCACGCAGAATGCGTCGATAACCTCTGCGGAAATGCCTTCAGCGGCCAGCAACTCGGCGGCCTTCAGGGCCTCATCGATTTCGACGCCGCAGGCGACGATGGAAACATCGCTGCCCTCGCGAAGCACGTATGCGCGACCCATCTCGAGTTCTTTGCCCGGCTCATAGACGCACGGCACCGATGCGCGGCCCATGCGCACATACACGGGGCCCGGCGTTTCGGCGGCCAGCTTAATGGCGGCCTTCGCAGCGTAGTAGTCGGCGGGAACGAGAACGCGCATGTTCGGTAGCACGCGCATAAGGGCGATGTCTTCGACCATCTGATGGCTGCCGCCGTCGGGGCCTACGGAAATGCCGGCATGCGTAGGGGCGATTTTCACGTTCAGATTCGCATAGCACACGGTGTTGCGAATTTGATCATACACACGGCCGGTGCCGAACACGGCGAACGAGCCAGTGAATGCGGTGTGACCCGTGAGCGAGAGACCAGCGGCCACGCCAACCATATCTTGTTCGGCGATGCCAACGTTCACCAGGCGCTCGGGATGCGCAGCGCCCAGCTTTTTGGTGGTGGTGGAACCAGAAAGGTCGGCCTCGACGGCTACGACGTCGATACCCTGTTCCACCAATTCGACCAGCGTCTCACCGTAGGCGGCGCGGGTTGCTTTTTTCTCTGCAGCCATTATTTAGCCTCCTTGTTCGCGGTGAGTTCGGCGAGAGCCTGCTCGGTTTGCTCGGCGTTCGGCGCCTTGCCATGCCAGCCAGCCTGGTCTTCCATAAAGGAAACGCCCTTGCCCTTGGTGGTTTCGGCGACGATCACGCACGGCTTGCCGCCGCGGGATTCCTTAGCGCTTTCAAGCGTGGCGAGAATGGCTTCCATGTCGTTGCCGTCGCACTGGAACACCTGCCAGCCGAACGAGCGGAACTTGTCGCCCAAGTCTTCCGGCGAGCATACGGTTTCGATACGGCCGTCGATTTGCAGGTGGTTGTGATCGACGATGGCGACCAGGTTATCGAGGCCCTTGTGAGCCGCGAACATCGCAGCTTCCCACACCTGGCCCTCTTGGCATTCGCCGTCGCCCATAAGGGTGAACACCGAAGACTCAGAACCATTGAGCTTCAGGCCGAGCGCCATACCGGCAGCGATAGAGAGGCCCTGGCCGAGCGAGCCCGTAGATGCCTCAACGCCCGGAAGCTTCCTGCAATCGGGATGGCCCTGAAGGCGGCTGTGCAGCTTGCGCAGCGTGGCGAGCTCTTCTTTCGGGAAGTAGCCAGCCTCGGCAAGCGTGGCGTAAAGCGCCGGTGCCGCATGGCCCTTCGAAAGAAGGAAACGGTCACGGTCTTCGGCCTTCGGATTTTCCGCATCGTGCTTGAGCACGCCTCCGAAATACAGCGCGCACATAATGTCTGCTGCCGAAAGCGAGCCACCCGGATGCCCGCTTCCCGCTTCGGCCACCATTTTCACGATATCGACGCGGATATCGCCGGCCATGCTCTTCAGCTCTTCGAGATTCACGACGCCCCTTTCTGTCGTTCAAGAAAAAAGCGCCCCACATGCGCGGGACGCTTCATCACGCAATCGATTGCATCGTATCGCAAATTCGCGTTTCGGGCTATTGGGATACGCGCCAACGATGATAGCCCACAACGAATTCATCGATATCGCCGTCGAGCACAGCATCGACGTTGCTCGTTTCGACGCCGCTACGCAAATCTTTCACAAGCTGGTACGGATAGAGCACGTAGTTGCGAATCTGGCTACCGAAGCCGTTTTCCTGTTTTTCGCCACGAATGGCATCGAGTTCGGCATCACGCTTTTGGCGCTCAAGCTCGTACAACCTACCGCGCAGCACCTTGAACGCAGATTCCTTGTTCATAAGCTGGCTTTTCTCGTTTTGGCAGGTTACGACGATACCCGTGGGAATATGCGTGAGTCGCACGGCCGAATCGGTGGTGTTCACGCACTGGCCGCCTGGACCGCTCGAGCGGTATACGTCGACGCGCACGTCGTTCGGGTTCAAATTCACCTCGATGTCGTCGGACATCACGGGCATGACCTCCACACTGGCGAACGTCGTTTGGCGGCGGCCCTTGATGTCGGTCGGCGAAATGCGCACGAGTCGGTGCACCCCATGCTCACTGCGCAGCATGCCATAGGCGTTTTTGCCTTCCACCTGGAACACCGCGCGATCAAGGCCAATGCCCTCGCCCGGCACCACATCGAGCACTTTGAGTTTCCATCCCTTTTTCTCGACGTATCGCGAGTACATGCGATAGAGCATGTCGGTCCAGTCCTGCGCCTCGAGCCCGCCTTGGCCAGGGTTTACCGACACGATGGCGTCAGAGGAATCGAGGTCGTCGGCGAACCAGGAGTCGATTTCGAATTGGTCGAGCATGGAATCGAGGCGCGAGAGGCACATTTGAACCTCGGCGGCGAAGCCTTCGTCTTCACTGGCGAGTTCATCGGCAGCACGCGCATCGTCGAGCAGGCCGCACGCGACGTCATACGCATTGAGCGTGTCGCGCAGATTGCTCGCCTTCTTCGAAACCTCCTGTGCCGCAGCCGCGTCATCCCAGAAACCAGGCTGCGCGGCCTTATGGTCGAGATTGACGAGCTCGGCTTTGGAGTCCTCGATATGCAGGTATTCACGCGCCGCAGCCAAACGCTCGGCAACATCGTCGATATTCAGGTCTTCTTTCTCAGCCATAGCTCAAACCATTCAGAATTCAAAAACAGCATTTCGGCAGCGCGCGCATAAGCGAGCACGCAAGCCCTGATACAAGCAACGGCCCGACAATACATCGGGCCGAGCAAAAGCAGATATCGTTTCAACGCCGAATCCAGCAGAAAGCGAAATGCAATTCGAATGCAATCAGCGCCTCACTGCGAGATTGGCCGTCAAGCGGCGTACGACATCCATCACCGCGCCGCCCCTCTAGACGGCGCGATATTGCATCACCTATTGAAGCCGTGGCACTTCTTGAACTTCTTCCCGCTTCCGCACGGGCAAGGATCGTTCGGCTTCACGTTCACATAGGGGTCGGAATCTTCATCTTTGCGATACGTCTTCGGCTTCGCCGTCGCCGCGGGCTTCGGCGGCTGGCCAGCGGTTGCCTGTGTGGGACGGACACCGCGGCCGGCGATGGTATTTTCGGAAAGAGCGGCCTCGGGCGAGGAATAGCTCACCTTGCCATCGAGGGGCGACGACTCTTCCTGCTCCACGGGAGCAGCGATGCGCAGGCGCAGCAGCGTGCGCAGGAAGTCTTCGTACATCGAAGACGTGAGCTCCGAGAATGCGCGATGCGCTTCTTCTTTATATTCGACGAGCGGGTCGCGCTGGCCGAAGGCGCGCAGGCCAATGCCCGTCTTCAAATAATCCATCGCCTGCAGGTGGTTCATCCAACGCACATCCATGATGCGCAGCATAACCTGGCTTTCGAGCTGGCGCATCGCGTCGGCGCCAAGGGTTTCTTCCTTGGAGCGATACGTGCCCATGAGATATTCCTCAAGGGCGTCTTCGAGAGCCTCGGGGTCGTCTTCGTGGTCGACTTCCTCGGCCTTGAAGGAAGCTTCGCCCGTCATATTCGCCGCCCACACGTCGACGGCCTTCATGTCCCAGTCGTCGCTCGGCAGCTTGGCCGGGCAATTCTCGTCAATCACAGCATCGACTTCGTCGTCGACGATTTCCTCGATACGAGAAGACAAGTCTTTGCCATCGAGAATCGCGTTGCGCTCCTTATAGATGGCGTTACGCTGCAGATTCATGACGTCGTCGTATTCGAGCACGTTTTTACGAGCGGCGAAGTGCATGGCCTCAACCTGGCGCTGAGCGCTTTCGATAGCCTTGGTCACCATGCCCGCTTGAATCGGCATGTCGTCGGTCGCGCCGGTTTTTTCCATCATGCGGCTGATGGAATCCATGCGATTGCCGCCGAACAGACGCATGAGGTCATCTTCGAGCGAGAGGTAGAACTGCGTGAGGCCTGGGTCGCCCTGGCGGCCGGCGCGGCCACGCAGCTGGTTGTCGATGCGTCGGCTCTCGTGGCGTTCGGTGCCGATAACGGCCAAGCCACCCGCACGGCGCACCTGTTCCTGCTCGCGCTTGCACGTTTCCTTCGCCTGGGCGAGCGCCGCATCGCGATCGGCCTGCGTAGGAACCTTCAGCTGGTTCTCGCCTTCCTGCGCCTCGGTCTCGGGGATTGCTTCGGGGTCAAAGCCGCGCTGGCGCAGCACGTCGTCGGCGAGCACCTCGGGGTTGCCGCCGAGCAAAATGTCGGTACCGCGGCCAGCCATGTTCGTCGCGATGGTCACAGCGCCCAGGCGGCCCGCCTGCGCGACGATATGCGCCTCGCGCTCGTGGTTCTTCGCGTTCAAGGTCTCATGGGGAATGCCGCGCTTGTCGAGCAGACGCGAGAGCTTCTCGGAGCTTTCAACCGAAACGGTGCCAACCAAGCAAGGCTGGCCGGCCGCATGGCGTTGCTGCACGTCATCGGCCACGGCTTGATATTTCGCCTCGATAGTGCGGTACACCAGGTCGTTTTCGTCTTTACGAATGACGGGCTTGTTCGGCGGAATGGCCACGACGGGCAGCTTGTAGATCTGACGGAACTCGGCGTCTTCGGTCATGGCGGTACCCGTCATGCCCGAGAGCTTGTCGTAGAGACGGAAGTAGTTCTGCAATGTGATGGTCGCAAGGGTTTGGTTCTCTTCGCGAATGCGAACGTTTTCCTTCGCCTCCATCGCCTGATGCAGGCCTTCCGACCAGCGACGGCCTTCCATAATGCGGCCCGTGTTTTCGTCGACGATTTTCACTTCGCCGCCCACTACAACATAATCGATATCGCGATGGAACATGAAGTGGGCCTTCAAGGCCTGTTGCAAGTGGTTCGCAAGCTGGCCCGAAGGGTCGTCGTAGATATCGTCGATGCCCAAGCGGGCCTCGATTTTCGCCAAGCCAGTCTCAGTCGCGAAGATGGTCTTTTTCGCCTCATCGAGCTCATAGTCTTCGTCGCGAACTAGACCGAACATCGCCTGGGAGAACTTCTTGTAGGTATCGGCGGCCTTCACGCCCGCGCCGGAAATGATGAGCGGGGTGCGCGCCTCGTCGATAAGGATGGAGTCGACCTCGTCGACGATGGCGAAGTTGTGGCCGCGCTGCACACGGGCACTCGCGCGGGTTACCATGTTGTCGCGCAAATAGTCGAAACCGAATTCGGCATTGGTGCCATACGTCACATCGGCTTTATATGCGGGAATACGTTGGGACTGGCGCATGCCATTTTGCACCAAGCCCACTTCCATACCCAAGAAGTGATACAAACGGCCCATCCACTCGCTGTCTCGGCGAGCGAGGTAGTCGTTCACGGTAACGATGTGCACGCCTTCGCCGGAAAGCGCATTCAAATAACCGGCGAGCGTAGAAACGAGCGTTTTGCCTTCGCCGGTTTTCATTTCGGCAATTTGGCCTTCATGAAGCGCCATGCCGCCAATGAGCTGCACGTCGAAATGACGCATGCCCATAACACGCTGACCGGCCTCGCGCACCGTGGCGAATGCCTCGGGCAGAAGGCTGTCAAGGCTTTCGCCATTCGCCGCGCGCTCCTTATAGGCAGCGGTAAGAGCCACGAGCTCGGCATCGGTGAGCGCCTGCATGGATGGCTCAAGCGAGCCAATTTTGTCAACGAGCGATTGATAGCGCTTGAGCTGCTTGCCCTCGCCAAACGTGAGGAGCTTCGAAAGAAATCCCATGGTCTTCCTCATCTCGCCCACGAACGCATAGTGGGCGGCATCGATTTTCGAATGATATGCGCGAATACACGCGTAGCTATACACGTTCGGCAACTTTACCACAGCGAACAGGAACAGAGGCAAACGGGCATCAAGCAAACAAAGAACCGTCACCCGATGGTTTCATTCGGCCGACTTTTGCATCGGCTCTTTCCCATTGAGCAGCTCGCAGTACATTTCCCGCATGCGATCGCCCGGGTCGATGCCCAGCTCCTCGCCAAGATGCTTCGCGCACAGCCGATAGGTTTCCATAGCCTGGACGCGCTGACCACTCGCCGCCTGCGCGCGCATAAGGGCAAACGCGGCATCTTCGCGGCCGGGACACGCATCCGCCGCGACCTCGGCAAACCACAACGCCGTATCCGCTTCGCCCGCATCTACCAGCCGCAACGCCGCACTAACGTACGCGTCGATTCGTCGCGCACGATACTTCAAGCGCATGGCGGCAATGAAAGCGTTCTCCGTTTCAGACGGAAGCAAATCGCACGAGAACGACTCTTCCATCTTCTCGAATACGGCAAGCCATGCGCGGGCGTTGGGCTCGTCGAACAGAAGCGTGCGGCAAAGCGCATCGAATTCGTCCACGTCGCTTTTCACATAACGCGTATCTACCATGACGCTTGCGCGATGGCGCACAAGGTAGGGGCAATCTTCGTCATGCTCGGCACCAAGAGCCCGACGAAGTCGGCACCATAGCGAATAGAAGTTGTTCGTAGCGCGCTCGGGCGTCGCATCGGGCCACATAATGCGAAGCAACTCAGGCCGCGCGATTTCTTTCCCGCGAAACAACACGAGCACGGCCAACAGTGTTTTCGTACGCTGTTTCGCGAACAAATGGGGGTCAACCGCAACCCCGCCAATGGTCACTTCCATTCCTCCGAATATGTTCACGCGCATCTCGGGAATAACGGCAGGGCGAGGGCTCTGCATGGCGCAATCGCTCAAAGGCATCTGTGCCGGCGCAAGACTCGGCCGCGTTCGACCGCGTCGCTGCTCGGCGAGTCCAGCCGCCAGCGCATCGCATGCGCGCTGGCGGCTGGACGAAAGAGGCACATCCCCGCCGGATTCCACAACGGCTGCAACCAAAATCGCTTCGCACACCGTTGCCTCTTCGGTCGAATCGACCATGCGATCCACAAGCGCGCGAGAGGCCGAAAGCACCATGGCGAGATCCTCCCCGTTCGCACGGCGAAAGACGCACCTCAGCAGCGTCGCGCAATACACCGTCGCCGTGCGCAGCACATGGGTATCGACGCCTGCATTGCGCAATGCCCGGCACGCCGCCGCGACGTCTCCCTTATGAAGCGCGATTGCCGAGACGGCGATACGACCCGCCAATGCGTCGTTCGCAAGAACCTCAACCTTGCCTGCCGCGATATTCCCGAGCGTCTCGAGCGCCGCACTTCGCGCCGATTCGCCGCCCGCATCAAGCGCGACGAGCGCGCACATAAGCGCATCGGTTGACGATATTCCCCGCATACCCAATGCGCAGCGCGCGACAGACGAGGCGCGCTCCTTCTCGCCGAGCACAAACAATCTTCCCGAAGCAGCAGCTACCATCGAGGCGTCAAGACCCGTGCTTCGAGATCCCAAGCTCTCGAAGAGCTCCTGCAAAGGACGCACGCATCCCGAATCGAACAGATGCCACTGCTGCTGCAAAATCCACGAAATTCGACGCTTGCGGGCGCAGGCTATCTGCATGATTTCGCATGCGCGCGGCCCCATTCCACGAGCAGCAAGCATGCAGGCGACCTTCGCAGAAAGAGCATCGCGCGCAGAGGGAGTTGCGACTCGGCCAAGCGAATCAATCGACTCCCCCAAACCCTCCATCACCTGCGCTACATCAAACCCGTGCGCCTCGAAAGTCTCATCGGCTAAATCAACGCCCACATAGGGGTAATGTTCGCTGATGAAGCGGCGCGCATCGGCTCGTACGCCTCCGGAAACGGCCGACAGGTCATCGAAGGAGCCCACTTGCAAGGCTTCCATCACGAATACGGGAGCGCGCATTTCTGAAGGCATCTCCCCAAGGCGCATACCGCGCAAAAACTCGCGCATGCCATCTTGCCCGCCCCATAAAAAGGCAGGAACACGATCGCATTCACGCAAGCCCTCAACCGACGCCACATGGCTCGAGGAAAGCTCGCAATCGTCGACAAGCAAGTCGCGAGCTCCGACGATAACGCAATCGCGCTGGGTATCAGCGATAGCGCCGAACGCAGGCGTCGTGGTAACGAGCACTTCGCAACCTGCCTCAAGAAGCGCATCAATTTCATGCGAGAAACACTCCGAACGTGCATCCGCCAAAAAGGGGACGTCGTCGAACACCACAAGGTCCAACTGCGCCGGTCGCGCAATAAGCGTTTTGGCAATTATCCCCGCATCCAAATCGCGCAGAAAGCATGGACTCGAGCAATCGAGCCAATGAACGCCGCGAAACGAGAACATCGATGCCGCATATTCGAGCCCTAGACTCGTTTTGCCGAAACCCGAAGGGGCGACCACGAATCTCGCGACATCGCGCTCTGCCACCAATCGCTTAACGAGACGAGGCCTTGAATAAATCCTTTGCGGCCCGATCTTCTTCGGACGCCTCCCATTGCAAGCGGCATTTTCAAGGTACCCTATGAGCCCATCTCCTCCTCGTGTCAAGTTGCGAATGCCTCATCAATCATCCGCAACGCCTGAGTTGTTTTGCGCGGCGATCGTCGCGCGATTCGAGGAACGGACAGCGATTCTATAGAAGAAAAAGCTCCAGCGAAATATCAGCGAAAATGCCAGGGAAGCCATTTAAAGAAGAAAATCGAAGAAAGTATCAATCGGTGTTTTCGGGCTTTGCAAAAAATACGTGCTACACCGCAAAGCACGGACTTCAACCAGCACTTTTCCACTATGCTTTCCCCATGGATACTCGAATCGACATAATAGCCCACTCCCCTGCGGCATTGGCAATTCGCGCCCTTGAAAAAAGCGGTTACCAAGCGTGGATTGTAGGCGGCTGGGTACGCGACACGCTCATGGGGCGCATGCCCCATGACGCCGACATTGCGACAAACGCGCCCTGGGAGCACACCAAACGCATCATGCGCGACGCCGGATACGCCGTGCACGAAACGGGAGTGAAGCACGGCACCGTTACCGCCATCGTAAGCGGGGAACCCATCGAGATCACCACTTATCGCATCGAAGGACCCTATTCCGACTCGCGACACCCCGACTACGTGGAATTCGTCGACAGCATCGAACTCGACCTCGCACGGCGCGACTTCACCATGAACGCCATCGCCTTTCACCCTACGCGCGGCATCTTCGACCCGTTCGACGGCACGAGCGACATCGAGGCCCGAACGATTCGAGCCGTGGGCGATGCGCGCAAGCGTTTCGAGGAAGACCCCTTGCGCATACTCCGCGCGGCGCGCTTCGAAGCGCAAACCGGCTTCGAGATCGAGCCCGCCACGCGCGATGCCGCATTCTCGTGCGCACACCTGCTTGACGGCGTTGCGCGCGAACGCACGGGAAGCGAATTGACCAAGCTTTTATGCGGGCCCTATGCGGGACGTGTCATTGAAAACGAATTTCCCATCGTCGTACAAGCCATAAACGAGCTCGAGGCAGCACGAGGCTTTAAGCTGAAATCGAAACGACACGCTTACGACTTACTCGGGCATCTCGCCCATAGCGTCTCCGCCGCGCCGGAAAACGAGGCGCTCCGTTGGGCGGCGCTCCTTCATGACATTGCCAAGCCCGAATCGAACCACGACCACGCGCAGCGTAGCAGCATCGCCGCCACGCGCATCATGCAACGGCTTCGAATCGGACGGCAGCAGACGCAGCAAGCCGCTGACGCGATCGCGTGGCATACGACGAGCTTCCCGCCAAGCGAGGAGGCCCTGCGTCTTTTCGTCGCCTGCCTAGGCGGCGATGTACCCCGCGCGCGACGGGCGCTCCTGCTCCAGCGAGCCGACGCAAGTGGACACGGCCCAAAGGGAGACGCGCGCGAAAAAGAGGTCGATGAAGAACTCGCCATGCTCGACGCGCTCGAATGCAGCGGAAAGCCGCTCGGCGCGAAACAGCTCGCACTGTCGGGCAAAGAGGTTGCAGACTTGGGAAATCTTCATGGTTCGGAAATCGGCAGAACCCTCGATGCGCTGCTTGCCGCAGTCGTCGAAGGCGAGGTCGAAAACACCCCCGAGGCGCTGCGTTCTCACCTGAACTTCGCGATTGAAAACGCCGAAGAACAAATTTTTCAAAAAAAGTTGCGAAAGTTCTTGACGAAACGCTAGGAAGCCCGTAATATACCAACTCGCGCCGCAAGAGCGCACAAATCACTGGGGTGTCGTCTAATGGCAGGACAGCGGTTTCTGGTGCCGTATGTGAGGGTTCGACTCCTTCCACCCCAGCCATTTTTGGCCTGGTCGTCTAGCGGTTTAGGACGCCGCCCTCTCAAGGCGGAGATCGGGGGTTCGAATCCCCTCCAGGCTACCATAATTTCTAAAGCCCGTTCTGACGAACGGGCTTTTTTGTTGCCGCTGCGCGATGCCCTGACGGCGCATTTCGCCTTCAAGCTGCGGCTCACGTATCTTCCGATACGCTTCGCCTTGCTTTCAGGACGAACTGCACTCGCCAGGGCATCGCTCGCTGCCTCTTGTTCGACCTACCCAATAAGGGCACATCCCACCCTCTTTAGCGGTGGTTCGAACCGATGAGGTGGAATTCCGTCAAGAGTACCACCCCCTCCGTTTTACCAATCTCGTTTATTGACTCCCCTCTCGGCTTGTTTTCCACAAAAACTTTTCCACATTTTGATTGCGTTGGTCCCTTTCGCTTCCACAGCCTTTTCATGCGATTTCATTGACGTTTTCCTCGCATTTTCCCGTCTTGGCTCCTGCTTTGAATCGCAACAAAAGAACGGTCTTCGTTCATTTATTAGTTAGACTGATGGAAAATCGTTTTTCCACACCATAAAAAAGTTATCCACATACTGGCGAACGGCACATTGGGTCGGTAAGCGGTTTTTCGATTACCGACCTCGATATTCCCACATATGATCGAGCGGACCCGAGCCTTTGCCCAAATCCAGCTGAGCAGCAAGCGCTCCCGAAATATAGCGCTTCGCATATTCGCACGCCTCAAACACGGTGAAACCTTTCGCGAGCCCGCACGCAATCGCGCTCGAAAGAGTGCATCCCGTGCCATGCGTATTGTCGTTTTCGATGCGCTCGCCTGGTAACCAGCACGTAAACCCGCGCTCAGCTAGCACGTCATCGGCATCGCTTATGCCATGTCCGCCTTTCACGAGAACCGCAACGCCGAAACGCTCCGACAACTCGCTCGCCGCAGCCTCCATATCGCGCTTCGTCGCTATGCCCCTGCCCCAGAGCACTTCCGCTTCGGGTATGTTGGGCGTTATCACGCTCGCAAGCGGAAACAAGCGCCCTGTAAGCGCCTCAGAGGCGCCATCGCTTATAAGGCGGCTTCCACTCGTCGACACCATAACGGGGTCGACCACGATGTTCTCAGCCGCATGCGCGCGCAGCGATTCCGCAATTGCAACCACATTCAACGCCGATGACACCATGCCGATTTTCACGGCGCCGGGGCGAATGTCGTCGAACACTGCGTCAATCTGTTGCACCACGAATTCGCTCGGAACATCGAGCACACCCGAAACCCCCATGGTATTTTGCGCGGTAAGCGCCGTGATCGCGGTTTGGGCGAACAGCCCCAACGCCTCGATGGTTTTCAAATCGGCCTGAATGCCCGCCCCGCCCGAGGAATCGGAACCGGCGATACTTATGACCGAAGGAATCTTAAAGCCCATAGCTCTCCTCACACGCAACTCGGCAATCTCATGCATCCATAATACAATTCGCCGGGTATAAAGGCGGAAAAGGCGCCCGCAAGAAAACGGAAGCCAGCAAGCCAGCTTCCGTCCCATTCAATCGATTATCCCGCTGTTCGAACCGCTCGCAAGCAACTACACGAGCAGGTCAACGCCATCCATGATGCGTCTTAAGTCCCGCGTCGCGGATACGATGTCGCTCGCAGCAAAAATCGCCGACACGACCGCAGCGCCATGCACGCCCGTATGGGCGAGCGACGCAAGCGTACTCGCATTCAAGCCCCCAATGCCAACCACGGGAATGCTCACGGCAGCACATATTTCCCGCAGCGTGCGCAGAGACACATCGGCCGCCTCGGGCTTGGTTGCTGTCCTGAACAGCGCCCCCACGCCCAAATAGTCGGCGCCTGCAGCCTGCGCGGCAAGAGCTTGCTCCACCGTTTGCGCCGACACGCCCACAATGGCGCCCTCGCCCAAACGTGCCCTCGCGCTCACGCACGACTCATCCGACTGGCCAACATGCACACCATCGGCACCTACGGCAAGAGCCGCCTCTACGTCGTCGTCGATTACAAACGGAACTTTCCCAGCAAGGCCTTCGCGTTCGAGTTCGTCGCGAATTTCCGCATACGCGCTTATGAGCTCCTCGGTTGTGGCACGCTTTGCACGAAGTTGCAGAAACGTCGCCCCTCCGCGCACCGCCTGAGCGCAGCATGACGCAAGCGTACGCTCGCCCAGCCACGCATCATCGGAAACGGCATACAGCAAAAGCGGCTCGGGAGCACGGCGAAAACGCTCGCGCGGTGTGAGCGCCGTCATGGTTAACGAACCTCTTCAACCAAAGCGGCCTTGGCCAAATCGTCGCCCTCAAGCAGCGACAGGGCGTCCATAAGATAGGTGTGGAAGCTTCCCGTGCCGTCGCCTTCCTTCATGCGCGCCTGCGCGGCCTGGCCGGCAGCGCCCATATGCACCACCGCGGCAAGGGCGGCTTCAACGGCGTTGCCATTCGCGCGCGCCATATATGCGCCGGTGATGGCGGAAAGCATACAGCCCGAACCCGTGATGCGACCCTGGAACGCGGACCCATTGCGAACGGCAAATGCACGATTCGCGTCGGCGACGATGTCGATGGGGCCGGTGATAGCAACGGCGCAGTTGGCCTTCGCGGCGAAATCGCGAGCGAAAGCAGCCGCCTCGGAAATATCTTCCTCGCTCGTCACGGCGTCGGCCGGGTTCACATCGACGCCTTGCGTGGCGGCAGCCTGGCCGGCAAGAGCCTTCACTTCGCTCATATTGCCGCGCACCAAGGCGACGGGCAGCGAGTCAAGCAGCTCACCTGCGGTTTTCGTGCGCAGCGCCGAAGCTCCCGCGCCTACCGGGTCAAGGACAATGGCGTGCTCGAGCTCGGCGGCTCGAGCGCCCGCAGCCTTCATGCCGGCGATGGTCTGCATATTGAGCGTGCCAATATTCAGCACGAGCGCGTTGCAAATGGACGTGATGTCAACCACGTCGGCAGGCTCGTCGCTCATGATGGGGCTTGCGCCCACGGCGAGCACGGCGTTCGCGCAGCTTTCCACGGTCACGTAATTCGTGATGCAGTGGACGAGCGGGGTCGTCGCGCGCACATCATCGGCAAACGCCTTGATGGATTCAGTGATTTCAGATGCAGTTTGATATGCGGAATTGTTCGCAGTCATGCGATGCTCCCTTCGTTGGCATTACCCATATCAGGTTCGGTGGGTCGGAGCCAAGAAGCCCCCTCTCAGCCCGCTTCGGCGAGCTCCCCGTTATGTCGAAGTGAATTATACGGCGCACGCGGCGAAAGGAGCACAAAAATCCGCAAACGGCAGCGCCGCGTTTAGCCGATGCGAATGTCGCTCAAGGGCATTCGCGGCAAAACGACCACGACAGCGCCCCGCTCAAGAGAAATCGACACGGGTTTGCCCACGAATTCGTTGGAAAGGCCAAGCGTCACGTCGTTTCGAAGCGTCGCGTTCTCAACTTCGTAGAGCGGACCGCACTCCGTAAGGCCACACGAGGCGTCGGGCGCAGAAAAGACCGAGAACGTGCCAGTATTCTTTGCGGCAATCTCAAGCGACATGCCGCCTGCGAGCGCGACCACGACATTGCCCTCTCCTACCGCGACGGCATGCATGCCCGCGCGCGCCGCGCCCACCAAGGCCGAAAGCGTTGCAAGCGTGTGATCGAGCCTTCCTCCAAGCGCACCATACACCGCAACCTCGCGCATGCCATGCGCGAGCGCCCACTCGAGCGCAAGCGCGGTATCGCTGTCATCCTTCATAACGGGATGCCTCTCAATAGGAACGCCCTGCGGAACATGGCCCAACGAGTCAAAGTCGCCCAGGGCGAAATCGGGCGTTACGCCAATCGCGCAAAGCGAGGAAAAACCACCGTCGACCGCAATCGCCTTATCGAAATGTTCGGCAGAAAAATGGTCGGCATCAAAGGACGCGGCACCGACAAGCGCACATGAAAAACGATTCTCTGGCATATCTTCCCTTCTAACCCGGTTCATGATCCGCGGCTTTTGCTCAAGATTGTAGCAACACCGTGCAGAATGCACGACATACGGCGCAGGCAATGATACAATAGCCGACGCTATGCGGGCTGGACGGTCGCGGTGGCCTTGCGCCAACGAGGAAAGTCCGGGCTTCTTGAGGCAGGATGCCGGTTAACGGCCGGGCGGGGAAACCCGATGGAAAGTGCTGAAGAAACTTAAACTCCCACTGGCGCCTTCGGGCGTTAAGAGAAAAGCTGAGAAGGTGCGGTAAGAGCGCACCAGCACGTCAGCAATGGCGTGGCTTGGTAAACCCCATCCGAAGCAAGGGCGAATAGGCATGCGATACGGTTGAGCCTCTCCGTGCATGCGGGTAGCCTGCTTGAGGCGTGTGGTAACGCACGTCCTAGATAAATGGCCGTCTTCAACGACAGAACCCGGCTCATAGGCCCGCTAAGGCATTGCAAAACGAAAGCCCGCTCACGCGGGCTTTCGTCGTTTATCGAAGCGCGGCTTATAGGACAAAAAGTGTGTCTCATTTAGGGGCATCGGCGCAGGTCGATGCC